>JACCDJ010253968.1_pt1 | contig 9995 bp, 9 predicted proteins | sample 7444481 | NCBI WGS metagenome assembly JACCDJ01 (sample SAMN15323435, study PRJNA562643) | freshwater metagenome | isolation source: river surface water | place: USA:Blue River Watershed | collected 2017-08-15 | reverse complement strand
TTTGTTTTCCACCACCCAGAGGCGAAGTACTTCTCGGTCTAGAACTTATAGCGGCGCAGTGTGTCGATAAAGGGCTTGCCGATTAGCAAGATCAGCCCCGCAGAGCTGATCGCTCTAACGGTGTCCCAGGTGAGGGTTGAGCTAACCAAGCTGTAGGTCAGGAAACTCACCAGGTTCTGCCCCATCGAAGCCTCACTATCAAACGAGATTGAGGTCTGCGGGCCAATCGCAAACGGCCAGAACCAAAGGTTCATGATTAGGCCAAAGAGGTAGGCAGCAGCAACTGCGTAAATCGCAAGCTGCCAGCTCTTTAGCTTTTTACCCAGCCGCTTTCCAATCAATCCGGCGCCTGCGCCAACCCAGCCAACTGCAAACATTTGGAAAGCAGTCCATGGGCCAATGCCCCCAAAGAACAGCGAAGAGAGCAGGATGGCGGTTGCGCCGAGCAGGAAGCCGAATCTGGCCCCCAGTGCAGCCGCACCAAGGATTACCACCACAAAAATCAACTCAAAGCCGCCGACGCCACTGGTGGCGATGCGGGTCGCTGCGGCAATCGCTGCAAGCAGGCCGAGAAGCGCAATCTGCCGAGGTCCCGCCAGTTTGCCCTGCGCAAACCAGAGTGCGGCGATTGCAAACAGTGGCAGAAGTGCCAGTGCCAACCAGCCTGATGTTGAATCAGAAGTGCCGACTGCCTGCGGCAACCACAGCGGCCATAAGAATCCAATTAGACCAATCAGAGAGACAAAAATCAGCCCAATGCGCTGAAGATTCAAGGTCATGCCAACACCTTGCCAATCTGCTTTAGCCGGGCATCAGAGATCTCGTAGCTGGTGGTTGCTAAACGCTCAACCAAATCTCGATCGTGAGTCGCAAACACCACAGCACAGCCGGTCTCCTGCACACATTCCAGAGTTGCAATTGCCTGGGCCTTGACCTGCGGATCAAAACCCTTGGCGGGTTCATCAATTAGCAAGATCTTTGGCTTATGGCTTAGCTGCATCGCGATGGCGAGCGCGAGCTGGGTGCCTGCCGAGAGGTCTCTCGGGTGGGTATCCAGGTTTGGCACAAAACCAAGTATTGATTCAAGGTTCGCCCTGGTGAAGCCCTTGTCTACCTTCGCCAGCTTGTCCGCTCTTGCCAATTCTTGCTCGAGGGTTGTTGTCACGAAGAAATCGCTAACTAACTCTGGAACCAAAACGAAGTCTTGCGAGCTTGTCTCAATCGCATTGAGCAGCGTGGTCTTGCCAACTCCATTTCCGCCGGTGAGGGCGATTACTTCGGATTGTCGGATTGTAAGAACCGGGTTATCGATAAGCACCGTTTCGCCATGGCCAATTGAGCAGGCTTCAAACTTAAAGATCTCATCGCTGGTTAGCAGTGCTGGTTTTTTTTCAGCCCTAACAATTTGTGGTGACCAGTTACCTGATACAAGGTGACCATCAAAGATATGTGCGGAAGAGGTGGTTATCTCAGCCATGAGCTCAGGGCGATGTTCTGCGACTAGTAGTGCTCCGCCGCCTGCTAGATGATTCTTCAAAAGCGCCACGAGTTCCAAGCAGGCGGGCTCATCTAATCCGGCAAATGGCTCATCCAGAATCAGCAGCGTTGGTTGTTTTTGCAGCTCACGGATCAGGCTGACCTGGACGGCTTCACCCTCACTCAACTGCTGCACCGGCCGGTTCAGTTTTTCGTCGAGACCGAATTCAGATGTGGATGAGATTTCATCTCGAACCAAAGGTCCGAACAGCTGCTCACGAGCCTGCTGGGAAACAAAGCCCAGTTGACTTGGCGCTTGGATCTGACCATGTACCTTAAGCCCAAGCTCCGAAGAAAGCCCCGTAGCGGCAATCAACAAACTGCTCTTTCCGCTTCCGGTTGGGCCTGAAATCACAAGGCACTCCCCTGGCCCCAATGTCAGGCTTACCTCGGTTAGGCCAGCCTCCGCTATCGCAACGTCCCTCATCGAAAGCCCTGAGTCTGAGGTTGTTTCCGCCGACTTCGAGAGCACCAACCGCTGGGCGATTGCTAGGGCAGTGCCAATCGCAGTTTCCAGAATTGGCAACAAGGCGCGCACTCGCTCTTCGCGGCGAAGACGTATCGCCCTGCCGATTCGAGTGGAGGCCTGAATTAGCGCAGGAATTTGAATCCACCCGATGGCCACAGCAGAAAGAAGTGGCCTAAATCCCGGTGCCTTCTTGGCCAACTGAAAGAGCTGTGCTGGCTTTACCAACACCACGGCGAGTCCAGTGAAGAGCATAAAAAGTGAAAAGGGCAGTGCAGTCGAGAGGTTGTTGACGAGGCCGTCGAGGTAGATCGGGCCAAGCATAAAGACATGCGAAAAAGGCCCGGCAAGACTAATACTCGGTAGCTCTAGCAGCAGGATTTCCCCCTGCCTTGCTCCTCCAAATAGCACCGCGTAAATTGCCCTAGCCGTCAAGAATCCGATTGGCAACAGAATCGCCAATTGGATTTGCCGAGCTAGCGAGAACATCACTCAGTAGGTGTCGGAGCTTGGTCGCCGGAGGCAAAAGCGAGACCTACCACCTGGCCGCGCGTCAACTTTAGGGTTGCTGCCCCTTCGGTGGCATATTCCCATTCAGCAGATGATTCGGTCTTTACCCAAAGTGCCCAGTAGGCAAACTCTGGAGGCATCTCCGCGCAGGTCTCTACATAGGGCTCCTGCCCTTCAACTTCAATTGGCTCGGTTGCGCTTGGGAGCCCATTGACTCGGCACACAATTTGGTCTGGGTAAGTGACGGTTCCCTCGATTTCGACACCGGCTTGTTTGAGTGCGTCCTTGGCCAAAATTTCATCGCCTTCGAATCCGATGCATTCGGAGATTTGATCGGCATTGATTGATCCGAAGTTAACCTCAACCACCACTCCATCACATTCTCCCGATGCACTCTCTTGAGGTGCGCTGCAACCGGCAAGGGTCAGCAGAACGGCCAGGCTCAGAGCGGCGTATTTCATCGGAGGTTCCTTTGTTCGATTGGTGGTCCAAGTCTACTTTTTGAGCAAGATTCAAGATTCTTTGTTACTTCGAAATAAGCCCTGCAGGATCTGGGTTGGATAAGGAATGAACTTCTCTGGAAAAAACATTTTGGTTGTCGGTGCCTCCGGTGGGCTAGGTCGCGAGTTTGTCGCGAACCTGATTGAGGCTGGAGCTAACGTTTATGGCACCGCTAAATCAAATGAATCGGCAGCCAAAATCTCTGACCAGGTGGTTCAGAAGCTGCTCTTAGATCTCGAGAGCCAAGAGTCGATTTCCACCATTGCCAACTACCTGAACTCGGCGGTAAAGCTTGACGGCGTGATTGTTGCTGCCGGGCTTGTCGGGTTCGGTCTGGCAACTGACACCCCAGCTGAAGTTGACGCAAAGTTAATGCAGGTCAACTACCGAGGCCCACGGGATTTGCTAGTGGCACTGCAGCCAAACCTGGCAGGCTCTGAAGGAACTTTCGTGCTGAATGTGACCGGAATTGTTGCACAGATGCCTCTGCCATCGATGTCGAGCTACTCGGCATCGAAGATGGCGATGCACGGATTCCTAACTGCAGTGGCTAGAGAGTGGCGTCGGAGCGGCATCAAGGTTGTGAGTGAGCTCTTGGGCCACACCGAAACTGGCCTTGCCAACAGAGCAATCTCCGGCCAGGCCCCGCAGTTTCCACAGGGACTAACCCCTGCAGATGCGGTGGCACAGATGCTTAAGAGCTTAGAGAGTTAAGCCGGCAACTCGATTGTTACTTTGGTTCCGCCTCGAATAGGAGAGGTCCAAAGAATCTTGCCTCGAAGTTCAGACTCCACCAAAGTTCGAATGATTTGAGTGCCCAGCCCAGTTCCAACTTTCCCCTCAGGCAAGCCCGATCCGTCATCGGTCACGGTAATGAGGAGGACCTTCTTGTCCCTCACCGCTTCAACCTGAATGGTTCCACTGCGGTCGGAGAGGCCATGCTCTACAGCGTTGGCTACCACCTCGGTGAGCACCAGAGCCAGCGGAGTTGAGCGCTCCGCGGTTAGCTCACCAAAACTTCCGATGAACTCAGTCTTTACCGTGGTGTGATAGCCAGCAATTTCTGGAACTAGCAAAAGAATTCGCTTAAAGATCTGATCGAACGAAATCTCTTGGTCGATTCCCTCGGAGAGCACATCGTGCACAACCGCAATCGCGCTAACCCGTCGCATTGCTTGCGCGAGCGACTCTTTTACTTCGTCGGAGTCACTCTGGCGAGACTGAAGTCGCAAAAGCGACGCAACTGTTTGGAGATTGTTTTTGACTCGATGATGAATCTCACGGATGGTCATGTCCTTGGTCAACAGTGCTCGCTCGCGCACGCGAAGCTCTGTTACATCGCGACACAGCACCACACCACCCAGGCGTTTATCGCCCTCAAAAAGCGGTATTGATCTCACGGCAATCGTCACTTCTTCAAACTCAAGGTCTGTTCGCCAAGCTCCCTTAGCGGTGAGTATCAGCGGTAGGCCCTCGTCTAATTGATCCTGCCGGAGATTTAGACCGGTGATGCTCTCCGCAAATAGCCGGCCCTCCAGATCTCCATCCACTCCAGCACGATTAAACATCGAAAGGGCGTTAGGGCTAGCAAATAGCACTCGACCGCTCTGATCTAAACGCACTAAGCCGTCATTGGCTCGAGGAGCACCACGTTTTGATGCAGTGCCTGCCTCTGGGATAGGAAACGCACCACGGCTGACCATGTGAAGCAGGCTGTTGCCAATCGCGACGAAGTTCAGTTGCAGTTTGTTTGGAACCCGAGACTCTCCGAGGTTTGTGTGGCGAGTGATGACTGCGATTGGTGTCGAGTCGCTCTGCTTCTCCGGAGCGAAAACTGGGTAGGCGTCGATCTTGGTTTTTACACCTTCAAAATTTGACGGCTCATCTGACACAACGGGTTCGCCAGATGTCCAAGCGGTTTGAATGACCTGGTCCCAGTCATACCTCGCTGGGGTTCCAGTGATGTCTCGATAAAAGAGGGTGGCGGCTGCCGCTGGTCTAGCGTGAGCTGTGGCGTGAAGTTTTCCACCTTTAGGTGTCCAAAGCACCAGGTCGCCAAAAGCTAAATCCGCGATCAGCTGCCATTCGGCAAGCAATGTGCGAATCCATTGCTGTGAGTTCGGGTCAATTTTTGCCACCCTCAGAGTTTAGCCCTGAGGCACATTCGTCAAAAATCTCGGAGGCGAGTGACCTGATAGCAAGAGTCAGCTTGGCATTTGGACTCTCCAAGAGGAGAGGCCTGGCGTTTGCGATAGAGGAGTCGCAGCTTGCCCAGTCAATTGGCAGCTGTGCCCGAATTGGAAATCTAGTGAATTGAGCGAGGATCTCCTGAAGTTCCTTGGAGGCAGCCTTTCCAAGGTTTCGAGTGCTCACTCGATTGGCAATCGGCCAAATCTCTCGGTCTATCGAACTAAGGTCAAATAGAAAGCGGTTGACACCCACGGGATCTGCAACGAAAGTAGCCAGAACAACATCAGCTGATTCAATAAGCCACCTTGTGATTTGTGCTTGGGATTCAGATCCGAGATCCAGACCAACACTCTCACCCGTCTCGTCGTTTAAATCGAAGAGTATTAGGTCGAAGTGTTCAGCTGCAGTCGCAAGCAGTTGCTTCAAGTCTTCAGTTAGGACTTCTTGCCAACGAAGTGGACTCGAGAGACCAGTGAGAATGTCCAATTTGGAGGACCCGAACCTAAGTTCCGCCGACAACCTCAACACTTCATCGACATTTAGTCGATTTGCCCTCGCCAAACGCATTGTGGCTGTAATGCCTGGCCCGCCGTCATTTATACCCAGCCATGAGGATATCGATGGCCTTCTGAGATCTAGATCAATTAGTAAAACCTTTGCATTCAAACGAGTGAGTTCAAAGGCAAGATTTATTGCCACCATCGTTTTTCCGCTGCCTGCACTTCCCCATATAGCGATTGTCCTAGGAGTTATTGTGCTTGCCAGGCCATTGCGTTTGCCTTCCTTGAGTAGAGCGCTTCTGAACACTATGGAGACACCAAGAGATACACGTCGAAGTCGGATGCCAGGGTCTCGAGAAGCAGCGCAGCTTGTTGCTGGGACACTATAACCTCAACCATTGCACCTTCCGCGGAGATGAAAGACTGGTCTTTAGTGACAGCCAAAACCTGACTTCTGGTTACAAGAAGTTCACCCATGAAACCTTGTGAACTCGGTTTTGTTCGCCATATTTGAACCCAGGATCCTGAGATGACTTTTTGACTGACTGGCAAGGACGGCTGAAGGACGACTGTAGTCATACCATTGGATAACTTGTCCAGGACAATTCGAGTTGGAATCAATTCGCCCTCTAAGGCCAACTCGCTGAGGTAAAAGGTCTCCGGAGCACTTCCGAATCTCAAATATGTGCCTTCCGAGGCGCCGAGATTTAGATTCTTCAATTCAAAGTTTTCAATACTGACTCTTTGGCCTGGTATCAAAGCCTCTTTGGCCACCAAATACTCTGGCAGTGGTCTACTCAGGGCTAACGCCCCCGCAATCACCAAGCTCAAAGCAATAGTCAATATGACCGCCGTGAAATACGAGAATCTCCTTCGCAGTACTTTGTTCATCCTTCTCCTCTTCAGGAGAGACTGGACCAAGTCCTGTTTTTTTGCTTCTGGTTATCCACAAATGACTTACGAGCCGACACGGCTTTGAAAAAATCTCACTTGAAGACTAAACCTACGGGTATCCGTAGATAATTAACCAACTCATGGAAGCTCCGGCACGATCTCCGGAAGCTCAGTTAGGTAGGGGACGTGAGCTGTTTGAGCACCAGACAAAACTGGCAAGTTATCCACAGGGCCAAAAGCTCTCTATTCAGCGTTAGGAAAATACGGGGCAAACTTCTTGAATCTGAATGGCTTTCAAGGAGGAACCAAGATGTCCGATGACAAGGTGCCTAGCGATTTCAATCCGGCTCAACTCTTTGCCGAGATTTCGAAGGCTTACATAGAAATCCTTGCTGGCGTGAGGAGGCCGGAGCAACTCGCTAGATGGCTCTCGGACAAGGCCTACTATGACATTTCTCAGCGAGCCAAAAGGGAAGCGATGCAGCGGCAAATTACTGGCGCTAAAGCCAGGCCAGACATATCCCTGAGGAAGAGTAAGACTTTCCTAACTGATGACGCAGGAATTCACGGTGTAGTGATTCTTAGAGTCTCCGGAGCAACTAAAGCCGTTGCACTCAGGGCCGAAAGGATTCATGACAGATTCCGGGTCACGGAAGTCTTGATTATCTAGTTCTTGAAGAAAGAACTTCCGGCTCCACCCTGCTTCGGCTTCTGAATTGGCTTCACCACTGGATTTGGTTCACTGTGAGATTCCGCATCCCCATTCTCATCCGGAGCACTGAAGCTCAGCTGCTGGGGCTCTTCAGCCTGAACCTGAGGCTCAGCCTGCTTTAGCTCGATGTTGAATAGGAACTGAACTGCCTCTTCGCGAATGCCAGCCATCATGTCAATGAACATTCCGTAGCCCTCGCGCTGGTATTCCACTAGCGGGTCACGCTGTGCCATTGCTCGAAGACCAATACCTTCTTTCAGGTAGTCCATCTCGTAGAGGTGGTCACGCCACTTGCGGTCAATTACCGAAAGCATTACGCGACGTTCAAGTTCACGCATTACCTCTTCACCGACCTCCTTGGTGCGGTTGGCATAAGCAATACGCGCATCCGAGAGGATCTCTTCGATCAACCAGGCTCTGGTTAGCTTGGCGCGGGACCCAGCGGCTTCCAGCACCTCGGAGATTTCGATGCCGATTGGGTAGACCTGCTTGAGCTGAACCCACAGCTGCTCTAGATCCCAGTCCTGGCTGCCACCTTCTGGCAGGTTGACTGAAACGATGTCATTGACGGTCTCTTCCAAGAAGGAGTGGAAGGTGGCCGAGATGTCTTCACCCTTGAGAATCTGTCGGCGGTCAGCGTAGATTGCTTCGCGCTGGCGGTTCATCACGTCGTCATACTTCAGGATGTTCTTACGGATCTCAGCGTTGCGACCCTCTACCTGTCCCTGAGCCGATGCGATTGCCTTAGAAACCATCTTGGACTCAATGGCCGAGTCGTCTGGCACCGAGGAGCGGTTCATCAAAGCTGCCGCAGCACCTGAATTAAACAGGCGCATGAGGTCGTCGGTTAGCGATAGGTAGAAGCGGGATTCTCCCGGGTCACCCTGACGACCAGAGCGACCGCGCAGCTGGTTGTCGATGCGACGGGATTCGTGACGCTCGGTTCCAAGAACATAAAGGCCGCCAACCTCGAGAACGCGCTCGGCTTCCTTGGCTACCTCTTGCTTGACCTTGCCGAAAACTTCGTCCCAGGCTTCCTCGTACTGCTCGGCCTGCTGCTCTGGGTCAAGGCCAAGCTTGTGCATTTCCTGAACGGCCAAGAACTCGGCGTTTCCACCGAGCATGATGTCAGTACCACGACCAGCCATGTTGGTTGCAACTGTAACGGCACCAAATCGACCCGCCTGAGCAACAATCACAGCTTCGCGGGCATTGTTCTTGGCGTTCAGCACTTCGTGCTTGATGCCAGCCTTGGCCAAAAGCTTCGAGAGGTACTCGCTCTTTTCGACGCTGGTGGTTCCAACCAGGATTGGCTGTCCCTTGGCGTGACGCTCAGCAATGTCCTGAACCACCATGTGGAACTTGACCTCTTCGTTTTTGAAGATTAGGTCGGACTGATCAGCGCGGATCATTGGCTTGTTGGTTGGGATTGGGACCACACCAAGCTTGTAGGTGGACATGAACTCAGCCGCTTCGGTTTCCGCGGTACCGGTCATACCAGACAGCTTCTCGTAGAGCCTGAAGTAGTTCTGCAGGGTAACGGTGGCAAGGGTTTGGTTCTCAGCCTTGATGGCTACGCCCTCTTTGGCCTCAATCGCCTGGTGCATACCTTCGTTGTAGCGGCGACCGGGAAGTAGACGTCCAGTGTGCTCGTCGACAATCTGAACCTCACCGTTCACGATCACATAGTCGCGGTCCTTACGGAACAACTCCTTGGCGCGAATTGAGTTGTTCAGGAAAGAAATCAGTGGGGTGTTTGCGGTCTCGTAAAGGTTGGTGATTCCCAGGTAGTCTTCGACCTTGTCGATACCGGCCTCCAAGACACCAACGGTGCGCTTTTTCTCGTCAACCTCGTAGTCGACATCTATCTCAAGGGTCTGAGCCAGCTTGGCGAACACTCCAAACCAGCGGTTTACGTCTGCTGCTGCAGGGCCCGAGATGATCAGCGGGGTTCTAGCTTCATCGATCAGGATCGAGTCCACCTCATCGACGATAGCGAAGAAGTGCCCACGCTGCACAAGGTCCTGCCTGTTGAGCGCCATGTTGTCGCGCAGGTAGTCAAAACCAAACTCGTTGTTAGTGCCGTAGGTAATGTCGCAGGCATACATCTCGCGACGCTGAGCTGGATCCTGGCCTCCCAGGATGCAACCGGTGGTCATGCCGAGGGCACGGAAGATGCGACCCATTAGTTCAGACTGGTAGCCGGCCAAGAAGTCGTTCACGGTAACCACGTGCACACCGCGACCAGGAATCGCATTTAGATATGCAGCCAAGGTGGCAACCAGGGTCTTACCCTCACCGGTTTTCATTTCGGCAATGTTGCCTAGGTGAAGCGCTGCACCACCCATTAGCTGGACGTCAAAGTGACGCATGCCAAGAGTTCGAACCGAAGCCTCACGAACAGCGGCAAAGGCTTCAGGCAACAGGTCATCAAGGGTCTCACCCTCGGCAAAGCGCTGACGCAGAGCCGCGGTCTCACCGTGTAGCTCTTCGTCGGTAAGTGCCTGGAAGTTTGGCTCTAGGGCATTTACCTCGGCGGCAGTGGACTGCAGCTTTCTCAGCAGTCTTCCCTCGCCAGCGCGAAGCAGTTTGTCAATAATCGACGCCAATAGATACTCCTTGATTAACGGGTGTAATTCTACCCGTGATGTGCTTTGAACTAGACCAGAGAAATAACCCCGTAGTT
>JACCDJ011577790.1_pt1 | contig 9996 bp, 7 predicted proteins | sample 7444481 | NCBI WGS metagenome assembly JACCDJ01 (sample SAMN15323435, study PRJNA562643) | freshwater metagenome | isolation source: river surface water | place: USA:Blue River Watershed | collected 2017-08-15 | reverse complement strand
GCTCCATCTGCTCCAGTTGCTCCAGTTGCTCCAGTTGCTCCAGTTGCTCCAGTTGCTCCAGTTGCTCCAGTTGCTCCAGTTGCTCCATCTGCTCCAGCAGTATCATCAACACCACGTTTATATTTTCCACCTCCACCAATTATTTCATCAATTACAAGCTATCAAGATATAAATAATGATACTAATTTACAAAATATGGAAACTATATATTTTTTAGAAAGAACTAGAGAATGTATAAAAAAAGATAAATCATGGAAAAAATTAAAGAAATTTTCTAAATATTTAAATAGTGAAGATGGATATGAAATCATATATAAAATTTTAAGATTATTTGTTAAAAGAGGTAATACTAATTGGTATGATTTAAAAATCCAACAAAATTTAGTCATGGATTTCATTAAACATAAATTAACTAAATTAGGATCAGCATAATATTATTTTCTCATTTCATTTCTTTCATTAATTGTTGCATCTAATATTTTATGTGGACTATTTTTAGCTTTCATAAAATGTAGTAAAGCTGATGTATCTTTTGGAAAACAAGCTCCACCATAGCTTAATTGTCCATCAGAACCAGGCACTTTTGTATGCATTGGATTTATCCAATTATTTTTAAGCATTAAATCTAATACATTATTATAATTTGTATCTGTTTTTTGACATAATAAATATAATTCATTAAAAAATTGTATTTTAACTGCATAAAATGAATTCAAAAATATCTTCATTGATTCAGATTCTGTTGATGAACATATTGAAATTTTAGCATCTGGGTAATGAGTGTTATAAAAACTTTCTAATGCACAACTTGTATTTAAATATTTATTACTTTTGCCAATTACTATATGAGATTGAGAATGAAAATCTTCAAATGCAGTTGATGCTGATAAAAATTCTGGGTTATGATATAGTTTTAATGAAGGATATTTATCTTGTAATTGATTAGTAGTAGTCGGTTCAACAGTACTTTTTATTACAACACATCCTAAATATTTATTATGCAAATAATCACATATATTATTAATAGCTGATTTATCATACTCAGTTCCATTAAATTCAGTTGGAAGACATAAAAATACTATATCTGTTAATAATATATCTTCTAATGTAAAATGATTAGATTTATAATTAATATCATAATCAATCACATTTATATTTTTCATACAAAAACTTTTATATATTGCTTTACCAACACATCCCATACCGATAATTCCAATTATCATAATAATATAAATTATATTATTATTATAAATCATTTTCGTCCAACATTTTATTAATAAATTGAATTATTTCATAATAAGATGTCCCAAATATATTAAAATGGCTAATAGTAAAATATTGTTTGATATGTTCTACTTCCTCTATTCTTTTAAAATGAGAATAAATAAATGGAATAACTGTTTTTTTAAATTCTTCTTCTTGTATACCACTATTATAATTATCCATTAATAATTCATATCCAATATAATTTTTTGGTAAAGTTTTAATATCTAATTTTTCATTATAAGTAAATAATTTATTTATAAATTCATTTGCAGTTGATTCTATTATTATGCTATCACAATTTAATAATTTTTTAATATTATATGCAGTCCTTGTTTTTATTATATATTGTATTTTTTTATTAATATAATTATTTTGTTCAAATGTTCTACCAAACTCACAAATATCTATTGGAAATGTCATTTTATTTTTAATATCAATTGCTTCTTTCATTCTTTTAATTTTCTTTTCAATAAATTGTTTTAAGTCATTCATATTAGTAATTTTAGAAACAATAAAACTATCAATATTCATACTTTTTTCAAAGATCGGAGATAAATATAATTCATCATTAGTTATATAATATAAATTTTTAGTATACTGAGTTATAAATGGTAAAATATTTGTATAATACTCCCAATATTTATAGCCAACTTCCATATTAGTAATTAATTGTTTTAATCTTTCATCATTATCTGAATTAAAATCAGTTGTATAATTTTTAATACAATTTATAAGCATGTTCATATTATACCAACTACTATTATTTTCAAAATTAAAATCAATTAATATTTTGTTTTCTAAATCGAATTTTAAATTATTATTATATGGTTGAAGCATTTTCCAAAATTTGTCTTCCATATTATTATTTATTGATGTTTGTTGAACAAATTTAATAATATCATTAATTTTATCACTATTATTATAAATATTATGAGATGTCATAATAATAATATATCCAAGCTTGTCATAACTATGAGTTTTTTTACCTAATAAATCAATAAAATTTGTAAAATGAATCCATTGAGATGAACTATTAAAATAATTGCATAATAATAATGCATATTCTTCAATTGTTAATTCTTTCTTTATTCTATTCATAATTTTATGAATTTCATCATAATGTTTAGGATTATGATATTTTAAAACATGATGGATATACATATTTATAAAATTCATAATTTTATAAATCCCAATTATTTTAAAATTATCTACATCATATTTAATTGTTTCAATTATATGATTAAATCCGACTTCATCTAAACTTACATTCATACCATTTATTAAATTTTGACATTGTTCTAGATTTACAAAACTAACATTTGTTATTATATTTATATTATTTTTAACATTATTTGAATTTTTAAAATGTCCACCTATTTCTATCCCATGAGTTTTTAATTTAAGATACATATTTTTATCAATAATATTACTATTATCAAATGAAAATACTGTGCTATATTTATCTATTAAATGTCTACATCTAGAATGAACTAAATATTGTAATTCTAAAGTTGATTTAAATATAGTATCACTTACTATAAATTTTTTTTTTTTAATCTTATTTTTAATCATTTTTTCATTCAATAATATAGTACTATTATTTGGATAAGTCAAATTATAACAATAATTTGTATTTTCTTCTTTTTTATTATTTGATTTTAATCCTAAATTTCCAGCAATAAATTCTATTTCATTTCCAACACTTGCTCTATATTCTTTACTACTTACCTTAGAATCAGAGTTTTTAAAAATAATTTCAATATCTTTGGCACCTAATTCTTCAACTATTTGACAAAAACCTCTTAATTTATATTCTGTTTGTTTTAAATTATAAAGATCAATAGGTATAAACATAATTGTATCAGTTATTTCCATTTTTTTATATAAACAATTTTTTATAATTTCACCTTCATTGAACATAATTCCATAACATAAATTATCATTATTCATATATAATGTTGTTCCATTTAATTCTGAATTAAATACACTATTATTTAGTTTATTTAAATTTGCTTTTATCATATTTTTTGCTTCAAATGGTAGAAATGTGCATCCTGGAAATTCTGTATCTATTAAATGAACTTTATTCTTTGAACATAATTTTAAACAAAATTTATTATTATTTTTAATTAATTTTTTATTATCTACAAAAATTACATAAGTTGATAATATAAATATATTATATATATCTGAAAATTTCATATTACTAATATTCTCTTTTGTGTAAAATGCTGTTGATAATTTTATGTTTAAACTTTCAAAGTTCATATCATCAATATACTTTTTAATTGATTCAGATGATTCATCATATTTATTATTTACAACTACATGTTTTGAAACTTTTGTATATAATTTATTCATTTCACTATTAATACTTTCTTTTTCTGATGTATCAGTTGTATAATCTATTTCAGATGATATTGTATCTACTGGAATTGTCATTATAAATTGATATAAAAATTATATATATATATTATTTAATGAATAATAAAGATGAAATATTAAAACAAATTGCAAATATTAATGACCAAATTATTCTTAGAATCTCAATTCCTGATAATCTACGAACTGAAAAACAACAAATTAAATTAGATAATTTATTATATGAATTGAAACAATTAAAGGATTTAGTTAATAAAAAATAAAAATTGAATTATTTTATCATTAGTAGATTCTATCTATATTAAACTTTTATGAATTTTAACGAAACTATTAAAATGTTTAATTATACTAATTCTGATACTCTTAAAAATATAAGTAATCAAGCAAAAAAAGTTCTAAAAACTATTGAAAATCAAAAAATTATATTTATGAAAGAGCATTATATAGTTGAGGCAAGTGATGATATTGGTCCCTATCATCATATTTGGACTTTTTATGTATTCACTTGCAACTCAAATGAAGAAGTTCAACATCTTCGTTTTTATCGTGAATATAATGAGATTTTAGACAAGTGTCGAAACAATCCATATAAAAAAGTAAATTTTACAGATTTTGATTTCAAGCTGATTCAACGCATTATTAAAGAAGAACAACATACGTATTTACTAACAAATTGTGAATAATTGGGTTATGTGCAATTCAAATTTGCAAAACTAATCCTAACCTTTGGTTAGGATATAAACTGTTAGCGAAGAATATTCATATTCGCTTTGCGAATTAACGCGAATGTAATTAACTTTGTTAATTTTGAATCTCACATAACATAATTATTTATTTTAATTAATTTAATTTTTTTATCATAAAAATTCACAAAACACATTTTTTTATTTAAACATATAATAATATTATTATATAAAATGACAGAGTCTACTCAAACTAAAAGTTATTATACTAAAGAAATTTTTGTTAAAGATTATTTTGATATTCATAATCATTATGTTAAACAATTTGGTAAATCAACTCTTATTTTAATGCAAGTTGGAAGTTTTCATGAAGCTTATAATACAGATAATGAAGGTCCTGATTTATATTATTTAGGAGAGCGTATTAATATGACTGTAACTCAAAAAAATAAAAGCAAAGAATTATCTACTAGTAATCCTCGAATGATGGGATTTCCTTCTTATATTGTTGAAGATATGGTTGATAGAATTGTAAATTTAGGTTATACTATTATTAGAATTGACCAAACAACTGAGCCACCAAATCCAAAACGTGAAGTTGTTGGTATTTTTTCACCATCTACAATTTTATCATCAAATAATAATAAATATTTAATTTCAATTATATTTGATGCATTAAAGGTAAAAACAACTAATCCTATCTTGTGCATTGGATTAACTGCTTATGATATGACGTCTGGAGTAGGTTGTGTATATGAAACAGTTTCAACTAATTATGATACAATGATTGCACTTGATAATGCAACTAGATTTCTAGAAAAATATCCACCATCAGAAACAATTTATTATTTTACAAATCAATTAGATAATTATATTAAAAATAATGGTAGTTTTAATAGAATGTCTCATGATGATATTCTTAAATATTTAAGAATAGATACAAATTCAATGACTTGTTATAACATTCCAAATATTAATATGGTTAATAATATTAAATATCAAACAGAGTTGATTGAAAATATTTTTAAGAACAATTTAGATAATATTAATTTACATGCTTACAATTATGCTAGAACATCATTAGTTGGTTTATTAGAATTTACTAAAAATCATCAACCAATTTTATTAAATAAATTATCAGAACCAACGTTCTTTGACAATGAAAGCACGTTATTTTTAGGTAATAAAGCATTAGACCAATTAGATGTTTTACAAATGGATAATAGTAAACCAAAGACACTATTTGATATTATTAATAATTGTTCAACTCCAATGGGTAAAAGATATTTAATTGATCAATTATGCAATCCATTAATTAATATTGATGATATTAATAATAGATATGATAATATTGGTGTATTATTAGAAAATAAATTGTTTGAAAAAATCAGTAAGGAAATGCATAATATTTATGATTTACCAAAAATCATTCGTAAGATGGAACTAAATAAAGTTAATCCATTAGAAATTGTTCATCTTATTAATAGTATTAATCAAATTATTAATGTATTTAATATTGTTAAAAATACTAAATTATTAGGAATTGATAAAGAATTAATTGATAAATTAAAAGAAATTAATGAACATTTTAATGATACATTTGATATTGACTATATTAATAATTTATCATTTGCTAATTATAAAGAAGAAAATAAAAATTATATTATTAATAACAAGTATGATAATTTGAATAAGCTAATGGATGATATTAATGTATGTACTAATTTTATGGATAATCTTGTTTCAACATTAGAAAAGTTTATTGAAGAACAAAATAGTAAAGTTATTAAGAAGGATGTTAGTTCAATTACTTTAAAAAACAATGATAGAGATGGTCATTATATGTTATTAACAAAAAGACGTTGTAAGATTTTACAAGAAAAATTAGCTAAGATGGAATATTTTAATATTGGATCAATTAAGATTAATGTGAAAGATTTAGAATTCAAAGATTTACCAACTGGTAATAATACTAAAATTACCTGTAAAGATATTGTTAAATATTCAAATGAGGTATCATCATTAAAAGCGACTATGGCTACCAAAATTAAAGAAGCATTTTATAATGAAATTAATATTATAACTGAAAAATATAAAACAACTTTGATTGATACTTCTAATATTATTAAAACATTAGATTTTTTAAATAGTGGTGCTACTTGTGCTTACAATTTAGGTTATTGTAAACCAATTATTGAATATAATAATATTAGTTATTTTAAAGCAACTGAATTAAGACATCCAATTGTTGAAGTTATTAATACTGATACTGAATATCATCCACATAATATTAGTATTAATATTAATAATAATAGTGGTATTTTATTATATGGTATTAATTCATCAGGTAAATCAACATTAATGAAAAGTATTGGCTTAAGTATTATTATGGCTCAGATTGGTTATTATGTTCCAGCTAAAGAATTTATTTATAGTCCATATAAAAATTTGTTTACAAGAATTGTTGGTAGCGATAATATCTTTCGTGGTATGAGTTCATTTATGGTTGAAATGATTGAATTAATGGCTATTCTTAAGAGACATAATAATTCAACATTAGTTATTGCTGATGAAATTTGTCGTGGTACTGAGGAAAAATCAGCTAATATTATTGTTGCTTATATGCTAGAGACATTATCTAAAAGTAATAGTAGCTTTATTACGGCTACACATCTTCATTCAATTGCTGATTTACCTTCAGTTAAATCAATTAAGGGGATTAAAACAATGCATATCAGTGTTAGTTATGACGAGGTTAAAGACATGTTAATTTACTCAAGAGAATTAAAAGAAGGTCAAGGCGATAAATATTATGGTGTAATGGTTGCTAAATATATGATGAGAAATGATGAATTTAATGTTAGAACAAAAGAATTAGAATATGAATATGATAATTATCATATTAAACATAGTAATTATAATAAAGATGTATTTATGTTTGAATGCCATATTTGTAAGTCTAAAAATCATTTGGAAAGTCATCATATTAACTTTCAAAAGGATTGTGATGATGTTAAAGTGATAAAAAAACCACATATTAAAAAGAATGCTAAATATAACTTGGTTATTTTATGCAGTAAGTGCCATGATAAAATCGATAGGAATGAAATAATTGTTAAAGGATGGATTAAAACTAGTAATGGTATAATGTTGGATTATCAATCTTAATTATCAATCATCAAGAAAATAAAGTAATTAATTAATTAGATAAAATAATATTTAATTAATCTTAGGAATGATTTCATATATATCATCAATTGATTTATTAAGATTTTGAATTTGAGCACGAGCATTTGCTAATTTTTTATATAATTCATCAATAATTTTTTGTTTATTAGAAGACTGACTATTAAGAATTTCTGATGTATTAGTTGGATTGTTAATACCACACACTCCCTGAGGAGGACGAAGATTGCATCCCATTGGTAGACCTGTTTCAGGATGACGTTCGGCACGAAATCCGAAACCTAGCCCACCTAAACCACTAAATCCACCAGCAACAGTAGTAGCAGGTCGATTGGCTGTCTGAGCAGCAGAATGCTGACCAGCAGAATGCTGACCAGCAGAATGCTGACCAGCAGAATGCTGACCAGCAGGCCAACCAGATGCAGACTGAGCAGGCTGACCAAATCCAGGCTTAGTAGAAGGCTGACCAAATTCAAGCTTAGTAGAAGGCTGAGCAGAAGGCTGAGCAGCAGGCTGACCAAATGCTCCAATAGTAGGAGGCTGAGCAGGAGGCTGACCAAATCCAGGCTGACCAAAACCAGAAGTAGCATGCTGAGCACTAAATGCACCAGCAACAGTAGTAGGAATAGCATATGAACCGCCAAAAGTAAAAGGTTGAGTAGGACGGTTATTTTGGACTTCTCCTGTATTTTTTTCAGTATAAATATGCTCTACAGAGTTAGTATCTTCATCATCGCTATCAGGATATTGATTGTAATTATTAGAGTTGGACATTATATTAATAAATCTTGTTATTAATATAATCTTTAATCAATTTTTTTATTATAATATATATTATATGGACTATACAGAAAAGTATTTAGAATATAAAAATAAATATATGTCATTAAAAAATCAACTCAAGAATCAACCAGTAAATCAATCTGGAGGTGCAAATGATATTGGATTTGTTGTACCAATAGGAGGAGCATTTGATACACCATTTGTTCCATTATCTCCTGTATTTAAATATGGTTTAGATGGATCAATTGTATCGGTTAGTCCAATTGGACCAGTTGGACAATATCAACCCATTATCAGTACAACAACAACATCAACTGACCCATCAAAACCAGGAACATCGACAACATATTATGTTCCAGTTAGAGACCAATATTCAACACCATTACACTACAATCCTTATCCTCCAAGACCATCATATTATGATACTGGTGTATATAATCCAACTGTTTATTATGATGATAATAGATCATCTATAAGATCATCCAGAAAATCATCTAAAAGATCATCTAGAAAATCATCTAGAAGAAGTCGTAAATAAATTATTTATTTAGATATTGTTTTTATTTGTAATTGAATACTTTCTTACAAATAAAAATAAAATATTTTAATATAAAGACAAATAAATATTATTATTAATGGAAGAACATAATAAATCTGATATTATTATTAATGATAAACAATATATTTTAGGAGATTATTTATTTAATAATGCTCCTATTTATTCTAAAGGATGTCGTAGCAGCCGTGATATAATTAGTAAAAAACAAATAGAAGCAAAGAATTATATTTATGCTAGATATAAAGATAATAAATGGGTAATTACTGATGGTAAGAGCTTTAAGTTTGATAAGATTTTTTTTATTAAATCATTTGTTGATAAGATACCTGAATTAAAAGAGAATGAGCCTAATATTAATGATGAAATATATAAAGCACCACCTATTATTATATTAAATGATAATGAAAAATTTACAGATAATGATGGAAATATAATAGAGATTGAAACTCGTGGTAATAGAATAGTTGATAAGATTTATTTTAAAGTTAAAGATGTTGCTGATGGATTTGAGATGCCTAATTTATGTAAAGATATTATCAATAAAAATACTTCTTATGAAAATGATAAAGATTATAAATATTTTATTATACAAAAAGTAGAGAATCTCTCTAAAAAGCAGAATAAACAAACAATAGCTAAAAAAGAACTATTTTTAACATATGAAGGTATTTTAAGAGTTTTATTCGTGTCTAAATGTGGTCGAGCAAATACTTTTATTAAATGGGCAACAGAAAAACTATTTGTTATTCAAATGGGAACAAATGAACAGAAGATTAAGTTGCGTGATTCATTAGGTGTTTTACCTGAAGCAGTAAAAGAAGTTTGCAAGAAGAGCACATCACCTATTTCATGTATTTATTTATTTTCATTAGGAACAGTTGCTTCTTTAAGAAAGACATTTAATATTAAAACAGAAGATTATTATAATGACACTGATATTGTGATTAAATATGGTCGAACTGAAGATTTAGAACGTAGAACAACTGAACATAATAATGATTATGGTAAATTAGAAAATGTAGAATTGCGATTAATGATGTATTCATTTGTAGATTCATCATATGCAAGTGATGCTGAAACTGATATTGCAAATTATATTAACAATAATAATTATTATTCTAAACACAAATTTGAAGG
>JACCDJ010120316.1_pt1 | contig 9998 bp, 9 predicted proteins | sample 7444481 | NCBI WGS metagenome assembly JACCDJ01 (sample SAMN15323435, study PRJNA562643) | freshwater metagenome | isolation source: river surface water | place: USA:Blue River Watershed | collected 2017-08-15 | reverse complement strand
GTGACCCAAAACTATAGTATGGTTTAGATAAGTCAAGGATGAAGAGGTCACTTTTGAGTAACAGTTCTTTAACGAGCGCGGCGCTTGACCCACGCTTCCTGCCTGTAAAAAATGGTCTGATTGTCTCTTGTCAGGTACCTGATAACACAGCAATTAATACTCCTGAATTTATTGCGGCACAGGCAGTTACGGTTTTACAAGCCGGGGCGGTAGGTATTCGCGCCCAAGGCATAAATAATGTAAGTGCGATTTCAAAACTCACAGATGTACCCATTATTGGGTTAGTAAAGAGATTTGACGAAACTTCCCCTGTTTACATCACACCATCGGTGAGTGATGTTGTTGAGCTCGAAAAGGCAGGGGCAACGATCGTTGCATTTGATTCCACAGGCCGCCTACGTCCCGGGGGGCAAAAACTTGAAGATTTTATTACTCAAATTCGTCTAGAAAGTAATGTTCTTCTTCTAGCTGATGTTGATTCTTTGGAATCCGCAGTTCAAGCAGAAGAGCTCGGATGTGATGCCGTGGCCACCACCCTGTCGGGTTACACCGATATCCCTGTCAAAACGCTACCAAATATTGATTTAATTGCGGAGATTGCTCAAAAAATTAAAATTCCTATTATCGCTGAAGGTGGATTTAGTCAACCAACTTCTGTGGCAGAAGCTTTTACGGCTGGAGCATTTTCGGTGTGTATCGGCACCGCAATTACAAATCCCTATTTACTAACTAAAAATTTTTTATCGGTTTTAAATCAGGCTTGAATACTGAATTTAAAATCGTATAAATCTCCACGCTTTATTGACACGCAATGCTCCATAGTCTTGCCTCGTGAATCAAAGGCTGTAAGGCTAAAAATCAACGATGGGGTCTTGATGGGTGCCTTTAAGATCTCGGATTGCTCTTTATCCAAAAGCATTGGTGAGACTGTTGAATCTGCTTGTACTACTGGACGCTCATAAACTTCACTAAAAATCTCATATAGCGACCCTTTTAAGTCATGATCTAAAAGGCCCGGAGCGTTTTCACAGGGGATGTATGAGTCTTCTATCGTTAGAGCGACTCCATCCGCTAAACGAACCCTCTTAATCCGATAGGCATAATCCCCGACAGGTATTTGTAAAATCTCTGCAAGCTTTGAATTTGAGATTTTGGTTTTCTCTGCCTTCAAAATCTTTGATGAGGGTTTCATTCCCTTTTGTTTAATTTCTTCTGTAAAAGAGATGAATACTAGTTTCTTTGAAAGTTTTTCACCCGCAACGTACGTTCCAGAACCAGGGATTGTATAAATCAATCCATCATTTTGAAGCTCGGATAGCGCTTGACGCACTGTCATGCTTGAAACATCGTATTGGGTTGCTAATTGCCTCACAGATGGGATCTGGGAATGAGGTTTCAATTTTAGGAACTTACTTTTCAATTTTTCCTGAAGCAAAATATATTTATGCTTCTTCGGGGTTGACGCCATTGTTTTATCTTTCCACAACAATGAATGAATGACTACAAAGAGCGGAGACGAGGAGATTTGAACTCCTGAAGGCTTTAACACCTTACCTCGTTAGCAGTGAGGCGCACTCGACCGGGCTATGCGACGTCTCCTTGTACAACGTTAGTTTACAGGTTCGGGAGGGTTGGGACTACTCGCCAGATTCGAGAGTTTTCACACTAAACCCCTCAATCAAAGGGTCGGAAAAGGCTTTCCATTGAGCGAAGCCTTTAGTTTCAAGGTGGGCAAGTTGCGAAGCTACATCACGCCAAATTTCATACAAGATCACAGTGTTGTCAGATTGTGGATCTATCAAGATGTCCAAGCATTCACAACCATCTTCACGGCGAACATCTACTGCATACTGATTCAAATACTCCAGTAAATTCGAACGCTCACCCTGTTTGATCGTAAGTTTGACAATAAAAAACTTCTTCATTGAGTGACTATCCCAGTATTTCTATTGGGAATCAATCCAAGTTTTAGCTTCTTCCACTAACTCTTCAATAGGTTTTGCTATGTCGAATACTTTTCCAGGCTCAGATGGATCCATCATCTCAAGAGTCTGTAGCTGCGAATCCAACAAGGTTGATGGCATGAAGTGACTTGTTCGATTCCCGATTCGACTTAAGAGTAACTCTTTGCTTCCATGTAAATGGATGAAGCGTGTAGCTGGTGCTTGAGCGAGAATTTTGTCTCTATAAATCTTTTTTAAGGCTGAGCAAGCGACGACAACATTTTCTGCGTTTTCCAAACTAGTGCCAACCGCTTCTAACCAGGGCCAACGATCATCATCGTTCAATGGAACTCCAGATGACATCTTTTCTTTATTTAATGCAGGATGAAGATCATCGCCATCAATAAAAACCGCCCCGATTTCTTGAGCAAGGAGTTCTCCGACTGAGGATTTACCGCAGCCGGAGACTCCCATGACTACTAACTTCATTTTTTAGGTTTACGGTTCCCGGTCTTTGTCCATCGAGAACGAACTAAGTGGGCAGCAGCCTTAGGTTGCCTATCTCTGCTAAATACACCCTTCTTATTTCCAAGTACGCGGAAGATGCCTGGCTTTGTTTGGAAATCAGCAAAGTTCCAAATCTGTTCGCCAACAATCCCGGGGTGCTTATCAAATACTCGATGGTGCATCTCCAGGAAGTCGTACTGATACTCCTCAGACCAAGGGAGCTTGTGGACTGAGTGTCCGCCAACCAAGGTATCTGCGCCGTACTCAGTAATGACAATCGGCACGTTGTACCGCTTTTCCCAGGCTGATAACTCAGCATCTAGATGTTTTTCGGCTGATTCAAGATCGTAGTGATCTACATACCAACCCCAGTAACGGTTCAAGCAAATTACATCTGCCAGAGGAGCAACCTTGCATTTATCGAGTGTTGCAAACATGACATTTATATATGTATTTGGACGAGTTGGATCCATTTCATGAGTTAATTCAAATGCAGGCTTGAAGAACTCATATGACTCTTCAGGAATTGTGTCTGCTTCATTGGTAATTGACCACATAACAACAGATGGGTGGTTCTTGTCACGCGAAATTAGCTCACGTACTGACTTCAATAACTCCTGTTGTGTTGCATCATTACATGTATCTGGACCGAATGTTGGTTTAACAGTGCCACCAAACACGCCTCCAGCCATTGACATATTGAGGCCAACAGCTGCAGTTTCATCAATAACAACAAAACCATGGCGATCTGCGTAATCCATAACCTCTTCTGCATATGGATAATGCGATGTGCGGAATGAGTTCGCGCCAACCCACTTCAGAAGTTCAAAATCATTCACCAAAAATTGGTTGCTGTGTCCTTTACCAAGTACAACGTGATCTTCGTGCATACCAAAACCTGTGAAGTAGAAAGGTTCACCATTAATTAGGAATTGCTTATCTTTTACTTCAACTGTTCGAACGCCGATGTTGAGTGAGTATTCATCAGCCAATGCTCCAGATTCATTAACGCTCACCTTGAATGAATATAGGTAAGCATTTCCTGGTTGCCAGAGAACTACATTCGGAATCTCAATTGTTCCCTTAGAGCCCTTGCCAGTTGCAACAACTTTTCCAGACTCATCAATAATTTCAATTGAGACATCACCATTACCTGTTAGCTCAACAGAGTAATCAACACTTCCGTTCTTCCCAGAAAATCCTGTTCTGACAGTTACATCTTGAACATGGACCTTTGGAGTGCTGTAGATCCACACTGAACGGTGCAGGCCTGAATAATTATAGAAGTCATGCAAATAAGTCTGTTGCTTGCGACCAGTATCAAGTGTGACAACTTCTCCAGGTGGAATAGTTTCATTGGTCAACACATTGTTTACAGCAATGCTTAATCTAAATGTCTCTCCCGCCTTCACATGATCGGTGATATCTGCAGAAAATGGCATGTATCCGCCTACGTGACGAGCTACTTCTTTGTCATTAATAAATACAACGCCTTCATGCGTGGCGGCATCTACGCGCACATGGATTCGATCACCATTCCAGCCGCGAGGTACACGGACTTCACGCTGATACCAAACCCAACCCACATGCTCGCGAATCGCGATATCTGTAAAGAGATCGTTATAGGAAGCCGGTACAGCAATATCTAGCTTTGTGTCTAGATCTTTCTTGTACCAACCACTTGAAAACCCAGAGTCATCAAAATCAACTTTAAAATCCCAGATCCCATCCAGGTTGATTAGTTCGCGCGTAGCGCTTGTTTGTGGACGCAGCATGATTTCTCCTATACCGAAGTTGTTTTGAGTTCTGTATTTACTAATTGCATAAATCCACTGTCTGCCAACGATGGACTCAATAATGTGACTAGCTTTACGGGGTTGTTCTTAATTGATTGAATCTCACTAGAACGTGTGTCATTGATTGTTTCTTGTGAACCAACCCATTTAACCCATTGTGAAATGACAAATGCTGAAGCTGGCGCGTCCTGTAACTTTTCTGCGACAGGAGCTATGCGAAGAGCAAGTTTCGTTGATCCATCTATTGCGATTTGAGCTAATTGATGAGAAATCTTTTGATTACTAAATCTTTCAAGTAGCGCGGTCCTGTACTTGCTCAGCTCTAGATTTGAATCCTGCAGAACTTTTTCAGCTTCATCCCACCAATTATTAACAGCGCTCAGAATTTCAGGGTTTCGAATAGCTTCATCTACGGTCACGTGACCAGCATTCAAGCCCTGATAGGCAATAAGTGAGTGGGCACCGTTTAAAAACCATAGTTTTCTTGATTCAAAGTGAGCTATTTCTGCAACAAACTTCGCGCCCGCCTTTTCCCATTGTGGACGTCCAGCTGGGAAATCCCCCTGAAGGATCCAGTCAGAGAACATCTCTGTGACTACCGGGGAAGAATCCTGTATTCCAAGGGTGTTTTGAATGTATTCGACATCGGCTTTGCTGACTTTAGGTGTGATTCGATCAACCGAAGTTGAAACGAAAGAAACATGTTCGGCAAGCCAGGCAAGCTCTTCAGGACCATAGAAGGCAAATATTTGTTTAATTGCATTCTCAACAAACTTTCCGTTATTTGGAAAATTGTCACAAGGAACAATCGCGATCGGGCCAGCATTTATCACTTTACGAGAATGTAAACCATAAGCAAGGCGAAACAGTGCTGAGGTTGGAAATTTCCCGTTTTTGATATCTTCAATATCGTGAATAACTACTGGATCCCCTAAATTTAATTCCCCAGTGTTTGTGATTCTGTAGCCGGCCTCTGTCACAGTAATGGTGACTATGGAAACCTTTGAATCCTTCATAAATTTAGTGAAATTAACTTCATCTGATCCATCAAATGCTGATGTAATACTCTCAATTTGCTGTACATCTTCTTTATCGGCATCACGCGCAATTAATGTATAGACACAATCCTGTGCCTTTAATTCATCGATAGTTTGTGAACTTCGCCCCGAAAATGCAGCAATGCCCCAATCTTTACTTCCATCGACAGAGGATGTGTACCAAGCCTGGTGCGCTTTAAAGAATGCGCCCGCACCGATGTGAACAATTCGAACTGGTGCTGCTGGGCGCGTTCTAATCATGCTCATAGGTTGAAAGCTTTTTTAGGAATTGTTGTAACCAAATCAACCGAAATCTTCAATGCTTGCTCAAAAGTAATTCGACCTTCTGTAATCATCTTTGCCAAATAAGCAGAATCGGAGCGACGTGCCAGATCATGACGAGCCGGAATTGATAAGAAAGCTCGTGTGTCATCGATAAAACCTGATCCCTTGTAAAAACCAGCGATGTCTACTGTCGCAGAGCGAAAACGTTGAATTGCCTCTGGCGCATCTAAGAACCACCACGGGGCTCCAATGAATACAGAAGGGTAAAAACCGGCCAATGGTGCTATTTCGCGAGACCAATTTGTCTCATCAAGCGAAAATAGAATTAGCTTTAAATTCTTGTGTGTTCCGTATGCATTGAGCAATGGCTTTAAGTTTTGAACCCATTCACATGTGACAGGAAGGTCGTGTCCGGTATCAGGGCCGAATTCCTTCAACGTTGCCTGGTGGTGGTTTCTAATGACGCCCGCATGAATCGTCATTACAAGTCCATCTACAGTCGCCATACGTGCCATCTCAGTAAGCATGTGCCCTGCAAAATCACGTAATTGTGTTTCTGTTGCAGTATTTCTTAGTGCTCTTTCATAAATTATTGATGCATCTTCCGAGCTCAAAATACATGTGTAAGGTTCGAAAACTCCATGATCAGAACTAAATGCTCCGTGCTGCTTAAAGTAATTGCGACGATTCTCAAGTGCTCTGATGTAATGATCATAAGAGTTTGATGTTTCACCAGCAGATTTCAATAACTTTGAAACACTTTCATTCCATCCCGCATTGCGAGGATCCAAATACTTATCTGGTCTGAAAGTTGGAATAACTTTTGTATCAAATGATGTGTCTGCTGCTAGTTCTCGGTGAAATGCCAAGTCATCAATCGGATCATCGGTCGTTGCAAGAATTTCGATTTTGAACTGCTTAGCAAGTGCCTTAGGGAGAAATGCAGGTTCTAATAAGTTGGAAGCGATTAAGTCGTAATGGCGATCAGCATTTTCAATTGATGGAATTTCAGAAATACCAAAGATCTTTTGAAGCGTATCTTCAAACCAATAACCGCTCGATGTTCCGTTGAATACATGGTAGTTCTTATAAAACAAATGCCAAACCTTACGTGGCTCAGGATTGTTATAGATGTCGGACAACTCGACACCATTTGCGTGCAGAAGACGAGTTACATAATGATCTTTTAAAATGAAAAGTTCTGTTGGGTTACCAAAAGGCTTGTTTTTTGCCAGTAACTCGGGGTCTACGTGGCCATGGGGGGAAATAATGGGCAGATCAGCAATTAGCTCATATAGCTTTGAGGCTAGAGCCTTTGTCTGTGTATCTGAAGGAAAAAGCTTCGAATCAGATTGGCTCATCGAATTCCAGCTTTCCCGGTTGATTGACGAATGACAAGTGAGGTTTCGTGATTGCCAAGCTCATCAAACTCCTGGCCATCAACCTGTAAAGCATTCAAAATCGCCGTTACAGCTTCGGCTCCAACTTGATTAAGTTGGGTTGCAATCGTAGTAAGTCCTGGGGAAGTAAAATCACTACCAAAGATGTTGTCGAATCCGATGATGCTTAATTGACTTGGAATCTTTAATCCATTCGCTTGTGCTTCACGCATCAAACCAATGGCAACTAAATCGTTATAAGCAATTACAGCTGTTACGCCGGCGGCTTTGACTCGATCAAATGCATCTTTTCCACCCTCTAAAGTAGGTGAAGTGGATCCGATTTCAACAATGCTCATTCCAACCTTCAAGGCATTTTTCATCAAAAGTCTCCAACGTTCAATGCTCATCCAAGAGTTACTTGGTCCAGAAACATAAGCAATGTGTTCATGCCCTAGAGAGTGAAGATGACTGATGGCTTCTTTGATTCCAGGCTCAACTCTTGGCACAACATCATTTACACCTTTGACGACTCTGTTCATTAAAGAAACAGGTTTAATCTTGTTGAGCTCCTGAATTTCTTTGTCACTCAAACGCGATGTAACCATTACTAAGCCATCTACCGATGGAAGAATCTGCTGTGTGACTCGGGCTTCATTTGCACTTGACTCCTGAGATTCAGCGACAACCAATGTGTAACCCGCCGCAGAAGCAACAGATTCAGCGCCGCGGATTGCATTGAAAAATACTGGGTTCGTAATATCGGCAACAACTAATGCGATCATTTTTGTGCGACCTGTTGGTAAGGCTCGCGCAAAAGGATTTACTCGATAATTGAGCTCTTGTGCAGCCTTCTTAACCTTTTCTTCAGTTTTGGAGTTGATTCGCCCAGGAGTAGATAAGGCACGCGAAACAGTTGAAGGATTAACCCCCGCTAGTTTCGCGATGTCGTAAATAGTCGGTGCCGACTTCTGAGCCATTTTTTTATGCTTCCAATCCAGTTAGTTGATTAAATCGCTGCCACTAATTTCTTACGTTCAATTCTACGTTTCTCTTGTCGATCGGGATCAGGAACAGGAGAAGCCATCAAAAGTCTTTGCGTATAAGGATGGTTAGGGGTAACTGTAACTTGAGAAGCGAGGCCCTGCTCAACGATTTCACCTTGATACATAACCGCTACACGGTGGCTGATGTGTCGTACTACATCCAGATCGTGTGAAACAAAGAGGTAGGCAACGCCAGTATCTTTTTGAATCTGCAAGAAAAGATCCAAGATGCGTGCCTGTGTCGTCAAATCAAGAGCAGATACTGGCTCATCACAAACAATCAACTTGGGTTGTAAAGCTAGCGCTCGTGCAATTGCAACTCTTTGCCGTTGGCCACCTGAAAACTCGCGTGGTAAACGGTTAATTGCGTCGGATGGCAACCCAACTTGATCAAGCAGCTCTGCAATTCTTTTCTTTGCAGCACTTGCTTCCATTCCTTGAATTTCAAGTGGTTCAGCAAGAATTTGGCCAACCTCTAAAGATGGATTCAAAGATGTGTATGGATCTTGAAAGACCACTTGCATATCTTTCGAGAGTTCTCGTCGATCTTTGCGTGAAGCCGCTGTGATCTCCTTGCCTAGGAAGGTGATTGAACCCTCAGTAACGGGTGCTAACCCAAGTATTCCCCGACCTAATGTTGTTTTTCCTGAGCCCGATTCACCGACTAATCCAAGAGTTTCACCAGCAGCAATTTCAATAGAAACTTTGTGCAGAGCCCTGAAGGGCTTTGCTCTAAATCCTTTTCCCGGATACTCAACAACGACATTGGAACATGTCAAAAGATTCTTACTCATGATTGCTCCTTTGCACCTGCAGTTAGAAAGGTCATCGGCTCTTTTCCCTCGAGCATCGAGCCTAAAAGTGTTTGGGTGTAAGCGTCTTGAGGATTGCGCAAAATGCTTCGTACATCTCCGCCTTCAACAATTCGACCGTGCTGCATGACAACAACTCGATCACATAAGTCAGCAACTACACCGAAGTTGTGAGTTACGAGAACCATGCCCATTCCGAACTTCTTTTGAAGGTCACGCAGTAGGTCAAGAACTTCAGCTTGGACAGTTACATCCAGTGCAGTTGTTGGCTCATCTGCAATCAGTAGTTCGGGATCGCATGAAATTGCTCCAGCGATCAAGATGCGCTGTGCCATACCGCCTGAAACTTGATGTGGATACGATTCAAAAACTCGTTCTGGATTTTTAATTCCCACAGTTTCAAGCATTTTTAGAGCCTTTATTTTTGCTTCCGTTTTTGAAAGTCCAAGAACTTTTACCATTGGACGAACTAATTGATAGCCAACTTTAAAGTTTGGATCTAGATTGCTCATCGGTTCTTGCGGAATATAAGCTATCTTCTTTCCGCGTAGTGCTGTCATCTCATCCAAGGAAATCTTTCCATTGTCAGGATCAAGTAGTGGTTTGCCTTCAAGGAAGATTGCCCCACTTGTAATTACTGCGTTTGATGGCAGTAAACCTAGAATTGAAAACGCGCTCTGGGTTTTTCCAGAACCAGATTCGCCAACGATTCCAAGTACTTCTCCACGATCAACATGGAAAGAGACTTGACGTACGACCTCTTTAATTTCGCCATTACTTTGTGGATATCCAATTCCGATGTTCTTAACTTCTAGCAAACGGTTTGAAGGTACATATTTTTCATTTACAAACTCTGGCTTCTTTACATCTGTGTTTGAAAAGATCTTTTGAGAGTCTTCCAATCCATCCCGCACCGCATTACCGAGCAAGGCAAATGAAGCAATGGTTAGGGCAATGGCGATGGCTGGCCAAATGATTAGGAGTGGCGCCATATAAATGTTTCGGAAGCCTTCGTTGAGCATTACACCCCAACTGATCATGCTTGCATCTCCAAGGCCTAAGAATTCAAGACCTGATTGAAGCGAAATAGATACACCACAAACTATTGCTGCCTGGATGATGATCGGTGCTCTAACTACAGTCAAAATATGCTTTGAAATAATTCTAGTATCGCTTAGGCCGCTTACCCGAGC
>JACCDJ011263459.1_pt1 | contig 10006 bp, 11 predicted proteins | sample 7444481 | NCBI WGS metagenome assembly JACCDJ01 (sample SAMN15323435, study PRJNA562643) | freshwater metagenome | isolation source: river surface water | place: USA:Blue River Watershed | collected 2017-08-15 | reverse complement strand
GTTTCTTGAGCTCTGGCCCGATGGCGTCGCAGATGGCCTGTTCACCGGGTGTCAGCCCCGTCGCCTCAGCACGCCCACCTGCGGCCAAGTTTGAACGGATTTCACCCGCGCCTGGAATACGGTTGATTGCACCCGCCACTTCGCCATCGACCAGCACGATGCGCTTATCGCCGCTTGCGACATCGCGAATAAAGGCCTGAGCCATAAACGGCTCCCGCCAGACGTCGCTGAATAATTCGGTGAGGGCGGCAAGGTTCTTCCCATCAGGGCCGATATGCATCACGGCCGAACCGGCATTGCCGTGGAGCGGCTTGATCACGATTTCGCCATGCTCGCGTTGAAAGGCGCGGACCTCGTCGAGCGATTTGGTGATAAGGGTCGGCGGCATGAACTGCGCGAAATCGAGCACGAAGACCTTTTCCGGGGCGTTGCGCACGCTCACCGGATCGTTGACGACCAGCGTCTTGTGGCGCACCCGCTCCAGCAAATGGGTCGCTGTGATATAGCCCAGATCAAAAGGCGGGTCTTGTCGCATCCAGATGACATCGACATCTTCGGCAAGGTCGATCTTCACCGGTGCGCCAAAGCTGAAATGCGCGCCTTCGACCCGCTCTACCGTCACCGGACGCGCCGTTACCCAGACCTTGCCGTCTGCATAATTCAGTTGATCAGCCGTGTAATGATAGTTGGTATAGCCACGCGCCTGCGCCGACAGCATCAGCGCGAAACTGGAATCGCCGGCAATGTTGAGACCCTCCATCGGGTCCATCTGGAATGCGACCTTCAGGGTCATCTGGGTCTCCTCAATCGACGGCGCTCTAGGCGAAAAGGGCGCACTTGTCACCCGTGCCAGACGTTGATCAGATGGCGAGGGAGAGCGAAGGGCGCAAGGAGCAGAACGTCCAAACGAATTTCATCTTTAGGCTTGGCAAAACGTGGTGCAAGGATGTGCGCGGCAGCGGCAACCCGGCGCAACCGATAGGCATCAATCGCCAGATCAAGATCCTCGCGGCGTCGGCGCGCCTTGACCTCGATAAAGGCAAGCGTGTGGCCGCGCCGGGCGATAAGGTCGACCTCCCCCGCCGCGACCCGTGCCCGCCGGGCCAAGATGCGCCAGCCATGGAGGCGAAGCCACCACGCCGCCAATGTTTCTGCCAGGCGACCGCGCTGTTCGGCCGCCTTTCGGTTCATTTGCCCTGCAGCTCCAGCGCCCGGGCATAAAGCGCCTTGCGATCAGCGCCCAGCGCGCGTGCCACCTCTCCTGCGGCTTTGGCGGGGGAGGCGGATTGCAGCGCGGCGCGCAAGGCCGCCTCTATATCTCCCGCGTCTGCGGGCGGTGCCTCTCCGGGAGGGCCGACGATCACCACAATTTCGCCTTTGGGCGCCGCTTGATCATACCGGGTAGCCAGTTCGCTGAGCGTCCCGGTTACGCATTCTTCATAAGCCTTGGTGATTTCGCGGGCGACAGCGGCATCCCGATTCCCGAGTTCAGCGGCAAGATCTGCGAGCATCGCGGCCAATCGAGGCCCTGATTCATAAAAGACCAAGGTGGCTTGGAGGCTAGCCAACTGGGCCACATTGTCGCGTCGTGCCTTGGTTTTCGCCGGCAAGAAGCCCGCAAAAAAGAAGCGATCCGTCGGCAGGCCCGACAAAGTGAGCGCGGCAATCACCGCCGATGGACCGGGGATGGTGACGATGTGTCGGCCCGCAGCGCGGGCATCGCGGACCAGCTTATAGCCGGGGTCGGAGATTAGCGGCGTGCCGGCGTCGGAGACGAGTGCAATCGCTTCACTGGCCATGCGTTCGATCAACCCGGGGCGAACCTTATCTGCATTATGGTCATGATAGGGCAACATTGGTCGTTTAATGCCGATATGTTGGAGCAGCTTCGCCGTGACGCGGCTGTCTTCCACCGCTATCATGTCGACAGCGGATAGGATGGCCGCCGCACGCGGGCTGAGATCGCCAAGATTGCCGATTGGCGTGGCGACGATATAGAGTCCGGGTGCGAGCGGTGTGACCATAGGAGTATGTCATGGCAGACAGAGAGGGTGCGGGGCAAGCGATGGACTGGGGACGGCGTCAATTGATGCGCTGGGGCTTGTTGAGCGCCGCTTTGTTTGTCGCAGGCTGCCAAGTTGTCCCCAAGGCACCGCCCAAGCCCGTGACAGCGCCTGTGGAAGAGGGGCCCGCGCAAGGGTTGCCCGCGGATGCCATGCGCCACCGCATTGCCCTGCTGGTCCCGCTTGCCGGGTCCAATGCGGCGATTGGGGAATCCATTTCGAATGCCGCGAATATGGCCGTGCTCGATACCGGCGGTGAGCGGATCCGCATGACCGTTTATGATACATCGGGCGGAGCCGCAAAGGCCGCTGAAAAAGCGATTGGCGAAGGCAATAAGCTGATCCTCGGCCCGCTTTTGGCCGAGGATGTGCGCGAGGCAGCCGAGGTTGGCCGCAAATATCGGGTGCCGCTGATCGCCTTTTCGAACGATGTTTCCGTGGCGGGCAATGGGACCTATCTTTTGGGCTTTACCCCCGCACAGGCGGTGACGCGCGTGGTGAGCTATGCCAAGGCGCGCGGCTTGACCCGCTTTGCCGGGCTGGTGCCTGCGGGCGTCTATGGCCAGCGCGCCCAAACAGCGTTGACGCGGGCCGTTGAGGATTCGGGCGGGGTTTTGGTGTCGGTCCAAAGCTATGATCGCAACGCAGGTGCGGTGATGGGTGCCATTTCGCGCCTGAACAAGGCGGGTAAGGCCGATGCCATTTTGATTGCCGATGCCAGCCGGACGGCGGTTCAGGCGATCCCGATCATTCGGCGCGGCCCCAGCGCATCTGCGCGTATTTTGGGGACGGAGCTTTGGAATACGGAAGGCAATTTGGCTTCCCCCGCCTTGGTGGGCGCGTGGTTCGCCAGTGTGTCAGACGGCGTCTATACCCAGATGGCGAGCCGCTACCGCGCAAGATTTGGCTCGGCCCCTTTCCGCCTTTCCAGCCTTGGCTATGATGCGGTGCTGCTGGCGACCAAGGTCGCGGCCAATTGGAAACCGGGAACGCCCTTCCCGTTGCGGGCGCTGGACGATACCGGAGGGTTTGCCGGGATTGACGGGCCGTTCCGTTTCAACGCCTATGGCGTGGCAGAGCGGGCGCTGGAGGTGCAGCAAATTGGCAGCAGCGGCCCAACTGTGGTCAGCCCTGCGCCGAAGAGCTTTGAAGATTAACGCCACCGCGCTTTAGGCCTCGGTTACCCGCCATTGCGCGCGCAGCGACGCCATCCAGTTCAATGATTGGCATTTTGTTCGCTACGCCGTCACAATCTCGGCCAATATCCGGTCAAGGAGCAGCATTCCGTCTGGCTGCACGGTAAGCCGGGTGCCTTCCTGTCGAACAAGGCCATAGCCGGACAAGCGATCCACCGCCTCAGGGTCGATCAGGCCTTCAATGGGGTGGCCGGTTCGTGCGGCAATTGCCACAAGGTCGACACCCTCGGTCAGCCGAAGGCCCATCAGCAGCGCTTCGCGGGCCTGTTCCGCGGGCGAAAGCGGGTCTTCGACTTGGGCACCATGGCCATTGCGCGCCACGCCCGAGAGGAAGTTTTCCGGCTTTTTATGGCGCATGGTTGCCGTGCCCTGCCGGCGGCCATGCGCGCCGGGGCCGATGCCGATATAATCGCCATAGCGCCAATAGGTCAGGTTATGCCGGCTTTCGTCACCTCGGCGGGCATGGTTGGACACTTCATAGCGGGGGAGTCCGGCGGCCGCTGTAAGATCGGCTGTCAGTTCATAAAATTCCGCCGCTTCATCGGCGTCCTTCGGTTCAAGCGCGCCGGTGCGGACCAAGGTTTCAAAGCGCGTGCCAGGTTCAATCGTCAGCTGGTAAAGCGATAAATGCCCGGTGCCGAGGCCGAGGGCGCGCTGCAAATCGTCTTCCCATGCATCCAGCGTCTGGCCGGGCAGAGCATAGATCAGATCAAAATTAACGCGTGCGAAATGGCGTTGTGCTGTCTCAAGCGCTGTCAGCCCTTCGGCCCCATCATGGGCACGGCCGAGCAGGTGGAGGGTCGCATCGTGGAAAGATTGGAGGCCAAGCGACACCCGATTGACCCCCGCTGCGGCCAAATCCGCAAAGCGCGCGGCCTCTACGGAACATGGATTGGCTTCCAGCGTGATCTCAATATCAGGCGCAAACCCCCAATGCGCCTCTGCGCGCTCAATGAGCTGCGCGACAAGGGCAGGTGGCATGAGCGAGGGCGTGCCGCCGCCAAAGAAAAGGGAACTGAGCGGCTGGCGATCAAGTACTTGCGCCTCATAGGCCATGTCGGCCAGCAGCGCTGCCGTCCAAGCCTCTATGTCCACCGCGTCGCGGACATGGCTGTTGAAATCACAATAAGGGCATTTGGAAACGCAAAACGGCCAATGGATATAAAGCGCGCGCGTCATTGACCCTCAAAAACGGCTGCCACCAGCTTGCGAAACGCGTCAGCCCGGTGGCTGATCGCGTGTTTGGCGTCCGGTTCGATCTCCGCGAAAGTCTGCGTGCCGCCAAGGGGCACAAAGACAGGATCATAGCCAAAACCCTTGGCCCCGCGTGGCGGCCAAGTGAGGCTGCCTTCGACCCGGCCTTCAAACACTTCTTCATGCCCATCGGGCCAAGCCAGCGCGAGCGTGCAGACAAAGGCAGCGGTGCGGTCCACATCTGGCCCTTGTTCTGCCAACAGGCCTTCGACTTTGCCCATCGCCATGTACCAGTCGCGCCCGGCTTCGCCTTCAAACCATTGCCGTTCTGCCCAGTCCGCCGTGTACACGCCCGGCCGCCCGCCCAACGCCTTTACCTCAAGCCCACTATCGTCGGACAAAGCAGGCAGGCCCGACACCGCCGAGGCATGCGCCTTGAGAAGCGCATTTTCCGCAAAGGTCGTGCCCGTTTCTTTAGGTTCGGGCAGGCCCAACTCCCCCGCAGACACGGGTTCGATACCATAAGGGGCAAGCAGGTCGCGGATTTCGCGGACCTTGCCCTGATTGTGGCTAGCGATTACCAGTCTGCCGGGGAGGAGCTTGCGCGCCATTTTAGCGGCCTGTGGCTTTCAACTGCGCTTCAAAGATGCGGTTGCAGCCGATCCGGGCGAGACGAAGGAGGCGCAGCAGCGCTTCTTCATCATAGGTTTCCCCCTCTGCGGTCGCTTGGGCCTCCGCGATATTGCCGTTGGAGAGCAGCACGAAATTGGCATCCGCCCCCGCGTTCGAATCTTCGATATAGTCAAGGTCGAGCACCGGGGTGCCGTTGTAAATGCCACAGCTGATCGCGGCGACCTGCTGCTCGATCGGATCTTTCTCCAACAGGCCATCTGCCATCAACTTGTCCACCGCGAGGCGAAGCGCAACCCATGCGCCCGAGATGGACGCCGTGCGGGTGCCGCCATCGGCCTGGATGACATCGCAATCGAGGGTGATCTGGCGTTCACCAAGCGCTTTCAGATTGACAACAGCGCGTAAAGAACGGCCAATAAGTCGCTGAATTTCTTGTGTTCTTCCAGATTGCTTTCCCTTAGCTGCTTCCCGGCTCCCGCGCGTGTGGGTCGCGCGGGGGAGCATCCCATATTCCGCCGTTACCCAGCCTTCGCCTTTGCCGCGCAAGAAGGGCGGGACACGCTCTTCAATGCTTGCTGTCACGAGCACGCGGGTATCGCCGAAGCTGACAAGGACCGAGCCTTCGGCGTGCTTGGTGAAATGGGGTTCGATGCTGATTTCACGCATCTGATCTGGAGCGCGGCCGGATGGGCGCATGGTTATTTCCTTTTCTGGAGTTTTGCGAGCCTCTAGCGGGCCAAACGGGGGGAGGCCAGCCCCTTTGCAAACTGGCTTGCAGAAGCAGGGGCATCGCCCCTAAATCAGTTTCATGATGACGCCCGTCCACGAACTGACAGACCGTGCGCGCGATGTGTTTCGGGTGGTTGTTGAGTCCTATTTGGGAAGCGGCGCTCCCGTCGGCTCGCGCACCATTTCCAAATTGGGGGCGATGAACCTGTCGCCCGCGTCGATCCGCAACGTCATGCAGGATCTGGAGGAGCTTGGGTTGCTCGCGGCGCCGCATACATCGGCGGGCCGCATGCCAACGGAGCTAGGCTTGCGGCTGTTTGTCGATGGCATGATGCAAGCAGCCGAGCCGACAGCCGATGAACGCGCGGCTATCGAGGGCCGAATTTCAAAATCGGGGCCGATTGAAGATGCGCTGGCTGCCGCAACCGCCGCCTTGTCGGGCCTCTCGCAATGCGCGGGCATTGTCATGGTGCCGGCGCGGGAGCCACGGCTGCGCCAATTTACCTTCGTGCCGCTTGGCCCTGCGCAGGCGCTTGCGGTGCTGGTGGGTGAAGATGGCTCGGTTGAAAATCGGGTGGTCGATGTGCCGCCCGGCTTGCCGGTGACGGCGCTGGTGGAAGCTGGAAACTTCATCTCCGCCCGGCTGGCAGGAATGACTTTGCCAGAGGCTTCTGCCGCGCTTGCCCGCGAAATTGCGCGCGAACGCGCGGCGCTGGATATGGCGGCGCAGGACTTGGTCCAGAAAGGCATCGCCATTTTGTCGCAGGATGGCGCCCACCGCCCGGTGCTGATTGTGCGCGGCGCAGCGCATCTCCTTGATGATGCTGAAGCCGCTGACCTCGACCGCGTCCGCCAATTGCTGGATGAGATTGAAGGCAAGGAAGATATTGCCCGGCTGCTAGAAAGCGCGCGCGAAGGGCCTTCGACCAAGGTTTTTATCGGGTCGGAGAATAAGCTGTTTGCACTTTCGGGGTCGTCGGTGATAGCGGCTCCGTATCACGGACGGGATGGCCGGGTGGTCGGCGTGGTGGGTGTTATTGGCCCGACGCGCTTGAATTACGCCCGCGTCGTCCCCATGGTTGATTTCACTGCACAAACCCTCACGAGATTGTTGACCTAATGAGCAACGAAGAGTTGAAGTCCGATACGCCTGCCGAAGATCAGGCATCTCCCCCAGTTGAAGAACAGGATCCGCTTCAGGCGCTGCAAGCCGAATTGGAAGAGGCGCGTCAGCAAGTTCTGTATGCGCAAGCTGAAACGCAGAATGTGCGCCGCCGGTTGGAAAAAGACGCGCAAGATGCGCGCGCTTATGCCGCGACCAACTTTGCACGCGATATTTTGAGCGTGGCAGACAATCTGTCCCGCGCACTGGAAGTCATCCCCGAAGCGATGCGCGAAGACGAAGCGACCAAGGCGCTTGTTGTGGGGTTAGAAGCCACGCAGCGTGAATTGATGGCGGTTTTTGAGCGCAACGGCATAACGCGCGTTGCTGCCATGGGGCTGCCGCTTGATCCGAACCAGCATCAGGCGATGGTCGAAATGCCGAGCGACGCGGAGCCCGGGACGATCGTCCAGGAAATGCAGGCAGGCTATATGATCAAAGATCGCCTGTTGCGCCCAGCCCTGGTCGCGGTGGCGAAAAAGCCTGACTGATCTTGCCATCCCCGTCATCCTAAGTGAAGCACCGGATGACGGGGAGGGGCAGCGGTCTTAGCCCTTAGGCCGGGTCGCCACGAGGCCGATGGACTTCATCGTCATCACCGGCACATCATCTTGGTTGAAGACAGTCACCAATCCCTTGGTGATCCCCATTTCCGGGCGTGATTGGGAAGCGCGCACTTCCACAGTTTCAATCTCCACGCGCAATGTATCCCCCGGATAAACCGGCTTGAGCCACCGGAGTTCATCGACGCCCGGAGAGCCCAACCCGGCCTGTTTGTTCTTCTTCAGATTTTCAACCAGCATCGACATCGTCATCGCGGCGGTATGCCAGCCGCTGGCTGAGAGCCGCCCGAAATGCGTCTTGGCTGCCGCGTCATCGTCAAGGTGGAAAGGCTGCGGATCATATTTGCGCGCGAAATCCATCACCTCTTCGCGCGTCACCTCATAATGGCCAAAGCTGACCTTTTGGCCGACCTTGATGTCTTCAAGATATTGCATCCTCGCCTCCTTGCTTTGGCCACCTTACGCAAACGTAAAGGGCAAGAGCAAGGGCAAGCTAAGGGCGCTAGGCCGCTTCTTGTTCCGACGGCGGGGCCATCCCGGCGGACATATGGGCAAAGGCTTCCATCATCGCGCTGACAAAGGGCGGATCGTTGATTGTTTCCTGCGCGGCGCGGCGCATGGCATCGACCCATTGGGCGGCCGTCGCCCGGCTGATGCCCAAGCCGCGGTGGATGGACATGATGCAGCTCTTCTCTCGCTCAAACCATGTCCTTGGACCACCCATCCACGCCGTCAAAAAGCCCGTAAGGGAGACTCGCATGGGTAAAAGATCGTCCGCATGCATGGCGCGCAATTCGGCATAGGCCGCCTCGCTTTCCATCAAATCGTAAAAGCGGTCGACCATCCGACGAATGGCTGGTTCACCGCCGATGCGATCAAACGGGGTTTGGGGTGCTGTAGCGTTCATGTTGGCCTTCTCCTCCGACCCTTTTTTGGTGGATCGGAGGAGCCAAGACCTTGATTGAAATCAATTGCCCAGCATCAGCTTGGCAAAAAGCGTATAGCCCCAAGGGTTCTTGCCATAGACGGCATCAAGCGCGGCGGGCTTGGCATAAGCCGAAGCGCTGCCCCCCAAAGCGAGGCTAAACGGCCCAGCCAGTGTCAGGCGATAGGCATAGCCAGCCTGCACCTTGGTGACGCGAAAAGGCGTGTCATGCAGCGGACTGTCATGATCTGGGAAAAGTTCATCATTGCGGACATTCTCCACCCGGCCGAACAGGCGGTGATGATCATCCAGATCCCAATTCGCTTCGCCGATCCAAGCGGTTAGCGTCTCGCCGGGGATGCGATCCTTGGCGGAAAAGGCAAGCATCGCAGCGACGCCCTTTTTGCTAGTATAATGGATGCTGGCGGTGGTGCGCCGTTCATCTTCATCTTCATGGGTCAGTTCGGGCTGTTTTAGCCGACCATGGCTGATCTGCATCGCCCATTCGGGGGAGGGGGTAAAGGAGGCGAGGACCGACCAGCTGTCAAAGCGCGGCTTTTCGATATTCCAGCGGCGCTCATCCGGTTCGCGCCCGGTGAAGACGGAGCTTTCGAGCTGCACCTTGGGCGCGAAAAATCCAGCAGTGACGACGCCATAGGTGATATGGGTGGAATCGAACCAGTGATGGGTAATCGGCGGCTCAGGATTGAGCGCGGCAGACCCGCGATGCATGAAGGCGCTTGGGCCAAGGGCAGGTTCACCGACCGGGCCGCCATAAAGGAACACGCCGCTCTTTTCGCCGATGTTGATATCAACGCGTCCCGCCAATTCCATGAACAGGTCGTGCGGGTGCTGGCGATCCACCAGGGGTTCGCCGTCCGCGGTTTCGCCCGTGGCAAAAAGGTTGGGATAGCCGCGGTTGGACATAAGCGGTTCCAAGCTGACCATGGATTTCAACTGGATGCGGCCCCAATTGGTTTTCTTCTCGCCCGTCAGCATGGCCATGGAGGTGGCATAGAGCTTGTCATCGCCCCGTGCACCGGAATGGCTGGTATATTGGGTCGAAACGCTGCCATGGGCCATCACCATCCAATTACCTGCGGGGATGTGGAGGCCATGCATCATCCCCTCATTGCCCGGCAGGCGGGCGGTGCCAGAACCTTCGCCATAAGCAGGCATTTCATCCTTCATGGTTTTGCCGGGCATGTCGCCCATGCTGCTCATGTCATGGCCCGGATGGCCCATCTGACTGTGATCGTGCGTTTGCGCCAGCGCAGGCGCAGAAAGTATCGCCGCGCTCAGCAGCGCGACACGGAACTGGGTTTTCATAAAAATCTCCGGTGAGGTCGTTGAATAGGGGATCGACTTCACGCGCGAGGAGGGGGCGTTTCCGGCAATAAGGCCAAGGTTCGGGCCGACGTCAGGGGCGGGAGCCAATGCGTTATGGACGCCGTTGTCGGCGCTAGACACGTAGCCGTTCGGCAGTCGGGAAGGGCACAGCCGAGGCAGACATGGGAGACGCGCAATTCATCCATTGGATC
>JACCDJ010930125.1_pt1 | contig 10007 bp, 9 predicted proteins | sample 7444481 | NCBI WGS metagenome assembly JACCDJ01 (sample SAMN15323435, study PRJNA562643) | freshwater metagenome | isolation source: river surface water | place: USA:Blue River Watershed | collected 2017-08-15 | reverse complement strand
TATCTTCTTTTTGCTTAATGGTTACTTTACCATCTTTGTCTTCGATGCTAATTTCTCCAATATTGCTTTTGTTGACTACCTTAATTAAATCGTGAATTTGTTTTAAGTCCATATTTGGTTAATTTGGGCAAAAATGGGTCTTTTTTGCCAAAAACAACAAAAAAAGGGTCATTTTTTATTAAAAATGACCCTTTTTTGAGGAATTTATATGTAGCCAATTTGTTGAAATCGGCTCTAAAAATCTACTTTACACGCTCTACGTATTCACCGTTTTTAGTGTTAATCTTGATCTTCTCCCCTTCGTTTACGAATAAAGGTACCATTACAGTAGCTCCTGATTCAATGGTAGCAGCTTTTAAAGCTCTTGTAGCTGTATCGCCTTTCACACCATTTTCACAATAAGTGATCAATACATCTAATTTCTCAGGTAATTCAGCACCAATTGGCAATTCGGTTTCTGTATTCATAAATACAAATACTTCTGCTCCTTCGATAAGGTATTGTGGGGCATCAATCATTTCTTCTGCCATTACAATTTGCTCAAAAGTCTCGTTATTCATTAAGTTATAACCGCTATCATCCTTATATAAGAACTGAAATGTCTTTTTCTCTACACGCACTGGATACACCGTTTCACCGCTATTCCATGTTTTTTCGATAGAACGCTTATTGTCTACCCCTTTTAATTTTGCCCAGATTTTAGCTGCTGCACGAGCTGTTTTGTTCTCTCCAAACTCAACTACAGTATATAAACTATTGTCCAATTTTAGGATCATTCCACGTGTGATGTCTGATGTTGTTGCCATAAGTATGTTTTATTAAAATGACTAGGTGAAGCGCAAAAGTAGTACATGCCAGCCATTTAGAAAAAAACATCAAATTTTTGTTGAAAAATAAAGGTAAAAAAAGCTGGTTTAGCCTATTTTTGCGCCATAATTAATAAATAGTAGACTATGTCAGTACTAGTAAATAAGCAATCAAAGGTTATTGTACAAGGTTTCACAGGAACAGAAGGTAGCTTCCATGCGACTCAAATGATCGAATATGGAACGCAAGTAGTAGGTGGTGTAACCCCTGGAAAAGGCGGTACAATGCATTTAGACAGACCCGTTTTTAATACAGTAGCTGACGCTGTTAAAGCAACTAGCGCAGATGTAAGTATCATTTTTGTACCTCCAGCATTTGCTGCAGATGCAATCATGGAAGCTGCTGACGCAGGTATTGCTTTAGTAGTTTGTATCACAGAAGGTATCCCAGTTCAAGATATGGTGAAGGCTAAAAATTTCTTAGCCGGCAAGAGCACAAGATTAATCGGACCAAACTGTCCAGGTGTTATCACTGCAGAAGAAGCAAAAGTGGGTATTATGCCAGGATTCATTTTTAAGAAAGGATCCATTGGTATCGTTTCAAAAAGCGGTACGTTAACCTATGAGGCTGCAGACCAAGTTGTGAAAGCAGGATTAGGTATCACTACTGCCATTGGTATTGGTGGTGATCCAATCATTGGAACAACTACTAAAGAAGCAGTTGAATTATTAATGAACGATCCAGCAACAGAAGGTATCATCATGATCGGTGAGATTGGTGGTAGCATGGAAGCGGACGCTGCAAACTGGATCAAGGACAATATGAGAAAACCTGTTGTAGGTTTCATCGCAGGTCAAACAGCGCCTCCAGGACGTCGTATGGGTCATGCTGGTGCAATCATTGGTGGTGCAGACGATACTGCTGAAGCAAAGATGAAAATTATGGCTGCATGTGGTATCCACGTTTGTGCAAGCCCTGCTGATATTGGTAAAACAATGGCAGCTGCATTAAAGAAATAAACCATTTCGTTTAAATATAGGAATCCCTTAGTACACCCATGCTAAGGGATTTTTTATTTGTATTTTTGAACCATGAGAATGAATTTACAAGTTTTATGCACTACCATATTTTGTTTTGTTTTAATAACAAAACAGGCAACTGCACAACAAAAGCCTTTGAGTATTCATTTTACTGCGCCTACACAAATGGAAGCTGGTGCCTCCATCCAATTAAAAGTGCAAGTCAAACATCATTTAAACAAGGAACAAACGGGCCATCTTCAACTAAGCTTATATAACAGCGACACAAAAAAATCGGTGGATGGATGGTTCTTGAACTTTTTTCCTTTTCAATATTTCACCACCATTTCAAATGAAATTTTTGAAACAACATTTCCTTTTACAGTCCCCCATGAATTTAAAGGCAAATTCGATTTAGCCTTAGTAGCTAAAGTGGATACAATCCAAGATAGTGTTCAAATAACGATCCCTACCTATATTAAGCAATAAGCATTGGAGCAAGCATACCCTCATAAAAAAATCGATTATATTATTGTTGGGCAAGGCCTTGTGGGTACTTGGTTAAGTTATTATGCGCAAGCTGCTGGAAAATCCTTTATAGTAATCAATGATGCCTCCAAACCGGCCGCATCCAAAGTTGCGAGTGGTGTCATTAATCCGGTCACGGGCAGACGCATAGTGCAAACCTGGATGATCGACACTTTTTTACCCTTTGCCCTCAAAGCATACAGTGATTTAGAGCAACTATTAAACAGTAAGATTGTTCAAGAAGCGCCGGTCATCTTAATTCATCCTTCTGCACAAATGCAAGAAAGTTTTGACTACCGACTTACGCACGAAAATGTGTACTTGCAAAAAAACAATACCGAAGCATTTGAACAATGGATGCACACTCCTTTTGGAACGGGGCAAATCAATCAAAGTATTTGGATCGATTTAAATACAATGATAACTACTTGGAAAGAAAGATTGATTTCAAAGGAACAATATATCGAAGCTAATTTTGATATGGAAGACTTGCATGTCATCGAAAATGGTGTTGAATGGAAGGGATACCATGCAAAAAGAATTTTATTCAGTGACGGATTAAGCAGTATGGAAAATCCCTATTTTAAAGGACTCCCCTTTGCACCAAATAAAGGAGAGGCATTGATTGTAGAAATAAAAGGATTGCCTGCAAAAGCCATTTACAAACACAATATTTCAATTGTGCCTTGGAAGGACCAATTGTTTTGGGTCGGATCCAATTATGAATGGCAATATGAAAATACACTGCCCACTGAAACCTTTAGGATTAAAATAGAAACAGCTTTAACCCAATTGTTAAAAACACCATTTACAATCATCGATCATATAGCAGGGATAAGGCCTGCCAATCAAGAGCGCAGGCCTTTTGTTGGCTTACATCCTAACTATCCTTCGATTGGTATATGTAATGGCATGGGCACCAAAGGCTGTTCTCTAGCCCCCTATTTTGCGCAAGCCTTAATTGACCATTGCGAAAATGCAACCCCCATTCATCCAGAAGCAAGCTTGGAAAGATTCAAAATAATTTTAGAAACCCAATCTTTTCAAGCATAAATAATGACAATAATATTTATCTTTATTTTCAACCCATTTATTTAAATTTATTTCTACCACTCAATGACAGAAGATCAAAAGACTTATTATAATATTCCAATTGCCTACCGCAAAATGGAAAATTTGCATATTGTGTTTTGGATCTTTAAAGACATTGGCTGGTGTATGGGCTTTTCTTGGCTAGGCATTTTGATGATCATACCTACCATGATCATTTCGATTGTGATTGCATGGAGAACAAGAAAAATCGTTTCTGAATTGTGTCACAATTTGGCCATCACGGTTTGGATTTCGGCAAACTCCTTTTGGATGTGTACTGAATTTTTTGGAGTAGATCATCTTCCAATAGGCTATGGCATGCATGTAAAACATTTAGCCATGATCCCATTTGTCATTGGTATGCTGATACTAGCCTATTATTATCTTTGGTACAAACCAAGACATCAAGAAGCCCCACAAACCTTATAAATATTTCTTGAGTCGGTAGGATTGTATAAAAGTAGCTAATCCTAAAATAGAGATGGTTAAAAAAGCCCATCTTAATCCAAGCGCGCCAGATAAAAAACCAACAATTGGTGGGCCAATTAAAAATCCAAAGAACCCAATAGAGGAAACAGAAGCCAATGCAATACTTGCTTGTCCGGGCTCTGCCGATTTTCCCACACTTCCATAGATGGTTGGTATCACTGAGGATACACCAAAGCCAACTAACATAAATCCAATCGTACTTGTAAGGATGGTGGGATAAATAATCGCTACGACCAATCCTATGGTAACTAATAAACCACTTAACATTAATTGTTTTCTTGGTCCCCAATAATTAATAAGTGCATCTGCAAACATTCTCCCTGTGGTCATACAGGCCATGAAACTGATATAGCCAATCGTACGTTGACTCTCTGTTACTTTCACGACGGATTGATAAAACACCCCACTCCAGTCAAACATCATACCCTCGCATATCATATTACTTAAGGCAATCAATCCAAACTGAAACATTAAAGGTGTTGGCTTCGTCCACATTTTTTTTAGCGGCTCTTTGTTGGAAGCACTATGTAATAAATGCATTTGTGTAGTGAAAAGAAAAATATAGCCTAAAGTAAGAATGACTAAAAATTGAAGGAGGGGTGACATGGATGCTGCTATAAAATAGCTCCCTATTAATCCACCAACAAAACCAGCCATACTCCAGAATCCGTGGAAACTAGAAATAATACTTTTATCAAATAATTTAGCCAATTCAACCGCTTGCGTATTCACTGACACATTGAACAAATTTCCAATCATTCCAAAAACAAATAGTGCAATGGCAAGGTGCGCCACCATTGTTTCGGCAGCCCAACCAATATTGACCAATGCCAAAGGATATAAAATGGATGCAATTTTGAGCATTTTATTACTACCATGCCTTGCTGTCAAACTACCCGAAATGGGTATCCCCAAAAAGGAACCAAGGGGCAGAAATAAAAGCATCCCCCCAAACTGTGCATCCGTCAAGCCTAAAGCCAATTTAATGTCTGGTATTCTACTTGCCCAACTTGCAAAACAGATCCCTGTAAAGAAAAAATAACCCGATAAAATTGCACGCCTGGACTGTTTGGATATACTTGATTCACTCATGGCCCAAAGATCGGTATTTTATAGGATTTGGGCTATATTTGCAGACCTTTCAATTTAATAGTAAGCTATGTATCGTACACACCATTGTGGTCAGTTAAATATTCAATTTGTCAACCAAGAAGTAACCCTTGCAGGTTGGGTACAAACCATTCGTAAATTCGGCGCCATCACTTTTGTGGACCTTAGAGATCGCTATGGTATTACACAGTTATTATTAGGAGAAGCACTACAAGCACAACTTGATGCTCAGCCTTTGGGTAGAGAATTTGTACTTCAAGCAAAAGGGAATGTGATTGAACGTTCAAGTAAAAACGCCAATATTCCAACAGGTGAAATAGAAATCAATGTCACTGAATTTAAAATTTTAAATGCATCTATTGTTCCTCCATTCACCATTCAGGACGATACCGATGGCGGCGATGATATTAGAATGAAATACCGCTTCTTGGACCTAAGAAGAAATGCAGTAAAAAAGAACCTTGAATTAAGGTATAGTGTAAATCGTGCAACGCGTAATTATTTACATGAAAAAGGATTCATGGATATTGAAACGCCCTTCTTAATTAAGTCTACTCCAGAAGGAGCGCGTGATTTTGTGGTGCCAAGTAGAATGAACCCAGGTGAATTTTATGCACTTCCTCAATCTCCACAAACCTTCAAGCAATTGTTGATGGTCAGTGGTTATGATCGTTATTATCAAATTGTAAAATGTTTTAGAGACGAAGATTTAAGAGCAGACCGTCAGCCTGAGTTTACGCAGATTGACTGTGAAATGAGTTTCGTAGAGCAAGAAGATATCTTGAATATGTTTGAAGGTCTTATTAAAAGCATCTTTAAAGACGTTAAAAATATAGATTATACAGAAGCAGTTCAAAGAATGACATGGGAAGACGCAATGTGGCATTATGGAAATGACAAGCCAGACATTCGCTTTGGTATGGAATTATGCAATTTGAAAAAACCAGCCCATGTATTTTATGACAAGGCCGACCAAGCAGCATTGATTAACGGGGTTGACTTTAAAGTATTTGATGAAGCAGAAACCGTGATCGCGATTGCCGCACCAGGATGCAGTGAGTTCACCCGCAAACAAACAGACGAATTAACAGAGTGGGTTAAGCGTCCACAGATTGGCATGAAAGGCATGGTCTTTATCAAATGTAATGCGGATGGCACCTTTAAAAGTAGCGTAGATAAATTTTACACAGAAGATAAATTGAAAGCTATCGCTACAGCTGCAAATGCAAAAGCTGGAGATTTAATTTTAATTTTAGCAGGTGCCGAAGAAAGAACACGTAAGGCTATTAGTGAATTAAGATTAGAATTAGGAAAGCAATTAGGATTCAGAAAAGAGGATGAATTTAAGTTATTGTGGGTAATGGACTTCCCATTATTTGAATACGACGAAGAAGGCAACCGTTGGGTAGCAAGACACCATCCATTCACCTCTCCAAAGCCAGATCATATCGACATCATGATCCATAATGCGCCAGAGATCAAAGATGCTGCAAAATATTTAGAACATCCTTATGCAACTATCAAAGCCAATGCCTATGATATGGTATTGAATGGGAACGAAATAGGCGGAGGTTCAATCCGTATTTTCCAAAGAAACCTTCAAGAGAAAATGTTTGCTGCGCTAGGTATGACCCCAGAAGAAGCACAACATAAATTTGGTTTCTTACTAGGTGCATTTGAGTATGGCGCACCTCCACATGGTGGTATCGCCTTTGGTTTTGATAGATTATGTGCCTTATTAGGTGGCAGTGAAAGTATTAGAGACTTTATTGCGTTCCCTAAAAATAATAGCGGACGTGATGTGATGTTGGATGCACCAAGTAGCATCGACGATAAACAATTCGACGAATTGCATATCAAACTTAATTTAAAGTAGTCCTATGCAACAACCTTCAAAATTGTATGTAGTATTATCTTATCTATTACTTCCAATAGGATTGTTCTTTGGTTTTTTAGATAGCATCTTACTTGTTTCTGCCTTAGCTAACCCAGGTGCTTTGATTCTAGTTTTTGCAATGGCATGTATCGTCATCTATATTTTTGCCAGCTTTAAATTTTTGAAGTTTGGAGTTGAAAGAGAACAAATACAAACCACTGCCTTGAAAGACTGGATTAAAGTAAACGCCTTTGTAAGTCTATTGATGTTTAGTTTGATTTTCTTAAATGCTGTAAGCATATTGATCTCTAACGATGCTACGCTAACTGGTTTTGTGGATGAATTTTTAGCGCAACAAACTGGATTACCTCCTGAATTCAATAGCCAATTTGTATTAAAGATCATGCGCACTGCCTCTTATATTTTGTTTGTCATTGGCGCAGCAGGTATATTACATGTTCGCATGACTTTAAAATTAGTCAAAGAATACGATTACCTCTTCGAATAGTAAATGGTGTAACTTTATACCAATGAATCAGCATATCCCTTTAGCCGAACGTTTACGTCCACAATCTTTGACGGACTTAATTGGACAAGAGCACCTGTCGGGAGCAAATAGCGTGCTGCAAAAAGCAATTCAAAAGGGCAAAGTACCTTCCATGATTTTATGGGGCCCTCCTGGGGTAGGAAAAACCACCCTTGCTAATATCATCGCAACCACATTTAACAGCGCCTATTATCAATTGAGTGCTATTAGTAGCGGTGTGAAAGAGTTGAGAGAAGTGATTGAAGAAGCGAAGACCAAGGATGGTGCGATTTTATTTATAGACGAGATTCACCGATTCAACAAAGGCCAACAAGATGCTTTATTAGGTGCAGTAGAAAAAGGCATCATCACCTTAATAGGTGCCACAACAGAAAACCCAAGTTTCGAAGTCAATAGTGCTTTACTTAGTAGATGTCAAGTTTTTATTTTAAAAGCATTAGATAAAACAGCACTCACTCATCTTGTTTCGCAAGCGGTTGAAAGAGATCCACTTTTTAAGCAACATAGTATAGTCATAAAAGAAACGGAAGCCTTGTTTCAACTTTCTGGAGGAGATGGCAGGAAACTACTCAATTTATTAGAACTTTCCGTAGAAGCCTTAATTGGAACAAGCAACCATGATTTACCATTGCAGCTGACCAATGACTGGGTGATGCAAGTGGCGCAAACCAATATTGCACTCTATGATAAAAACGGAGAACAGCATTATGACATCATATCCGCATTTATTAAAAGCATGCGTGGATCAGATCCAAATGGTGCTATCTATTGGCTTTCTAGGATGATTGCAGGAGGCGAAGAAGTGAAATTTATTGCTAGACGTATGTTGATTTTTGCCAGTGAAGATATTGGCAACGCGAATCCAAATGCATTTTTACTAGCCAATAGCTGCTTTGATGCAGTACATAAAATTGGATACCCAGAAAGCAGGATCATACTTTCACAATGCGCCATTTACTTAGCGAGTTCTCCTAAAAGCAATGCTTCCTATGAAGCGATCAACAGCGGATTAGCATTGGTTCAAAAAACAGGCAACCTACCTGTACCCTTACACCTTCGTAATGCGCCAACAAAATTGATGAAAGATTTAAATTATGGCAAGGATTACCAATACGCACATTTAGGTGAAAACAATTTCTTAGAACAGGAATACCTGCCAGATGAAATAAAGGGCACCGCCTTATTCCAGCCTCAAAAAAATGCAAGAGAAGAAGAACTAAAGAAGTTCTTGCATGAAAGATGGAAAGGCAAGTATGGATATTAGGAGTTTTTAGGCTATTTTTTCTGGAACAGCTCTGCCAACTATTCCACTCGCGGCGCCGCGGTCCCCACCCTCGTGGTATTCCGCATCTTCATTTACATCCCATAAGTCAAACAATTCTTTGCCTGCAATAATATTCTTAGCTGCTAACATCGCAGTCATCATGCTATGGTCTTGGTTATTGTATTTATGCATACCATTACGACCCACTAAATAAAGTCCTTTGTATGCTTTTAATGCTTCTCTAATTACATTCAAATGGTCTTTGTATTCGTGGTCATATACAGGATACGCTTTAGGTTGTCTCACTACATATCCATCTACCACTGCTGATGGCTTGGTTAAACCAATTTGATCTATTTCTTTTGTACCCAACGCAATTAAATCCTCATTGCTACTTGCCCATAAGCCATCTCCTTCGAAACAGAAATACTCCAATCCATAACAAGCCATTTCTGGATCTGGCACCATGTAGGGACTCCAAGACTTAAAGTTTTGAATACGACCTACTTTTACATTTGGTTCATGGATATAAATCCAGTTATCACTAAATGCATCTTGGTCTTTACAAATCAATACCACCGTTAAAAAGTCTCTATATTTTAATTGACTTGCTGCATGTAATACAGGTGCACTAAATGCAGGTGCTACTGCTGGAATTAATTCACGCATAGGCGCAGAAGACAATACATAATCAAATCCTTCCAATACGGCACCATTGCTGGTATATACCTTCCAACTAGCTCCCGTCTTTTCTATTTTTTGGACGCCAGTGTTCATCTCGATCTTTACCCCTAAAGCTTTACTCTTAACAACACATTCTTCCCACATCATTCCTGGACCACGTTTTGGATAACGGAATGAATCAATCAATGTTTTAATGACATCTCCTTTGCTCTTTTTACCAGATGGTTTAAATAAAGCATTCCACACTGCACTACTCAGTGACAATCCTTTAATACGTTGAGCTGCCCAATCTGCAGAAATCTCTTTACAAGGAATACCCCATACCTTTTCAGTGTAGGTTTTAAAGAAAATATTAAACAATCTTTTTCCAAATTGATTGGTTACCCAATCTTCAAAATTCTGTGGGTCTTTGATGGGGAATAATTTCGCTTTTAAATAACTCATTACACATAAAAAGCTTTCAAAGATGCCCAATTTCATCAATGCTTCATAAGCAGCTAATGGATAAGAGAAGAATTTCTTATTGTAAAAAATTCTAGAGCTTCTTGGACGCTCTAGTAATTCATCATTTAAAATTTCTGTCCAAAAATC
>JACCDJ010286018.1_pt1 | contig 10007 bp, 7 predicted proteins | sample 7444481 | NCBI WGS metagenome assembly JACCDJ01 (sample SAMN15323435, study PRJNA562643) | freshwater metagenome | isolation source: river surface water | place: USA:Blue River Watershed | collected 2017-08-15 | reverse complement strand
TTCAACAACCGGGCCGCGCTGGCCAGAATGGCCGTCTGCTTGGCGGTGAGCTCCGCCACACTCTGAGGCGACTGACGCCATTTCAGGTCCGGGTTGCGCCTGAGCGTGCCCAGGCCCGAGCAGGGTGCGTCCACCAGCACCCGGTCGATCTTGCCCACCAGGCGCTTGATGCGGTCGTCCCGTTCGTGGGCAATGGCGGCGGGGTGCACATTGGACAGGCCGCTGCGCGCCAGGCGGGGCTTGAAGGCGTCCAGTCGGTGGGCCGACGTGTCAAACGCATACAAGCGCCCGGTGCTTCGCATGGCCGCACCCAGGGCCAGCGTCTTGCCCCCGGCACCAGCGCAGAAATCGACCACCATCTCGCCGCGCTTGGGGTCCACCAGCAAGGACAAGAGCTGCGAGCCTTCATCCTGCACCTCGATGTCCCCGCGCACAAAGGCGTCCACATGGGAAAGCGCGGGCTTGCCCTGCACCCGCAACCCCCAAGGCGAATACGGCGTGGGCGTGGCCTTGAGCCCTGCGGTGGTCAGCTCGGCCTGGATGGCCTCGCGCTTGGCCCGCAAAACGTTGACCCGCAGGTCCAGTGGCGCGGTCCGCTCCAGGCTGGCCACCAGGGACCAGAACTCCTCGCCCAGCTGGGCCTTGAGCGGCGCCACCAGCCATTCGGGCAGGTTGTGGCGATGACGCTCGAGCAAGTCCTCGGTGCGGATCTGTTGGCACGCGGCCAGCCAGGCTTTTTCGTTTTCATACAAGGCGGCCTGCAGCCACTCGGCCTGTCCCTGCGGCTGCAAGTAATCGCTGAGCCCCAGGATGGCCCAGCGACGCTCGCGCGGTCCGGAGCCCGAGGGAACGAAGTGGTCATAGCGCAGTTTGTTGCGCAACACCAGGTAGGTGGTTTCGGCCAGGGTGGCACGCTCGCGCGGCCCCAGTTGCAGACGCTTGCGCTGCTCGCGAAAGTAGCGAGAGACCACCGCGTCCGCCGGATGGTCGAGTTTGAGGGCCTGGCCGACGAGTTCGGCACAGGCCTCGAGAAGGGCTTTGGGGTGCATGGGGCTATTGTCCCATTGTGTGGACCACCCACGGACGCCGCACAACCCAGCGCATAGTCAACCGCCCGGGGTACCACTGAACGGACCGGATGCACCCGGTCGGTTCAGATCAGGCAAACACGCCCGCAGTGTCTTGCATGCGTGCCGACACTTCACCCAGGTGGTGCAGCGTGTCGCCAAAGGTCATTTCCATCTGGGTGAGTCGCTTGAAGTAGTGGCTCACGATGTACTCGTCTGTCACACCAATGCCGCCGTGCAACTGCACCGCTTGCTGACCCACAAAACGCATCGAGTTGCCCAACTGGAACTTGGCACGGCTGATGGCCGCACGCCGCTCGTCGGCGGGGAAGGACAGCTTGAGGCTGGCGTAGTAGCTCATGGAGCGTGCCAACTCCAGTTGCATCTTCATGTCGGCCACACGATGACGCAAGGCCTGGAAGCTGCCAATGGCCACGCCAAACTGCTTGCGGGTGTTGAGGTACTCCACGGTCACGGCCATGGTCTTGTCCATCACACCAATGGCCTCGGCGCACAGCGCGGCGATGCCCACATCCACCGCATGCTCCAGGGCCGGCAGACCGTCCTCGGTGAGGCATTGCGCCGGGGCAGTCTTGAAGGTCACCTCGCCGGCACGCCCGCCGTCTTGCGTCAGATAACCACGTGTCGCAACGCCCGCCGCCGAACGCGCCACCACAAAAAGACCGAGCTTGCCCTGCGCCATGGCAGGCACGATGAAGGCATCGGCCTGGTCGGCCACCGGCACCACGCTCTTGCTGCCGGTGATCACCCAGCCGTCACCCTGGCGGGTGGCCTGGGTCTCGCACTGGTTCAGGTGGTAGCGGTTCTTGCGCTCTTGCGTGGCCAGCACCATCAGGGCTTCGCCGGTGGCGAGCAGCCCGCTCCAGGCCTGCTGGACAGCCGGCGTGGCGTATTGAGACAGCAGCACACCCGCCATCAAGGTGTGCGCCAGGGGTTCAAGCACGATGCCATGCCCCAGCGACTCCATCACCACCATGCTCTCGACCGGGCCCATGCCCAGGCCCCCGAGCGATTCGGACAGGGTCAGGCCGGTGAGGCCGAGTTCGGCCAGCTCGTTGTAGGCGTCGCGTGAAAAACCACCCGCTGCCGTGATGCTGCGACGGCGATCGAAGTCATAGCCGCGTTCGACCCATTTGCTGACAGCGTCGCGCAACTGCTCTTGGTCGTCGGAAAAATTGAAATCCATGATGCGTCCTTGTTGCGTGCGGGTCAGCCGAGCACGGTTTGCGCCACGATGTTGCGCTGCACCTCGTTGGAACCGCCATAAATGGTGGTCTTGCGCATGTTGAAGTAATTGGCCGCCAGCGGCGCGCAATGCAGCGCCCCCACCTGGTCACCCTGCCAGCCCGCGTCCATCGCCTCCTGGATGAAGGGCAGGCTGTAGGAGCCCGCGGCCAGCATCATGAGTTCGGCGTAGCGTTGTTGAATTTCACTGCCACGAATCTTCAGCAGGCCGGCAATGTCCAGCGACTGCTTGCCCGACTTCTCGGCCGACAGCACCCGCAGCACCATCATCTCCAGCGCCACGATGTCCACTTCGAGCTTGGCGATTTCGTCACGGAAGCGGATATCGTCATACACGCCCTCGGCCTTGGCGATGCGCTTGACCCGCTCGAGTTCGCGCTTGGCGCGGTTGACGTCGGCGATGTTGGTGCGCTCGTGCGCCAGCAAATGCTTGGCGTAGGTCCAGCCCTTGTTTTCTTCGCCAATGAGGTTCTCGGCCGGCACCTTCACATTGTCAAAGAACACCTCGTTGACCTCGCACTCACCATCGAGCAGGCGGATCGGACGCACTTTCACGCCGGGCGACTTCATGTCGATGAGCAGGAAGGAAATACCCAACTGGGGCTTGCCCTCGGTGCTGGTGCGCACCAGGCAGAAAATCCACTCGCCAAACTGACCCAGCGTGGTCCAGGTTTTCTGACCATTGACGATGTAGTGGTCGCCCACACGCTCGGCACGGGTCTTGAGTGATGCCAGGTCAGAACCGGACCCCGGCTCGCTATAGCCCTGGCTCCACCACACCTCGCCACTGGCGATGCCGGGCAGAAAACGCTGTTGCTGCTCGGCGTTGCCAAAGGCCATGATGACCGGCGCCACCATCACCGGTCCGAAGGGCAGGATGCGCGGTGCACCGGCCAAGGCACACTCTTCCTCGAACAAATGCTTTTGCACAGCCGTCCAGCCCGGACCGCCGAACTGGGTTGGCCAGTTGTAGCCCAGCCAGCCTTTGCGGCCCAGAATCTTGGACCAGTTCTGCATGTCATCACGGCTCAAACGCAAGGCGTTGTGCACCTTGTGCGAGGTGTCCGCCGGCAGGTTGGCACGGACCCAGGAGCGAACCTCCTGACGAAACGCCTCTTCGTCGGCGGTAAAGAGCAAATCCATCAGTGATCTCCAGACGAGGGAAGGGGTGACGAGCTGGTTTTAGCACGGTCGTGCGATTTTTTTATTATCCCTGAATCCGTTGCTTGCAACCAGGCGGCAATGGCCTGCGGATAGATCCGATGTTCCTGGCTCAGCACGCGCGCAGCCAGCACCTCGGGGGTGTCGTGTGGCAACACAGGCACCACCGCCTGCGCCAGGATCGGACCGTGGTCCAGTTCGGCCGTGACATGATGCACTGTCGCACCCGCCACTTTGCAACCGGCTTGCAGCGCGCGCTCGTGGGTGCGCAGCCCCGGGAAGGCTGGTAACAGGGAGGGGTGGATATTCACCAACCGCCCCGCGTAATGCCGCACAAACCCGGGGGTGAGGATGCGCATGAAACCCGCCAACACCACCAGGGCTGGCTGGTGCCGGTCGATCTCGGTCATGAGTGCGGCGTCAAAGGCTTCGCGAGGTTGCGCGTGATGGGCAAACGCCTGGTGAGACACCACGGCCGTGGCCACGCCCGCCTCACGCGCCAGCGCGAGACCTGAGGCATCCGCCTGGTTGCTGATGACGGCCGTCACCCGTGCCTGGTAGCGCTCGGCCCAATGGTCGCGCTCGGCCGCCTGCAAGATGGCCGTCATGTTCGAGCCCCCGCCCGAAATCAGAATCACCAGTGACCGCATCAGGCAGCAAGACGGGAGTGACGCGGCAAATGGGCCATCAGATATTCCATCTGGTCGGCCAGGATGCGACGGTTGCGCAGAATGAAGTCTTCCCACAAGGTGGGCACATACGGGGCGTACAGGAGGGGCATGCGCGCCTGCTCGGGTGTGCGGTTGCCCTTGCGGTGGTTGCAGCTGCGGCAAGCGGTGACCACGTTCATCCAGATGTCCTGCCCTTGCTGGCCAAACGGCACGATATGCTCGCGCGTGAGGTCGCTTTCGTGGAAGGTGTCGCCGCAGTAGGCGCACAGGTTGCGGTCGCGGGCGAACAACTTGCTGTTGGTGAGCCCGGGGCGCAGCTCGAAGGGGTTGATGTTGGGGACGCCCTGCGTCCCGATGATGCTGTTGACATGGATGATCGATTGCTGCCCGGTACGGGCATTGTGTCCGCCCCGAAACACGGCCACGGGCAAGCCTGCCTCCCAGCGCACCTCATCGGCGGCGTAGTGGATCACAGCCTGCTCCAGCGAAATCCAGGATTGCGGCAATCCTTGACCCGACAGCTTCAAGACCTTCAAGATCAGCCTCCTTCATGGGGAATCAGGGACAATATACCCGCTTTTGACGACATTCCTACGACACAACGTCCTCCCCGCTCATGCAGATATTTCGTGGCTTTCATCACGTTGCCCTGGCCCCGGCCTGTGCCCTGACCATTGGCAACTTCGATGGCGTGCACCGTGGCCACCAGGCCATGCTGGCGCTGCTGCGCTCCGAGGCGCGCCATCGCGGCGTGCCCAGCTGTGTGATGACCTTTGAGCCGCACCCGCGTGACTTCTTCGCCAGCCTGCAGCACAACCCTGCCCTGGCCCCAGCTCGCATCGCCAACTTGCGCGACAAACTGGAGGAATTGCGTGCCTGTGGCATCGACCAGTGCGTGGTGCTGCCCTTCAACCAGGCGCTTGCGAGCCAGCAACCGCAAGCCTTCATCGATGAGGTGCTGTTGAACGGTCTAGGCGTGCGCTACCTGCTGGTGGGAGACGATTTTCGTTTTGGCGCACGCCGCGCCGGTGACTATGAACTGCTGGTGCAGGCTGGCCGCGAGCAAGGGTTTGACGTGGCACGCATGAACAGCTACGAACTAGACGGTCTGCGCGTGTCCAGCTCCGAAGTCCGCACCGCCCTGGGGCGTGGCGACATGCAGGCTGCCGCTCAGCTGTTGGGCCGTCCTTACGCCATTTCCGGGCATGTGGTGCACGGCCGGCGCCTGGGGCGAGAGCTCAACTGTCGCACCCTGAACGTGCGCTTTCAGCACTGGAAACCGGCTGCCAGCGGCATCTTTGTGGCCCGCGTGCACGGCTTGCACGACCAGCCGCTGCGCGGGGTGGCCAACCTGGGCGTGCGGCCCTCGCTGGATGCCAACGATGTGAATGGCGGACGCGTCTTGCTGGAGACCCATTGCCTGGACTGGCCTGCCCCGCTGGGCCCCGAGGGGGGCTACAGTAAAATCATCCGCGTGGAACTGCTGCACAAACTGCACGACGAGCTGAAGTACGACGGTCTGGATGCCCTGCAACAAGGCATCGCACAGGACTGCGGCGACGCACGGCGGTGGTTTGTCGCGCATGAAGCGCACAGCGGCACCGGTGCGGCCACCCGTCACGCCACCACCCGCCGCCAAACCACACGCGACCGAATTTAAACGGCACCCGCCGCTTGCCGTCCCGATGCGCACGTCGCGCATCTCCCCAGACCGAACAGCCGTGCCTGAACCACGGCGAACCTGATCATGTCGACCTCTTCCGCTTCCGACTACCGCGCCACCCTCAACCTGCCGGACACCCCCTTTCCCATGCGGGGCGACTTGCCCAAGCGCGAACCGGCATGGGTCCAGAACTGGAACGAGCAAGGCGTCTACAAAAGTCTGCGCCTGGCCCGTCATGGCGCACCGCTCTTTGTGCTGCACGACGGACCCCCCTATGCCAACGGCAAGCTGCACATTGGCCACGCGCTCAACAAGGTGCTGAAAGACATGATCGTCAAGTCGCGCCAGCTCGCCGGCTATGACGCGCAATACATCCCCGGTTGGGACTGCCACGGCCTGCCGATTGAAAACGCCATCGAGAAGCTGCACGGGCGCAAACTCAGCCGCGACGACATGCAGGCCAAGAGCCGCGCCTTTGCCACCGAGCAAATCGACCAGCAGCGCGAGGACTTCAAACGCCTGGGCGTGCTGGGGGACTGGGAGCGTCCCTACCGCACCATGGACCCGGCTAACGAAGCGGGCCAGCTGCGTGCGTTCAAACGCGTGATCGAGCGCGGCTTTGTCTACCGTGGCCTCAAGCCCGTTTACTGGTGCTTTGACTGTGGCTCGTCCCTGGCCGAATTCGAGATCGAGTACGCCGACAAAAAGAGTGACACCCTGGACGTGGCCTTTCGCAGCGCCGAGCCCGCGCAACTGGCCCAAGCCTTCGGCCTGACCTCCTTGCCGGGCGAGGCCTTTGTGGTGATCTGGACCACCACCGCCTGGACCATCCCCGCCAACCAGGCGCTCAATGCCCACCCCGACATCGACTACGCGCTGGTGCAGACCGAGCGCGGTGCGCTGGTGCTGGCCGCCTCGCTGGTTGAGAAATGCCTGGAACGCTATGGCCTGCAGGGCCAGGTGATTGCCACTGCCCCGGGCAAAGCCCTGGCCGGGTTGAGTTTCGAGCATCCGCTGTACCAGGTGGACCCGGGCTTTCAGCGCCACGCCAAGATTTTGCTGGCTGACTACGTGGGCGAGGGTGATGGCACCGGCATCGTCCACTCCGCACCGGCCTATGGTGTGGACGACTTCAACAGTTGTGTCTCGCACGGTCTGGCGTACCACGACATCCTCAACCCGGTGCAGGGCCAGGGCGCCTATGCACCCGAGTTCCCGCTCTTTGGTGGCCAGCACATCTGGAAGGCCGTGCCGGGCATCCTGGACACGCTCCAGGGCGCGGGTCGCCTGATGGCCACCCAATCCATCACTCACAGCTACCCGCATTGCTGGCGCCACAAGACCCCGGTGATCTACCGCGCGGCTGCGCAGTGGTTTGTGCGCATGGACGAAGGCGAGGGCGTGTTCACGACCGACAAGGCTCCCCAGACCTTGCGCCAACTGGCCTTGCACGCCATCGACAACACACAGTTTTATCCCGAGAACGGTCGTGCACGGTTGCGTGACATGATCGCCAACCGACCCGACTGGTGCATCTCGCGTCAGCGCAGCTGGGGCGTCCCCCTGCCCTTCTTCCTGCACCGCGACTCGGGTGAACTGCACCCGCGCACCATGGAGATCCTGGACCAGGCAGCCGACATCGTGGAGAAGGGTGGCATCGAAGCCTGGAGCCGTGTCACCGCCGAGGAAATCCTGGGTGCGCACGACGCACCGCACTACACCAAAAGCACCGACATTCTGGAGGTGTGGTTCGATTCCGGCTCGACCTTCCAGCACGTGCTGCGCGGCAGCCATCTGCACGCCTATGACCGGCCGCCCTTCCACGATCAAGGCCCCGAGGCCGACCTGTACCTGGAAGGCCATGACCAGCACCGGGGCTGGTTTCACAGCTCCCTGCTGCTGGGCTGCGCGCTCTACGACCGAGCGCCCTACCGCGGTCTCTTGACCCACGGCTTTGCCACCGACGGCCAGGGCCGCAAGATGAGCAAGTCGCTGGGCAATGTGGTGGTGCCGCAAGAGGTGACCGACAAACTCGGCGCCGAGATCGTGCGCCTGTGGGTGGCGGCCACCGACTACTCGGGCGACCTCAACATCGACGACAAGATCCTGGCCCGTGTGGTGGACGCCTACCGCCGCATCCGCAACACGCTGCGCTTTCTGATGGCCAACGTGAGCGATTTCAATGCCGCCACTGACGCTGTACCGGCGGATCAGTTGCTGGAGATCGACCGCTACGCGCTGAGCAAACTGGCCACGGTGCAGGCCGACATCCTGGGTCACTGGAAGCCTGAGACTGGCGTGTTCCAGGGCGGGCATTTCGGCGCCTACGAATTCCACCCGGTGGTGAGCAAGCTGCAGGTGTACTGCTCGGAAGAGCTGGGCGCCTTCTACCTGGACATTTTGAAAGACCGGCTCTACACCACAGCCCCGCACTCGCTGGCACGCCGCAGCGCCCAGACCGTGTTGTGGCAGATCACCCAGACCATGCTGCGCTGGATGGCGCCGTTCCTGAGCTTCACCGCCGAAGAGGCCTGGCAGGTCCTGGGCAACACCCAGAGCATCTTCCATGAAACCTACCTGAAGTTGTCAGAGCCCGATGCAGCACTGGTGGCCAAGTGGTCGCGCATCCGCGAGATTCGCGATGCAGTCAACAAAGACATCGAGGCGTTGCGCAGTGCCGGTCAGGTCGGCGCCTCTTTGCAAGCCGAGGTGACGCTCACCGTGAACGCTGACGACCATGCACGCCTGGCCTCGCTGGGCGAGGACCTGAAGTTTGTGTTCATCACCTCGGCCCTGCACCTGCACAGCGGGGCTGAGTTGGGCATTCAAACCCAGCCGAGCAGCGCCGCCAAGTGCGAGCGTTGCTGGCACTACCGTGACGATGTGGGCCATGATGCCGCGCACCCCACCTTGTGCGGGCGTTGCACCAGCAACCTGTTTGGTTCGGGCGAAACACGCGTGTGCGCATGAACGCTCGTCGACACGCGTCCCATCGCGGCCCCACTCTGTGGCTGTGGCTCGCCCTGGCCCTGTTGGTGCTGGTGCTGGACCAACTCACCAAGTGGCTGATCGTGGGGCAATTCGTGCTCGGGGACAGCCGTCCCGTCACCAGCTTTTTCAACCTGGTGCGGGCTCACAACACGGGGGCAGCGTTTTCGTTTCTGGCCCAGGCCGGTGGCTGGCAGCGCTGGCTGTTCACCGGCATTGGCATCGCCGCTTCCGCCTTGATGGTCTGGATGCTGCGCGCCCACCCCGGACAGAAACTGTTTGGATTCGCCGTTGCCTGCGTTCTGGGCGGTGCCATCGGCAACGTGGTCGATCGCCTGGTCCACGGCTACGTGGTGGACTTCCTTGACGTGCACTGGGCCGGCTGGCACTTCCCGGCCTTCAACGTGGCCGACAGCGCCATCACGCTGGGCGCTGCCTGCCTGCTGCTGGACGAGTTGCTGCGGGTCAAGCGCTCAAAAAGCTGACGCCCACAGGACCGGCTGGGATGACGGCGCATCGCCATCCTCAGCGCGTCACACCACGCAGCGACACAGCAAGGTTGGGCTGAGCGGCGGGCCGCCGCAAAGCCCTCCGTTGCACCTGCGGTCTCGACCTGTTTACAAGGTGAAGATGGTGCAACCCGTGGTCTTGCGGGCTTCCAGGTCGCGGTGCGCCTGCTGCACGTCCTCCAGGGCATAACGTTGGTCGATCGGGATCTTCACCTGGCCCGCGCTCACCACGGCCGAGAGGTCGTCCATCATGGACTGGGCCGACTCGCGGCTCGACAGATGCGAGAACAGGGTCTGGCGCGTGACGTAGATCGACCCCTTGCCGGCCAGAATGCCGGGGGCAAACGACGGCACCGGGCCAGATGCATTGCCAAACGAGGCCATCAAGCCGAAGGGCGAGAGGCAGTCCAGCGACTTCTCCCAGGTGTCCTTGCCCACCGAGTCGTAGACCACCTTGACGCCCTTGCCGTTGGTGATCTCCTTGACCTTGGCCAGAAAATCTTCCCGGCTGTAGTTGATGACGTGCGCTGCGCCGGCTTTGCGGGCGAGTTCGCACTTCTCGTCGATACCGGCCGTGCCAATCAGCTTCAGGCCCAGGGCCTTGGCCCACTGGCAGGCAATCAGGCCCACGCCACCGGCGGCGGCATGGAACAGGATGTGGTCGCCAGCTTGCAACCCTCCC
>JACCDJ010457664.1_pt1 | contig 10008 bp, 7 predicted proteins | sample 7444481 | NCBI WGS metagenome assembly JACCDJ01 (sample SAMN15323435, study PRJNA562643) | freshwater metagenome | isolation source: river surface water | place: USA:Blue River Watershed | collected 2017-08-15 | reverse complement strand
TTTCTTGAAAGCTGAATTATCAAATGTAACACAAGGATATCCATATTATTTTCAGATTGCCGAAAAATTATTTACTTTTTCAGAAAGAATGAAAAAAGCAACTGATTATTTTAATCCAACTACTCAAATTGGTCATAAAAATTTAACTACAATTGGATTTACTTTAGACCCATATTCCCAAAATGTATAAACATAAAAATCCAAAACTATAACTAAAAACAGTAACTGACAATTTATTATTGATTTTATTTATTTTAGTAAACGTATTTGTAATAAAATCAATAATAATAATAGAATTATAAATATTATTCTAGCATTCTTTTTTTGAATACCATTAAAACCTTCAAATAAATTCATTTTAAACTTTTTAACTTTTGATTAGAAATTATTTGTTTCTAGCTATTTCAAATAAAAATTAATAAAAAGTCATAAAAACTCATAAAAACTCATAAAAAATCATTATAACTCCAATAATGATGTGTTTATTTTTGTTAAATTTTTCTCATGCTGTAAAACCACAACCATATTGCATTGCCATATTAGAATCTAAATCATCTTGATTATTTTTTTCTTTTTCAGTATTTTTTCTGATTGATTCTAGAATATCTTTATCACATAAATGCCAATCAGCTAAGTGATTTTTAATTTTATCAGCTAAATTTTTCTTTTCATCAAGTGTTTTTCCTTTTTCTTTGATAAATTGGTTCATCATGGTATATGCTCCTTGCCAAGCTTTAATTTGAGGAGTTTCTTTTTCGTTAATATGCTGACATTGATTGGCAGATGTTCTATTAGCATATTTAATGCAATATTTATAATCTTTAGAACCAATGTTTTCGGTTTTTGTAAAAAAAATGTCTTTAAAATCATCTTCTGTTCCTTGTTCTGTTGGTGCAGGAGTTGATTTTTCTTCTTCACCTTCAAAATCTTCTTTTGTTTTTTTGACTGTATTTTCATTATTCATATTTTGTAAATTATCTAAAATAAATTTTTCAATATTTTCCATAGTTCTTTCTCCTTGAAATTCAATCTTATCAATTGAATCAGATGTATCCTTAACTCCAATTGGTTCTTTAATCATAAAAATAGCTGGTGTAGTTTTAACATTAAAAACCTTGGGTAAATGTTTAGTATCAGGATGATAACAATCTATTTTATTAAAAACAATTGAATCTCCATATTTATTTTGTAATTCTGACCAATGAGTTTGAAGTAATTTTTGCGAGTGAGGACAATTATAGGCATAAAATAGGAACATATTTATTGTTTGATTAGGATTAATTAATGTGCCTAAAACATCGTTACCTTTCTTATTATTTTCATGATTATTATCTATATCTTGTTGATTTGAAAATCCTTCATTAACCTCAAATGATTCTAAATAAGGTTTTAGATAGAATAATAAGAAATAAACCACAATTGTGAATGCAATCAATAAACAAAACGCATACCAATCTTTACATCCAATATTTCTAAGACTAATATTGGATAGTTTAAATGATGTCATTTCTATTTTTTATTTTTCTTAAGAGAAAAAAGTTTATTTTTAATTTATATATCTAATGTAAATTATTTTATTGTAAAATATTATAAATTCCAAAATACACTTAAATATTTGGATAATAATTAACTAATAATTAGATAAATGTCAAATCGTAAACAAGGTATAAAATCAAGTCCGACAATTAGTGAATTAGTCAAAAGAAAAAATGATAATTTACCAATTCCTTTTTTATTAGATTCAGAACCATCAAAATCATCTAGACCATCAAGTGCAGCTTCTAGATTAGAAAGTTCTAGTGAAAATAAAATAACAAAATCATCATCTCATATTAATTTAAATAATTCAAATGATAAGTCATTTGATTTTAATTATTTGGAAACTATCAGACGTTTAATTGCAAAAGAATCAAATGTTATAAACAATCAATTATTATTTGATATTTTTCAACGTGTTTCTTTAATTTTACAGAATGAACCTCAATTATTAGAATTGTCAGGACCTATTTTTATTTGTGGTGATATTCATGGTCAATTTGATGATTTATTAAAGATTTTTCGTAATATAGGTTATCCCCCTGCATGTAAAATCTTATTTTTAGGTGATTATGTTGATCGTGGTAATTGTAGTATAGAAGTAATAACTCTTCTATTTCTTTTAAAAATAAAATATCCGAGTCATATTTATTTAACTCGAGGAAATCACGAATGTCATACAATTAATATGATGTATGGATTTTATGAAGAATGTCAAAAGAAAGCTAATTTATTAGTTTGGAAAGCTTGTAATAAGGTTTTTACATTATTACCTTTGGCAGCAGTAATAGATAAGAAAATATTTTGTGTTCATGGAGGGATTTCTCCCAAATTAACTGATATTAGAGAAATAAATACAATAAAAAAAGGAACAAAGATACCAGATGCTGGATTGTTATGTGATTTAATGTGGTCAGATCCTGGTAATCATTCTACTGAATGGGAAAACAATGATAGAGGTGCTTCTTTTACTTTTAATCAAACTGCAATTCAGAAATTTATGGTTAAGAATAATCTAGATTTAATATGTCGAGCCCATCAAGTTGTTGATGGTTATGAATTTTCTTTTGGTCATAAACTAGTAACTGTTTTTTCAGCTCCAAATTATTGTGGTGAATATGGTAATTCTGGAGCAGTCATGAAAGTTGATAAAGATTTAACATGTTCATTTGTCATATTAAGACCTGTCGCTTATTTTCCAAGACAAAAAAAAGCCGATATCAATGTCCATGTTAACTAAATAATAAATGAATAAAAAAATGAATAAAAAAATGAATAAAAAAATGAATAAAAAAATGAATAAAAAAATGAATAAAAAAAATGAATAAAAAAATGAATAAAAAAAATGAATAAAAAAATGAATAAAAAAATGAATAAGTATGAATATTTAGTAATTTAAGAAATAATAATTTTATGAAAAATTGATTTTAAGATTATGATGTATCTAGAATACTATATTAAACAAAAGTGATAATCTAGGTTATGGAATACCCTCATATTAATTTTGGAACTTATCGTTTAGCTGATAAAACAGCTGAGTCTCTAGAATATGCTTTATTAAACGGATTTTATTCGATTGACACTGCTTCATTATATAAGAATGAAACTATTATTGGTAATTATTTGCAAAGAAATGAAATTAATCGTGACAATTTATGGTTGACTTCTAAGATGAACCCTAAGATTCTAGTTAATAGTCCGGATGAAATTATTGCTTCCATTAATCAAACCCTTTCAGACCTAAACACGCAATATTTGGACCTCTTTTTAATACATTGTCCTAAAGATGAACATATTATTAAATGTTGGAATATCATGGAACAATTCCATAAACAAGGTATTTTTAGGAATATTGGTGTTAGTAATTTTGATATTCATCATATGGAAATGATTAAAGAATTCTCTAAAACTCCTATTTTTACAAATCAGATTGAGATTTCACCTTTTCTTAAACGTCAAAATGTAATTGATTATATGAAAAAGAATGATATTATAGTGTCAGCTCATTCTTCTTTAACTAAAGGAGAAAAATTTAATGACCCAACAATTGCAAAAATTTCTATTAAATATGGGAAAACTCCTGCACAAATCATGTTGAAATGGGCATTACAAAATAATTATCATGTTATTCCTCGTTCTAGTAAGAAAGAACATATTCAGGAAGATATTAATCTTGATTTTGTTATTTCTGCAGATGATATTAAAGAATTAAATGATATTCAGATTGTTCATATAACCCATCCACAATATAAATTCATTTAATTGATATACCTAGATATGATACAACACCATCTTGGTCTTTCCAAATTGGTGTTTCATTCTTATTTTCTTCTGAATCAAAACTAGTTTTGCGAATTATAATATTGATATTATTTTTTTTAACATTTTTTAATCTAAAATAAAGCAAAAGAGCTTTATATCCACAAATACTGAAATTATTACTACTTAATTCCTTTTCAGCTTTTTCATTTTGTTGTAATAAACGTTCAATAGCTAATAAGTCTTTTTTTTTAAATTCAATACTAGAAGGTAATAAAGAACCAAAACGGTTTCCTAGATGATTAAAATCTGAACTAATAATAACAAAAGTTGATGGTTTATTTATTATTTGTAAAAGTGCTTGTTCTAGTTGTATCGAAACCTTTGTAGTGGCTACAATAATTGGTAATATTTTAACTTCCTTTTGACTCTCTTTTTTTATTTGGTTTCTTATATAATCTAGAAATGGTAGTTGATTAAAAAAGCTATGTTCATTTTTGAAAAAATCATTTGTATTAGGATTATCAAATAAAATATTAGTTCCTACTTTATATAATTCTTGTATCATTTCAATATTTACAGAAAATGGTGTTCTAGGTGTAAGTTCAATGGATGTAAAAGAAGGTAAAATTAAAGAATTAGAATTTACATGATGATTAGCAGCTAGAACTACTATATTTATTGTTTTCTCTTTAGAATTATTTATATTCATTAGAAGATGATTATACATTATGGCACTAACTTGACCTGAAAAAGCTATTCCAGCATGAGGAACTATGAAAGCTTTTCTTTTATCTGATGATTTTATTTTATTTTTCATCATTAAATCAGTAACATAATCACTTAAGGTGATTGGTAAAGGTTTGCTCATTCCTTTTTTTACAGCTAAAGGTGGTATATTAAACCATGATTCAGTATGTGATATAGATAACATATCTAGAATTGATATTTTATTTTATATATCTTTATAACAGTTTTATATAAAAAATATATGGCATCTTAAATCTAGTAAAACTTAGATTATAAATATTGACTAATTACATAATTCTAAAATTTATAAATGTTCTAGCTTCATTAATGAAAGCTCGTAATTGTGGTGAAAGACTAATTTGAATTTCTCTAGTATTATTTTGATTATTGATTTCTTTTTCAATATTTACAATCATGCTAGTAATAGTTGAAATACGAATTGGAATAATTTCTGGATTTTCTGATTTAATTAAAGCCATTACTCTATTAATCATACCTTGCCAAAAGCGAATATTAGTGTTTATTTTTTTTCCTGAGTAAGGAATAGTAAAGCCAACTTGTTTTTGTTTTTTAGTTCTAGTTGTATATTCTGATGGAATGATTTGGAAATTCTCCAAAAGTGTTTGATAATCACGAATTGATTCAGAAGTTTCTTGACAAAATTGCATAATTCTAGGTATAAGATTCTCATCAAAATCATTAAGAGCAGGAACAACGATATCGCGAATACGCCCACGACGTGACCATTTTGGTGTAGAATCCAGAAGAAATGGTATATTAAACCGATTACATAGTGACACAATACGTGATTTTGGTATGTCTAACACAGGCCGTCTGATGGATACACCATATTGGTCAGATATTGGGCTCATTCCGAATAAATTGTCTTTTGACCGTAATGTCATAATATTAGTAATACAATTTTCAAAACAGTCATCTCGATTATGACCTAGAACAACAGGCAATCCTAGAAATTTATAAGAATTAAAACGAATGTTTCTAGTTACTGTTTCATAGAATTCTCTAGTTCCATCTCTTTCCCTTTTAAGTTCTTTAATTGGTCGAACATAGAGTTCAACACCCAATTGTTGACAAAACCATGACACTAGAATTACTTCTTCATCATGTTCTTGTCTATTACAATAATCAATCATTAATGCTTTAGTTTTGTATCCCATTTTAGTGGCCATGAATAGACATAACATAGAATCAGAACCTCCAGAAATAGAGATAACAATTTCAGATTTTTTATCAGGTATGGCTTCATAAAACCCTTCAATAAAATCTTTGATTTCTTCCTTTAAAAGAGGCTCTTCGAAATTAAAAGAAGAATAAGAATTTTGTGTGGACTGAGATGTATCTAGAAATGATGAACTAGAACAAATAAGATGTTGAGGAAATTTTTCCGTTCGAATGGTTAAAATTGGATTACGAACTCTTTCTAAAGCTGCCTGATAAAATCTAAGATATGATGAATTATTAGGTTCATTTTCTAGATATGATTCAATTATTTTAATTGCTTTTATCCGGTCAGATTCTTTTTTAGAATGTCTTAAAGGCATAATGCAGAAACATTTTTCAATTGGAGATAAAGTATCAATATCATTTGATTCTATCATTTGATTGGTTAAAGTAATTGCTAGAATATTGCTTTCATCAATAATTGTTTGTTCAATTTCATTATATTCTACTTTGATTGGGTTTAGGCTTTTTTGGATTTCTTGATTTTGTTCTTCTAGGTGTTTATTATACCTAACATAATGTCTTGTTATCTGATCATAAAAGATAATTTGTCCAATTGTTGATAGTGTTTTGACTAAAGTATGATTATTAAAATATTGTTTTGTGTTATCAACGACTATTTTATCTGTTTCTATGACGCTGTTAAACCATAATTCTTTGTGCGAAAGCCAAAAAGTTGTTAGGTCATCCATGTAGCTAGATTATGAATAAAATTTATAATCATGTTTGTATTTATAAAAATCAATTTTTATAAAAAAAAGTAATATCAAAAACATACTTTTTCAAAAAAAGTAACATAAAAAACATAAAAAAACATAAAAAAACATAAAAAAACATAAAAAGGAAGAAAATTGTAATTTAATTTATTTTATTGTATTCACCTACATTTATAATTCTATTATATAAAGTCTTATATAAATCAGTATTTTTATTTAGTTTAGATAGATGTTCTAGGTCTTCTATAACATTATTTTCATAAAATATGTTTTCTTTTAATGATTTAATTATGGTTTCTTCTCTAATAATAGTATTATAGATTATATTTTCATTTCTAAAATTATCATATCTAACCTTGTATTTTGTTGGGTTCAGTAATATTTTTACATATTTATTTGGATGATTATTAATTACTAAGTTAATCTTCATTTCTGCTTCAGAACATAATTTATCAATACAATAGTCTTTAATTTCATTAGGAAGATTTTTATTATTATGATACCAAATAACACTTTGAGCTAGATAAATATTAGATAAAATATCTGCCATGTGTCCAGATATCATTTGTTCAGATTTTATTTTTCCTCCAAGTAAAGCAATAAAATTGGATAAATTAGCAAATCTTTTAATTAAATGTTCTAATCTATTATTATTAGGTAATATGCTGTATATATATAATTTAGTGCAAAATAATAACATTTGATTAAATTCTGTTTTAAATTTATTTATATTATTAGTCTGGAGAGAATCAAATATGCTATAAATGTATGGATGACTTTTATTTAGACCTTGTCCAAAAATGATTAAACTTCTAGTTAATGTATTAGAACCTTCTACTGTTATACCAATTGGACTAGAATTATAAAATTTAGTAAAAAAATTATTTGGTCCAATACAAATTGCACTACCAGCATAAATATCCATACCATTTAATAATACCTTACGAGCTCTTTCAGTTGTTTGTTGTTTCATAATGGCAGTTAATACTGATGGAATAGCACCACTGTCTAATATGTGTGATGTAAAATCAACAGATGCTTGAATAACCCATGTATTATAAAACATTTCCATAAATTTTTCACGAACACCTTGCATATTACCAATTGACATTTTAAATTGTTCTCTATGTTGAATATAATTTAGCACTCCATATGTAATCGCTTTTGCGGTTCCATTAGCACTAGCTGGTAAACTAACACCTCTACCAACTGCTAAACATTCCATTAACATTGACCAACCATTTCCAGCCATTTTTTCACCTCCAATTATCTGGTCTAAACCAATTTGAATTTTGCCCTTTAATGTTCCATTTGGAAATCCAGCATTATTTGGATTATGATAAGTATTTTTAATTAATCCATGATGATTTTTATCAATTAAAGCTAATGATATACCAGTTTTACCTTCTTTTAATAAATTATCTGGGTCTTTTAAATTAAAGGCAATACCTACTAAATCAGCAATTGGTGCGAGTGTTATATATCTTTTATTTAATTCAATTTCAATATATCTGTTACCATTTATTTGTTTAATAATACCAATATCTATATTTCCAGTAGCATCACTTCCATTATTTGGTCCTGTTAATCCAAAACATGGAATTAGTTTTCCATTTGCTAGTTTAGGTAAATAATTATTTTTTTGTTTTTCTGTTCCATAATGTTGTAATAATTCTCCTGGTCCTAAAGAATTAGGGACCATTGTTACAACAGCAATTGAAGGATTATATGAAGCCATCATTGTAAGAATCTTAGTTTGTGTAGAGATAGGTAATTTATTTCCTTCATATTTTTTATCAATTATCAATCCAAAAAATCCCATATTTCCTAAATCTTCAATTACATTATTTATATTATTTGATGGATATATTGGGTTTTCACCATATTTTTTTAAAATATATTTAGTTTTATCTAACATATCTTTTTCTAATTGATTACTGGTTATAATATGGTTGTCTTGTTGTAATTTATTATAATTAATTTTTCCACTAAATATATCTCTATCTATACTTACACCTCCGGACCTAAGAGCAATAAGCTCAGTTTCGGAAATTTTTGGAATAATTTTTTTAATTTGGTTAAATAATCTTAAATACATTTTTATTGGTTCTAAATTATTTAATAATTAATAGTCATGATTTATATTCTTTTACACTTTTGTTAAAAGTGTTATCAAAACTTAAATTATTGTGTAAATTATTGTTTTATTTACAAATTCTAGATGCATAACAAAGTTTGTGTTAATTTTTTTGGTATTACATGTAACTAGAATTGTTAAGTTTAGTTGATATTCTAGATACATAAAGGTGTAAAAAATCTTACATCAAGCTTTCGAGGTTAAAGTCGACAAAATATGTAATCTTTTTTATTTCCAGCTTCCTTGGTCGGATTCTAACAAAACAATCAGAAACATAAAAAAATACACACTAGTTATCATAAATCTTGAGGGATTTAAAATTTTCATCATAAATCAGTAAAAAATTAAAAGTAACTGTTAGTTTTTTGGTAACGATTTTTCTTAGAATGGAAATCTACCGAAAGGAGGAACTTTTAATTGGCTATTTCCATAAACTGTTCCAAGTGCGGTATGAAGAAGCCCATGTAAACCGAATAAACCGGCAAATAAAAGAACTAATACTAGACCTTGATAGATGTCTAGTTTCATGACTTGATTCCAGTTAGCAAGAAGCATAACTAAGGCTAAGAGGATTAATACACCGTTTACAACAGTGGCGAAGACTAATGGGGTTTTAGAGTTTTCAGACATTTTTATTATTTTATATAAATATTAGAAAAAACAAAATAGAAATATAATATAAAACGAATTATTAATAGTAATGACTAAATTTAATAAAAAAAAAATGACTATTACGAAAAAAACCCATAAAATAAGTAAACATGTTAATGGTTTTAAAAATAAAAAATTTAAAACAAAAAATAAAAGAGGAGGGGCATATGTGAATAATTCTAGTGAAGAAGAAAACTCAATAAAAAAATTATTAGGAGTAAACGATAAAAAAAATGATGAAAATGACGAAAAATCTTTTAAATATGATTTGACGGTATGTAATGCAGATGTTTTATCTAAATATTTTAAAAATCGTGAACAATGTGAAATAATAGCTGTTGATTCAATGAAAAAAGTTACATTATTTAGAACTTTGATGGACAAATTAGCTACAGTTTCTAAACCATATGTTATAGTAGAATATGAAAATGATACTAGCAAAGATGAAAATGAAAATAAAAGACTTAAAAATTTACATGATAATCAAGAAAAAACTAAACAAATAGAAAATAGAAACGTTATTGAAAAGGAAAACCGTATTAAATTTTTATTACAAAAGGGAGATTTTTATAAATATCTTGAAAATGGATGTAAAAATGGAAATTCAACCAGTGATGCTACTTTTAAAGAAATACTTGAAACTTTAATTGATGCATTACAATCTGATTTAAGTATTATGTCATTAGCCAAAAAAAATAGTAAACAAATTTTGGATAA
>JACCDJ011302135.1_pt1 | contig 10014 bp, 9 predicted proteins | sample 7444481 | NCBI WGS metagenome assembly JACCDJ01 (sample SAMN15323435, study PRJNA562643) | freshwater metagenome | isolation source: river surface water | place: USA:Blue River Watershed | collected 2017-08-15 | reverse complement strand
TGATTGATGAAATGGTTTCAAAGTTTGACAATTCTGATCTTGACTATTTAAGCAACGCTCTTGAACCAACCTTTCCGGATGGGTTAGATATTGAAATCGTAAAGCGGTCAGCTCTAATCAGAGTGAGCGAGTATCCACTTTCCGCAGCTGAAAGTGAGCATGTGACACTAGGACTAAAGAACAGAATGAAAGAATTTTCTATCAAAAACTTTTCACAGGCCAGGGACCTGTCTAGTCTTCGGTGGACAGTCGATTACGAAGGAGACCTTGAGTTTGTAAGGAAGGTTTATTACGAATTCAAAGGTCGGGAACTCACCTTCAACTACCAAGACTTGCTAGATTTGCTGACAGGAAAACCTGAACTTTACAACGAGATATCGGGTAACCTTAGAAACGTCGAGCTTACAGACATTCCATTATAGACAACACGTGCGCAAATTTACAAAATCCGAAGCGCATTTGATTCGTGCAGAACACACAATTCCACTGGGGTCTCAGACTTTTAGTAAATCCCGAACTCAGTATCCTGTTGGTATTTCACCTCTCTATATAGAGAAGGCAAAAGGGTGCGAAGTTTGGGATGTTGATGGAAACAAATATGTAGATCTAGTTTCGTCTCTAGCATCAGTAACTCTAGGTTACGGAGATTCACGAGTTAATCGTGCAGTCCGAAAGCAACTCAAGAAGGGAGTGACATACTCACTCCCCGGAACTTTGGAAGCTGAAGTTGCTGAAATGATTTGCAGTATTGTCCCTTCTGCAGAGATGGTCCGATTTGGAAAAAATGGTACTGATGCGACGACAGCCGCCGTGAGATTAGCCCGCGCATATACAGGGAAAGACCGGATAGTTGTATGCGGATATCATGGATGGCAAGACTGGTACATCGGTACAACAACAAGAAATAAGGGTGTTCCACAGTCCACCTCCGAACTTACGGAAGTCTTTAAATACAATGATTTGCAATCTTTACGGAAGATTTTGAGCGATAGAAATGACGTCGCATGTGTAGTAATGGAACCAATGAACTTGAATTTTCCAAATCCAGGATTCCTTGAGGGGGTGAGGGAACTTACCAAGGCCCATGGAGTTGTTTTGGTTTTCGACGAAACTATTACTGGATTTAGATTTTCGGAAGGGGGAGCACAAGAACTTTTCAACGTGATCCCAGACTTATCAACTTTCGGAAAAGGAATAGCAAATGGATTCCCGCTTTCCGTAGTCGCAGGCAGACGGGACATCCTGATGGAGATGGAGGAGATATTTTTTTCTGGAACGTTTGGAGGAGAACTACTCTCGCTCGCAGCAGCTAAATCTGTACTGCAATTACATATGAATCATGAGGTGGTTCCTCAACTGCGACGGATTGGTACCGACCTTCAAGAACGTGTCAGCCTAGCTATATCTCAGACCAGAACTAGTGATTTACTCAATTTGAGCGGTGACCCTACATGGATGTTCCTGAATTGGAAGGGAACCGAGGACTATCCACCAGAACTCCTAAAAACTTACTTTATGCAGGAAATGTTTCAACAAGGTGTTCTAATCCTAGGAACCCACAATGTTAATCTCGCACATTCTCGAAAACATTTGAATCAGTTAGAGGAAAGTTATTTGACCACCCTAGAGTCAATCTCTAAAGGGGTAATTCAAGATAATCTCAAATCTAAGATTAAAGTTACGCCACTCAAACCTCTTTTTAAAGTTAGGTAGTCTCGGTTTTTTGCATAAACATACTGTTAGCATTTAATTCATACTCTCTAAATCCTAATTTTCTGTAAAGATTGACTGCGCTTAGATTTTCTAAATCGACACCAAGATAAACCGCTTGAAGTTTCAGAAAATCAAAAAGGTAAATCAGAACCTTCTCCATTGCTTCGCGACCATAGCCTAAGCCTCTGAACTTAGGATTCCCAATCATGATACCGAGCCATGCACTACCTGCAGAATAATCAATTGGCTCAACTTTCAATGTGCCGATGAAATGATTCTCTTTCCGCAAGAAAAGACCTAGGAGAAGTGCATCGCTCTTTGAGTTGATGGAATCTATAAAATCTTCAAGTTCTTCCATTCTATAGTCAACTCTTGCACTCTGGATAAATGAGTTATTGTGAACATCTTGAAGCCAACCTAAATATTGGATCAAATCATCATTGCTGGAATCAATTTCACGCATCAAAAGTCGCGAAGTCTCAAGCGCTACACCCATACCATCATGGTACTTGAAAAACTGATTATCTTGCACTGGAGTTCTTGCATTGCTCAAAACGTTCGACCGATGGATTTAGAGGGCTTTAGAGCTCTAGTCACTTGAATCAAAGAAATAATTCGAATTATGAGGTGGTACCGAGGGCGGAATTTACGGTGTTAGTTTTTAACTTCTAGCAAACCCAGGAGGGTGTTTATGATGTATCTCTGTTGTTTACGACGAATCCCGGGAAAGAGAGGTATTGACAGCGCTTCCTCGTAATAATGGAGAGCCTCTGGGTAATTAGCAAAGTCGTATCCGAGGTTTGAATAATACGGTTGTTGTGGAATTGGACGATAGTGAACTTGGGTACCAATACCCTTTTCCCTCAGTGCGTGCATCAACTCCGCTTTTGAGAGGTCCACTTTAGAGAAATCAATACGGACGACATATAAGTGACGCGCACTTCGATCACTATTGGCGGGTTGTGCAGAGTGCACAAACTTTGATTCCATTAGTAACTCATCGTAATAGGCCGCACCTGCCCGCCGCTTTGAAACAAATGCCCTTAATCTTCTCATCTGAGACGTTCCGAGTACAGCTTGAATTTCTGTTAAACGATAGTGATAGCCAAGTTGTTGCATCTCGTAATACCAGGGATTTTTCACACCATTGGTTGACGCTAATTGCGGATTAAGAAACCTCTCACTTTGCTGACTAATCCCGTGAGATCTGAGTTGCAGCAACTTGTTGTAAAGGTCAAGACTATTAGTTGTGATTACCCCGCCCTCACCAGTTGTCACTGACTTAACTGGGTGAAAGGAAAATACAGTCATATCGGAGTACTTGCAGCTGCCAACTCTACTTCCACAATCGTAAACAGCCCCTAAAGCATGCGCGGCATCCTCAATAACTGGAACTCTTTTTGAGTTTGTGTATTCAGACAATACCTTCATGTCGCATGGCAAACCTCCGAAATGGACAGGAATTACAGCGGCCACTTGACGATTTGAATCCAACTCCAATTTCACTAGATTTAAATCAATATTTAGTGAAAATGAATCTATATCAACAAATTTAGGGGTTAAGCCAGCATAAATAGCCGCATTTGCGGACGATAGAAATGAAATGGGAGAAGTTATAACCTCTCCGCCCTTTTGAATTTGCAATGCCTCTAGGGCTATATGCAACCCAGCAGTGGCGCTAGAGACAGCAACAGCATACTTTGCTCCTACTTCAGCCGCTACGGATTCTTCAAACTCCCCAATCTTTGGCCCTTGCGTAAGGGAGCGCCGCCAAACGTGCCAACCCACCTTGAGCGCATCAGTGAGGGAGACCGTCTGCCGACTGTAAGGGATTACTTTAATATTCCATGCTCCTTCAGCAACTTAAGAAAACTTTCATCTGTGTGCCAAACCTTGTTGTTATCGCTCGAGAAATTGAAACCCTCTGGGACCTTACTCCCTAAATTCTTATAAGTTCCAGATACAAGTAAGGAAGGCGAGAGAATTGCAAAATGGTCATCGAACTCATAAGTGTAGTTCGAGTCGTCTTCAGTGATCATAATTTCATGCAGTTTCTCACCTGGACGAATTCCAATAATACGTGTTGGGATTCCAGGGCAAACTACTCGCGCAACATCAGTTACTTTGAAGCTGGGAATTTTGGGAACAAAAATCTCGCCCCCGTGCATTCTTTCAAGGCTGTCTAGTACGAATTGGACACCATCTTCGATTGTGAGCCAAAATCTGGTCATTCTTGCATCCGTTATCGGAAGAAAACCTTCTTTGGCTCGCTCTAAAAAGAAGGGAATTACGCTTCCCCTAGATCCCAAAACATTTCCATACCTGACGCAAGCAAACTTTGTGTCACGAGACCCAGCAAGAATATTTCCTGCGACCATCAGTTTGTCTGAACAAAGTTTAGTTGCTCCATAAAGATTTGCCGGATTAGCTGCCTTATCCGTACTTAAGGCCACAACTTTTGAAATTCTATTTTGGATTGCTGCGTTAACAATATTTTCTGCACCAATCACATTCGTTTTGATCGCTTCCATAGGGTTGTACTCTGCAGCAGGTATTTGTTTCATCGCAGCAGCGTGCACAATTACGTCTACTCCCTCCGTAGCCTGTAGTAGTCGTTGATAATCCCTAACGTCACCTAAGAAGTACCGAAGTTTCGGCGAATTAATCTGCTCAGCCATCTCGAACTGTTTCAGTTCGTCGCGACTGAATACGACTAACTTCTTGACTTCATCGTCAGCAAGCACGCGCTTTACGAATGCCTTTCCAAAGGAGCCCGTACCCCCAGTAATCAGGACGGTTTTTCCAGCTAAATAAGACATGGCATCGCTTTCTCTGTGAAGACCTAGGCTACAACCTTATACGAAAGCTCCTCTTCAATCATATCCCTCAGGGCAGGCAATTCAACCCCGAGGCTGCGAAGCTTGGAATTGTCCAAAGATAAATTGGTCGGCCGGGAAACTAAGGAGGAGAAATTTGAGCTTTTGGCTGGGATAACACGATTGGGATCTAATTCTAAGGCCACCGCCACCGCCCGCAAGAAATCTAATTTCGTTATGGATTCCGTCCCAGTTAAATTCAAGACTCCTGCCAAGTCGCCTTCAAGTGTCTTTTCTAAGAACCGCCCAATTTGAGTTACTCCTAATGGGGAAAACCAAACGTCTTCATAACCATAAACTGGAGATGCTCCATTTAAGGAATTAACTGCAAAATCTAAAATTGAATGATTACCACTTGCGGAGACACCAAAGAAGTTTGTTCTGAGAATCAAAGCGTCTGGACTTTCATTTAGAACCAAACGTTCTCCGGCAAGTTTTGAGTAACCATAAGAGTTTACAGGGATTGGATCCATCAATTCATTTCGAACCTCAGAGCTAGTGGTGTCGTAGTGATCGGTTGAGACATGAATAAAGCGAAACTTAAACTTACTACTTGCTTTTGCGACCCTGTGAGGAAATAGTGCGTTAAGGAGCATTGCTTTTTCGGGTAACCGTTCACAATCATCTACGCTCGTCAATCCAACGCAATTGACTACAAATTGCGGTGAAACCTTTTTAACTATTTCCTCAAACAAGTCCTGCGAAGATACGTCTAAGTGAATGCTATCCCTTATCGAGTTATGTGCGTTGTTAAAGTGAGTTCCAATCACTTCAAATTTGGAGTCGAGAATTTGTGAAATTTTTGATCCCAAAAGGCCGGAACTTCCCAGAATCAATACCTTTCCCAAGTCAACCCCCAAACTAGATGCCTACGTATCCATTCCTGCGGACATGTATATAGTTTACATATGAACCACCCCGATTTTTCAATACTTATTGCCACCAAAGATCGCCCTGAAAGTGTCAGAAAACTTTTAAGAGGTGTGGAAAAGAGCACAATCAAACCTAAATCTTTGGTCCTAGTTTCCTCAGGACACCCGATTCACGATGTTATTTCTGAGTTTAAGAATGTCTTTGAGATTGATTACTTCCACTCTGAGGTGACGGGACAGGTAAATCAAAAGAAAATCGGAATCACGAGATTACGAAAGGAAATCCCCTGGGTAGCATTCCTTGATGATGATTTAACTTTGGAGCCTGATGCATTTGAAAAAGCCTTTGAAACTTTGTCTTCATACAATAAATCTGATGATGGAATCGTTGGTATAGGTCTGGGCCTAACGCCTACGAGTCGGATAGATAGAACTTCAAGAATCCAAAACTTTCTGGGCCGTGCATTTTTATTGAGCAGTGGAACACCTGGCAAAGTTCTAAGTAGTGGTCAGGGGGTTAGTTATTTGGAAAATACTCAACCTATTTATACAGAGTGGTTGAATGGCGCTTCTATCTGGAAAATTGAGTCTACAAGCAACTACACATCGCTTGTTCCTTCAAGTAGATATGCTGCATGTGAGGATTTAGTTTTTTCATACCAACAGTCTAAGGAGGGCAGGCTCCTTTTTGCGCCAGAGGCAAAAGTTTCTTTCCAGGACACAGAACCCAACGACTACAATCGGAGTCAGGCAATTATTTCGGGAGCTGCCTGGAGATATTTCTTTGTTAAATCCAACCCTGAACTGAGTCAGTGGAAGCTGATGTATTCTCAGTTTGGACGTCTCGCCTACATTCTAATATCCCGACCTTGGAACCAGGAGGCAATTCGTGCAGGGATATGGTCAGTGAGTAATCTCTTCAGCTCAATAATTAGACGTAAGGATCCAATGTATTTAATCAACAAGATTGCTTAAGAAGAATTTTTCCGTGAGTTGCTTCTCAGCCAAAGCGACGTCTCCTGGCAAATCTACTGGAACTGACCAATCCGACAGCTCTACTACGCCCACAGCCAGGTCATTTTCAAGAAAGCGAAGTAATTCATGGTCTTCAATCTGCTCGAAAGCCCCACGAGGCAGATCTGCAAATTTAGCTAATGCATCTCTCGTATACCCATACATGCAAACTTGTCTATAGAAATCTGTAGTCTTTCTATTCTTGGATCCAGGGATAGAAGCTCTAGATATGTAGAGCAATCTATTTCCTCTCGAAAAGGCTACCTTTATGGTGTTTACATCTTCAAATTCCGAACTCCCTGTCGCGCCGCAATAGCCAGTAATTGCATTAAACCCAGCTTCTCTTAAGAATTTTATAGATGTCTTAATGTCAGCCGGGTTGAAGGCGGGTTCGTCACCTTGAATATTTAATACGAAGTCTGCATTTATAGTCCGATTCGCTTCTGCAAGTCGATCTGTACCCGTTGGATGGTCACCGGTCATCACCACTTGAAAACCAGACTTCTCGACCACCTGTGCAATATCTAAAGAATCTGTCGCAACGAAGATAATTTCCTTGGGTGCGACTTCACTCACTCTTTCCAAAACGTGCAAAATCATCTCCCGACCCAGCAGTTTGACCAATGGCTTTCCGGGGAACCGACTCGACTTCATTCTTGCTGGAATAACTATGGCGACCTCAGACATGAGAACCCTTCAATCAATTGTGTTTAGAATTAGGTTTATATTTATGGTGCTCTGAAACCAATTGTTTCTTTTCGTGGCTACCTAGAATTCTTTCAGCGATTCTAACGTCGTCTACAAATTTGGATAAATCATTTGTCATAAGGTCCAATGCAACTCCATCAAAATGGACCCACTCGACACTCCCAAGCTTTATGTGCTTTTCAATAAAGCGTGCCCCATTCGCGACGGAAAGTTGGCAAGCCAGAGAGCCAATATCGTGTGATGAATAGCCCGGAATAATCAAGTTGGTTTCGCCCATTTTTTCAATAGTCCGAACTACCGCGACATTACAATCATCAGGAGCGGTGGGATAACTCGAGGTACATTGCATGAGAACTATTTTTTTCTGGGAAAAATTTTCAGCAACCCATTCTAAAAAGGATTGATCTGTCGCGCCCGTGCTGATAAAAATATACTCAATATCTGAGCTGGCTATATGGCGCAGAAAATTTCTATGTTCGGATATTGTCGAAGGCGCTTTTATGCTTAAAGGTTTGAATTTATCCATTAATTGAAGTGAGGGTAAATCAAGGACGCTAGTAAACCAAGGAATACTTAACTCAGCACATAGGACTGTCAAATACTCAATCTGCTCAATGGACAACTCAACGCCTGCACGATATTCGCCCAATGTAGATCCAAAGGGTGATGAGTAACCACTTTCTCGCTCTTCTTGAGTGTAAAGCACATTTATGTCGCGTTTTTGAATTTTAATTACCGACGCACCTTGAGATTTACAAAGCTTGACCATGTCAGTGAGTCTGTCTGTATCGCCCAAATGATTGTTTGTAAGTTCGGCAATAATTTGAACTTCTCCGTTATTTGCACGGAGAAACATCTCTCTTTGAAGATGATTGTTCTTGAGAATGGCCGCTTCCAAGTCGCCTGTAGAAACAGTAGGTACAGATTTATTGATTTGTTTTGCTGAAATCTGATTGGTCTTCTCTTCTGTTTTCGACCTATTGACAAGAATGAGATAATCAAACGGTTTATCTTGCCGCAAGAGCATGTCAAATATACTCTTTTGGCGGAAAAGCAATGACTCCAAGAACAAATCTTCAGCCTTCAGGACTCTGTTTGCGGCGATTTCAAAATCAAACCCATAAAGATAAACCTCTACAACCTTATCTTCTTGCTTTCTATGATTTGCAAGAAGATTGATTAATTCTAGAATCGTAATAAGCACAAAATCTTCCCTGAAGCCAACTTGGCTACTCTCTTTAACAGTTAACCCTTCGATGTACTCAAACTCTGAAATGGGTAGAGCTACAGAATGAACCGAAGAGGGGAACCCTGCCGGAGTAATCAAAGGTATTCCGTCAGAATTCTCCGCTTCCAATTGGGAAAGTAAGCTGATTCTGGTGACAATTGTGAAGATCTGTTGCGAGTTCTCATCGAGAGTATTTATCGAGACGACCGGCAGAGAATTTTTCCGAGCAAAATCCAGTCCCCGGGAACGACTTTCACCGTTCCCAAGGATTACCAATTTGTCAGTGTTTAATTTCGACCATGAATCTATGAGCGGGGTTAAGAAATTCTCCAAAGTAATCCTCCCCATTGATTTTCACATTCTTTCCAGATTCAAGCGCTACGAGAACAGCTGGAGCAATGTCCCAGAGTCTAACGCCTTTGCTACTAGATTTAAAGGTAACTGAAGTAGTTGCGGCGAGTATCAAATTAAAAAGCGAACAGCCAAAAACCCTAATTTCCTCTGGAAAATCCGATGCAACTTCGCCCCATGAAGAATTAGATGAATAAGCCTCTACTCGAGAAAAACTAAGAGGGCCTCGGAATTTCCCTAATTCTTTACGAATTAATCCTTTCATAATTTGAGACGCATACGCCATTCCAATTTCGGGAAAAGTCACACTACTCGCCGATAGTTGATTATTCACGAAGAGTGCCAACCCGGTACCCCAAATAGGAATTCCAGAAACATAGTTTTCGGTTCCGTCGACTGGATCAACAACTAAGTAGTTACCATTCCAATCTACAGGGAGCGGAGATTCTTCACCGATTAATTGAAATCCCGGAAGTAACTCTTGTAGTTGATCCCCAATGAAATTTTCTATCATCAGATCGAGGTCCCCGACTGGGCTTCCATCCATCTTTACTTTGTAGTCCCCGCGTTGCAAGTCTTGAATTTCAATAAACTCATTTAATCGGTTAATTACAGAAGCAAATCCATTTACAAATAATTCGGGAACCTCCGGGCTAGAGTAATTCGTCAATTAACATCCTCCATTTTTTGAAACTAGTATCTTTGATAGCAATTGAATTAGCATTCACACTAAGTTTGAATAGACTTTCAATTTGATCCCCAACACTTTCGATTGCATCTATCCGAGGAATCTTCCAGTCAACTCCCAGAGGAGCATAAGACGACGCACTGAGAGGAGAGAAAATACGGATATTTGATTCGCCAAACTCCGACTGGAGGAAGCTAGATGTTTCCGGGCCGAAAATGATTATCCCAAACTCTCTACTGTCAACAGCATCAAGTTTTTGAAGCATACCAAAATCGAGATGAACTTGAGAGGGATGAGGTTGGATGAAAAACTGCAAATCTGAGTCACCCTCCATGGCGATTTGCCCCGTGGCAAAACCAGCAAACAATTTAGTCGTTTCAAGATTTGCATCTGCGACGTATAGGATTTTTTTGGAGCTTTTAGAGTAAGTGAATTTTTGAGAATCTCCATAATGGCTAAATCTTTGCGCTTCAATGAGTCGAAGCTGCTTTTTCGTCAAACCAAGCTCTTGGAGATAATCAAGAGATAACTCCCCAGGACAGCATATTCCCCGCATCTGTTCGG
>JACCDJ010799555.1_pt1 | contig 10015 bp, 10 predicted proteins | sample 7444481 | NCBI WGS metagenome assembly JACCDJ01 (sample SAMN15323435, study PRJNA562643) | freshwater metagenome | isolation source: river surface water | place: USA:Blue River Watershed | collected 2017-08-15 | reverse complement strand
ATGGAAATAAGTGGGATCTCATTGAACGCAAGTCGGAGCTTTGATGGAAAAGACTGCCGTTTATCTTGCGCAGATTCCAACCCGCTCGATTCCTTTTGCCTTTTTACAGATGGCTTTTGCTCGCCGAAAAGCTCGTTCTATTCCAGGTGTGAGTTTTGCAAAGCTGATGGGAACTGGTTCTGGAACAACCTTCACTCCCTCTGATTCAAATCTTCACCAATGGGCAATACTCATCGTGGCGCAAGACCAGGAAGTAGTCGATAATTCAAAATTCATATCTGGATGGAGAAAGCGCTCTCGAAAACTTGAGAGATATCTTCTCAATCCTGTCGCCTCCCACGGCAAGTGGTCCAAGCGTGAACCTTTTGAAGTTTCATCAAAACCTCGCACTAATGGCCCTGTCGTTGCAATTACTCGTGCCCGACTTAAGTGGAGCCAAGCAATTCGCTTCTGGCGTTCTATTCCTCCAGTTGTGGAAGATCTTCACGCACAGCCTGGGCTCATTGCAGCAATAGGTATTGGTGAGGCTCCAATAGGACTACAAGGAACCCTCTCATTCTGGAAGTCAGAGAGCGCTCTCCGTGATTTTGCATACAAAAACTCACCTCACCGCGTGGCTATTGAGAATACAAAGAAATTTGATTGGTATAGCGAAGAGCTCTTTGCTCGTTTTGACCTCATGAATACGGCAGAATTTCCTCATGTCCATTAGGCACTTCACACCTCGCAGACGCCGCCATGGCATCTCCCAGCGAGCACGAGTGGCTCTAGGTGGCGCTCTTGGGTTAACAATTCTTCTTCAAATTGCATATCCACTGATTGAAGGTGAACTCCTTCGAGTGGTCACAATTGCAACTATTTATGTCGGTGCAACTTCAATGCTCCTCCACGCTTACCTTTCATATGGCGTGAAGTATCTTCTTCGATATTTTCCAATCACTGTTCTCTTTGGATACTTCATCGAGCTCTTAGGTGTGAAGAGTGGTTGGCCATTTGGTGAGTACTACTACGACCCATCTCTTGGAGTGGCAATCTTTGGAGTTCCTTTGGTTGTTCCCTTTGCATGGGTGATGATGGTTCATCCCGTTCTCTGCGCAGCTCGCAGAGTCACCATGCGCTGGACATTTCTCTATGGTGGGGCGCTCCTTGCAGCATGGGATCTCTTTCTAGATCCACTCATGGTCTCAGCAGGTCGCTGGCACTGGACCGTTGACGGTTCCCATGTTCCATTTTCACCAGAGATTCCACTCTCCAATTTATTTGGATGGCTTCTGACAGGATGTGCAATCATTTCTCTTCTCAATCTCGTACTCCCATTTGAACGCAGACGAGAGAGTGCAAGTCTTCGAGCTGTGACAATTCTTCTTTCATGGGTAGGTTTCTCAGGACTTGTTGGGAATCTCTTCTTCTTCGATCGCCCTGGTTTAGCTATCTTCGCCTTCACCGTTTACGGAGCTCTAGCCATTCCATATATATTCAAAAGCGCTCTAGGCGAAGCCTAAATACTTCAATGCTTGTGATTATCTTCCTTCTCAACACCGCGTTATTAGCGTTGGCGCTTATCAATTTAGCTACCATGCGAAGACCATCTGCTGCGCGTGAAATATCAGAGAAAGTGACGATACTTCTTCCAGTCAGAAATGAAGAAGTTAATATTGAACGAATTCTGAAAGAACTAGCGCAGCAGAAGTTTCTAAATGATTACCAAGTTATAGTCATTAATGATGGTTCGACAGATAGAACTTTAGAGCTAGCTCAATCGCTCCAATCACCACAGATTGCAGTAATTTGCGCCCCAGAGTTGCCTCAAGGATGGATTGGCAAAGTCGGAGCTCTTCATTACGGTCTGAATTTTGCCCACGAATCCACCTACATCATTTCAGTTGATGCTGATGTCTCTTTTGGAGCAGATGCAATCTCTCGTGCTATCGCCAGTCTTGAAGATCTGAAGTTAGATTTTGTTTCGCCATATCCACATCAAATTGCGATGAGCTGGTCCGAAAGATTGATACAGCCACTACTGCAGTGGTCATGGATGAGCACTCTCCTTCTTCGTGGAGCTGAGAAGTTTCCGCTTCAAGCGACAGTGGTTGCAAATGGCCAGTTTATGGTGATGCGCAAAGATGCGCTTGTCTCTTCAGGTGGATTTGAGTCAGTTTTCAATAAAGTCTTGGATGATATTGAGTTAGGCCGATCCTTTGTGCGCCATGGGTATAAAGGATCTGTGATTGACGGCAGTCAACTCGCCTCTACTCGTATGTATCAATCCTTTAAAGACCTTCGATCTGGCTACGGAAAATCTCTCCATCTTGCCTTTGGTGGGTTGATCGGATCTATCTTCACTTCAGTATTCTTTATTGCAACAGCAATAATTCCGCTCATCTACTCATTCTTTGGAAATCTTTTTGCTCTTGCATCTTTAAGTGCAATTATTGGAACTAGACTCATTGCAGCCTTTGCCTCTCGATCTTCTCTTAGAGACAGCTTCCTCCACCCAGCTTCTGCAACCTTCATGCTCTATCTCCTCTACTATTCGTGGAGAAATCGGCGACAAGCACAATGGAAGGGACGCACTCTGTGACAGGTCATGTTGGCAAGGTCAAAGAGCCCAAGAACATTGTTGTGATTGGAGCTGGCATCGGAGGAATGTGTACTGCAGCACGCCTTGCTCGCGCAGGTCATAGCGTGAGCATCTATGAAGCTTCAGATCGCACAGGAGGAAAATGTAGAACTGAGTGGATTGGCAGATATGCATTCGATACCGGCCCTTCGCTTCTCACAATTCCAGCTGTGTATCGTGATTTCTTTCAGCGCACAGGTGCCCATATGGGCCAGGTGCTTGAAATCGAAGCTGTCGATCCTTCCTTCGACTACCGCTTTCATGATGGCACCCAAGTTATCTTTTCAAATCTATCCCGCAAGCAAACCCTTGAAAGCATCACTTCCTCCTTGGGAGCAGAAGCTGCGGCTGAGTGGAATCGACTTATTATTCGTGCAGAAGCGATGTGGGGTGTTGCTCGTGAGCCATTTATTGAATCTGAGCTCACCACTCCTTTAGCACTTCTTAAGCGCAGACACATATTCCGTGATTTACGCATCATCGCCCCTCGTGCAACTCTGAGAGATTTTGCAATTCAAAGCCCGTATCTCTCGAAAATTATGGATCGATATGCCACTTATAGCGGATCCGATCCCCGCAAGGCACCAGCAGTGCTTTCTACAATTGCATTTATTGAAGAAGCATTCGGAGCGTGGCATATCAAAGGTGGAATCGGCACTCTTTCAGAGCGGATCACTGAAAGATGCGAAAAGCTTGGTGTGAGAATTCACCTTAACTCCCCTATCAAGGAGATAACCCTTAAGGGTTCTACAGCTACTGGTATAGAACTTCACGACGGAGAGAAAATCAACGCAGATATTGTTATCTCTAATGCGGACGCAGGTTTGACTTATAACTCTCTTATCAGAAGCAATCACCGTAAGGTCAAAAGAGTGCGCAAGCAACTTTCGGGGCTAGAACCATCACTTGCGGGCTTCTCTCTGCTTCTTGGTCTTAAGCCGACAGATGAAAAGCCGCTTGCTCATCACACTATTCTTTTTCCAGAAAATTATGATGCAGAATTTGATGCGATATTCATATCACGCAAACCGGTTGAAAAACCTTCAATATATCTCTGCTCCCCTCATGACCCAGAGATGGTCAAGAGCCAAGGGCATGAAGCGATCTTTGTTCTAGTCAATGCTCCTCGACACAGCATCAACCCTGCTGATGGTTTTGATTGGAGTGATTCAGATTTTGCCAAGCAGTATGCAAATTCGATTATCGATCAAATTGAGTCGCAAGGTATTTCTATTCGCAGCCGCTTAGAAGTATTGGAAATTCGTACTCCACTTGATTTGCAAGAGTCAGTGATGGCACCTGGTGGTTCTATCTATGGCACATCAAGTAATGGACCTCGCGCTGCATTTCTGAGAGCACGCAATCGCTCCCCCATCTCAAACCTCTATTGTGTTGGTGGATCCGCACACCCAGGTGGCGGATTACCACTAGTTGGGCTCAGCGCTGAGATGGTGGCAAATGCCATCCTCTCTACTTCACGATAAAGCGAGCCATCTTCATCACCATGACAAAACTGATGAGCTGTAGGGCGAAGAAGCCAATAGCTACTTCAGTAATGTAGGGACTGTCATAGAGATACAGAAATATCACTGCAGCAACAAAAATCGCCCTCACAGGTCGCTCGGTGGGAGTCACAACGCCAATTTCTGAGTACCCAAGTGAGGCAAGTCGAGCTCGTGCATATTCTTGAGTTGAAGCTGCGACCCAGATAGCTAGAGCCCACCCTGGTGGTACTCCCATCCAATTCGTTGTAATCAGCCAACATCCTTCGCTGAGGCGATCGGCAATTGAGTCATAGAGATTTCCCATAGGTGAAACTCGATTGCGATAGATGGCAAGTGAGCCATCGAGGCCATCGCAAATGAGTGAGAAGATTAGTAAGAGAAGTATTTGGTAGAGATACTCAGCCCACAGCATGACACCTGCTGATGCAAGGCCGAGAAATGTGAGGAAATTTGGAGAGATTCTCAAAAATGCAAGTGGTCTGACAATCGCATAAGAAATTCTCAGCCAAGCAGCAACTACACCTTCAACTTCTGCCCCACCATGGAGCTCACTCCAGCGTTTAGCAAACTCTTTATACCCAATCATCGGTGGCGCTTAATCTCTTCGAATATTTCGCGTGTAGCAGTTGATGTATTCATAGTGTAGAAGTGAATACCAGGTGCACCAGCTGCGATAAGTTTTTCGCAAAGTTCAATTGCAATTTCAACCCCCAGCTTCTGAACATCTTCTGGGTTCTCACTCACTCGGTTGAGTGCATCCAACATAGTAGATGGAATTGGTGTGCCAGTGAGTTCTGCCATTCGATTGAGTTGCTTCACATTGGTGACAGGCAAAATTCCTGGAATAACCGGAAGTGTTGAGCCTTTAGCGGCGAGTTTTTCAACAAGTGCGCTCCATCTATCTGCGTCAAAGAAGAATTGAGTGGTTGCAAAAGATGCACCCTTCTTCTCTTTCTCAATAAGTACTTCAATATCTTTATCAAAGTCCCCGTTAGAGGCTGGGTGTCCGTCTGGAAATGCAGCCACTCCGATTGTGAAGCCGCCAACTTCTTGTGCCAATTCGACAAGTTGATCTGCATGATCAAAACCGCCAGGTGTTGTCACCCATGGAGCTCGAGGGCCTCCCACAGGATCGCCTCGTAGCGCCAGAATGCTCGTAATTCCTGCTTCACGATACTTACCTAATATCTCAACCAGTTCATCGCGAGTCGAACCAACGCAGGTCAGGTGGGCGACGGTGGGAACAGATGTGCGAGCTGTAATTTCTGAAGTGATCTTGATGGTGCGATCTCGCGTTGAGCCTCCTGCGCCGTAGGTTACAGAGATGAAATCGGGCTTGATGGAATCAAGGCTGGCAATGGCGCTCCACAGGCGCTTTTCACCCTCTTCATCTTTGGGTGGGAAGAATTCAAAGGAGAAGGTAAGGCCCTTCTCTAATCTCGCCATGCGCTTGTCCACCGTCACAGGGTACCGTTGCCGCGTGAGTACAGAGGTGAAATCGACCATCGAGCAGGTCCGTGGAGAAATCAGAGCAGAACTGTCAGCCTTCCTTTCTGGTCAGCGCTCATACCTGACAGATATCGCCTCAGAACTCGTCCCAGTGTGTGATGCCCTCGATGAATTCCTCCTCGATGGTGGAAAGCGATTGAGACCACTTTTTGCATATGCGGGTCTTCTCGCATCTGGTTTCACTCCAACTCGTGAAGCAATCAGAGCAATATCCAGTCTTGAGCTCCTACAAGCATGTGCTCTGATCCATGACGATTTGATGGATGGTTCTGATACCAGAAGAGGCAAACCTGCAATCCACCGCCACTTTGAAAATCTTCATCAATCAAATGCAATGAATGGCCTTGCTGAACAATTTGGCGAAGCTGCAGCTGTGCTATTGGGAGATCTTGCTCTTGTCTGGTCGGACCAGATGCTCAACACCTCTTCCATTCCAACTCCTTCACTGCTTGCAGCACAACGCATTCATGATGAAATGCGAGTTGAGTTAATGGCAGGTCAGTATTTGGATGTCAGAGAAGCTGGTGAGCACACATATAGCGTTGAGAGATCATTAAGAATTGCTCGATATAAGTCTGGCAAGTACACAATTGAGCGACCACTTCATATCGGCGCAGTTATTGGAAGACCAGATAATCATTCTGAACTCCTTGCAGCTCTCTCTGCATATGGATTGCCACTAGGTGAAGCATTCCAATTAAGGGATGACATGCTCGGAATATTTGGAGATCCAGCTGTCACAGGCAAACCTGCTGGAGATGATCTTCGTGAAGGCAAAAGAACCGTTCTGATTGCAATGACTCTCGATAATTTAGAAAGTTCCAAGCGCGAAGAGCTCCTCCTTCATCTTGGCTCCCCTGATATCTCTCCAGCGAAGATTGAAGAGCTTCGCGGACTTATCATCGAATCTGGCGCGGTTGAGCGCGTTGAAAACCTCATCGAAAAACTTACCAACCAATCGCTTGAAGCAATTCAATCCCCTGCAATATCCCCAGAGGCACGAGAGTTCCTCACCTACATGGCGCTGAGCGCAGTAAAGAGAAGTGCATAATGGCAACTCGTATTAAGGGTCCATCTCAGAAGGTAGTCATAGTCGGAGCAGGTCTTGCAGGATTAAGTGCAGCTCTTCGCCTTGCAGGCGCTGGACGCGATGTCACTGTAATTGAACGCGAAAGCGTTCCAGGTGGTCGCAATGGCTTACTCAACAAGGACGGATACGCGTTCGACACTGGACCAACAGTTTTGACAATGCCATCCCTCATTCAAGATGCATTTAGTGCCGTTGGCGAAGATATGAAGGATTGGCTTGAGTTGATGCCTGTCTCACCTCTCTATCGCGCTTTCTATGCTGATGGATCGCAAATTGATGTTCATGCAGACACAAGTGCGATGGAGCAAGAGATCCGCGAAAAGGTTTCCGCGAAAGAAGCTGAGGGCTACAGAGATTATGTTGATTTTGTCACCAAGCTCTACAAGTATGAGATGAATGACTTTATTGATCGAAATATCGACTCCCCTCTCAACCTTCTTACACCAAACCTTGCTCGCTTGATTGCTCTAGGAGGGTTTAGAAAGCTATCTCCAAAGGTGAATCAGTTCCTTAAGGATCCTCGTCTTCAGAAGGTCTACTCCTTTCAAGCCATGTATGCAGGTGTAAGCCCACAGCAAGCTCTCGCCATCTATGCAGTGATTGCTTATATGGATTCTGTAAGTGGCGTCTTCTTCCCCAAGGGTGGAATGCATGCAGTTCCTCGCGCATTGGCAGCGGCTGCAGCAAAGCATGGCGTTAAGTTTGAATATGGAACATCGGTGACTTCTCTTGAAGTCGAGAATTCACGAGTCAAGGCAGCAATCACAGATAAGGGTCAGCGCTTTGAGTGCGATGCAATCGTAATGAACCCAGATCTTCCAGTTGTTTGGAAGAGCCTGCTCAAGCGTGAGCCGCTGGCTATTAAGAGATTGAAATACTCACCATCTTGCGTGACGATGCTTGTTGGTTCATCACGAAAGTATGACCACATCGCCCACCACAATATCCATTTCGGTGAGTCATGGGATGGAGTTTTTGATGAACTCATCTCAAAGAAGACGCTGATGTCAGATCCATCGGTGTTGGTCACGGTTCCAACTCATGACGATGCGAGCTTAGCTCCTGCTGGAAAGCACTCTTACTATGTGCTCTTTCCAACACCGAACCTTGATGCAGACATTGATTGGACCGTTCAGAAAGGTCCATACCGAGATGAAATGATCCGCACTCTTGAAGCTCGCGGTTACGAAGGTTTCGGCGATGCTATTGAAGTGGAGTCCATCACCACACCATTAGATTGGGAGGCGCAGGGAATGGAGCGTGGAGCACCATTTGCAAGCGCACACACCTTCTTCCAAACTGGCCCATTTAGACCACGCAATATCGCGGCAGGTTTTGAGAATGTTGTATTTGCAGGAAGTGGAACTCAACCAGGTGTTGGAGTTCCGATGGTTCTCATCTCAGGTCGCCTTGCTGCAGAGCGCATTGTGGGTCCGGTGAAGTAATGCAGGATTTGCTCCAAGCATCCTATGAGGAGTGCAGAAGGTTAAATGCGCTCCACGGCAAGACTTACTACCTCGCCACATTAATTCTGCCTAAGAAGAAGCGACCTCATGTGCATGCACTCTATGGCTTTGCACGCTATGCCGATGAAATTGTTGATGATCTCGCTTCAACATTAACTCCTCAAGAAAAAGCAGATCATCTTCGCACTTGGGGAGCAACAGTTCTGCGTGATCTCAAAGTTGGAAAAAGTGAAGACCTCATTGGGCGAGCTCTCACTCACACAGTCACAGAATTCTCCATTCCCATCTCCTATTTTGAAGCTTTTATGGAATCTATGGAGATGGATCTCACTGTCACTCGCTATAACACCTATGAAGACTTGATGAAGTATGTTTATGGTTCAGCCGTTGTAATCGGTTTAGAGATGCTGCCAATCCTTGGATATAGCGATGAGCGAGCTATTGAGGCCGCCTCTGACCTCGGCAGAGCCTTTCAATTAGCGAACTTCATCCGAGATATTGGTGAGGATATTGATCGTGGACGCATCTATATGCCACTAGATGAAATGGCGCGTTTTGGTGTGACGGAAGAACAGCTTCTAAATAAGAAGATGACCCCTCAACTGACTGAATTTATCAAGTTCCAAATTGCAAGGGTTCGCCAATTGCAGGCAAATGCGGATGCTGGCATTAAATATCTCGACCCTATTTCGCGTCCATGCATTAGAGCTGCCAGTGAGCTCTACTGTGGAATAGTTGATGAAGTAGAAGCCAATGGCTACGACATCTTCACCAAGCGAGCTACTACCTCTCAATGGAGAAGGGCTCGCGTAGCATCCTTGGCTGTAATCCAAACTTTTCTTACACGCTTGCGCTAGAGTTTTGACTACGGGAGCCACAGTGGCTGAGAGGATCTCCATCGAGATCGACCGTTAGACCAGTCCGGTAATGCGGATTGAGAATTGAGGGTCATATGTCATCAATCTTTTTCACAGCGTGGAGCTATGAGGTTTCTTATCTCGAATTTATAGCCGCCCTCACATCCTTTATTGGTGTGGGACTTGGCATCACAGGAAAGCGAATCACTTGGCCATGGTGGGCACTGAGTAGTGGGCTTTATGGAGTTTTCTTCATCCAGTTCGATCTATTCGCAAGTGCTGCGCTCCAACTTGTATTTATCGCCGCTGCTATTGCGGGCTGGTTTGGCTGGGAAGTTTCAGGCGCAAAGCCAGGACCATTTGCAAATAAATACCGCGCTGCCACCATATTTCTCATTCTTCTTGCAACTGTGACTCTTGCACCAGTCTTGAAAAACATTGGAGCAGCAGCTGCCCTACCTGATGCGCTACTCCTCTTTGGAAGCATTGCAGCTCAACTTCTTATGGTCTATCAGAAATATGACAGTTGGCCACTATGGCTCGTTGTTGATGCTGGATATGTTGCACTCTATGCCTCACAAGGTCTTCTCTTCACTACACTGCTCTACATAGCATTTACGATAATGGCAGCATTGGGATGGAGCGCTTGGTATGGAACTCATCGACGCGCTATTCGATCTCTGTAAAGACGCACAGCGGCCCATCATTGCTATCGATGGTCCCGCGGGGGCTGGAAAGACAACTCTTGCGGAGCATTTAAGTGCTGCCCTTTCACTTCACTACAGGTGCACAACCCTTCATATGGATGAGCTCTATAACGGATGGGAAAATCCATTTGATCACCACTTTGTTGATGCGCTCACTGGTGCGGTAAACGCTCATCGCCATAAAAAATCGATCTCCCTGTCTCGATATAACTGGCACACAAGCTCCTATGACCCTGTTGAAGTGGTCCCATCTGCTGAACT
>JACCDJ010362889.1_pt1 | contig 10017 bp, 8 predicted proteins | sample 7444481 | NCBI WGS metagenome assembly JACCDJ01 (sample SAMN15323435, study PRJNA562643) | freshwater metagenome | isolation source: river surface water | place: USA:Blue River Watershed | collected 2017-08-15 | reverse complement strand
TTGTGATGGTTACCCATAGCGTGCAAGAGGCCGTGCTCATGGCCGATCGTGTAGTGGTTTTTGGAAACCGTCCGTCAGGGATCGTGCACGAGGAGATTGTGGATCTGCCACATCCCCGCGATATTACTGATCCCCAAATGGCGCAGCACATTAAGCACGTGACCGATGCGCTGTCCGTGGAAGTGGATAAGGCAATGTTGCGTGAGCGTGAAGTCCATTAATTTCTAGGGGTTGGGGGAGTTCTGATGTGGGATGTCGTTGTCGTCGGGGGGGGTAATGCGGCGCTCTGCGCTGCGCTATCGGCGCGTGAACATGGTGCTCAAAAGGTCTTGTTATTAGAGGGCTCTCCTAAGGAGTGGCGCGGCGGGAATTCCCAGCACACTCGGAATATCCGGTGTATGCATGATGCCCCCCAGGACGTGCTGGTGGAGCGCTATCCGGAAGAGGAATACTGGCAAGACCTGCTGAAGGTCACCGGGGGCCTGACCGACGAGGCGCTCGCCCGCATGGTGATTCGGTTTACCGCAAACTGTCGCGGATGGATGGTGAAGCATGGCGTTCGTTTCCAGCCTTCTCTATCAGGAACCCTGCACTTGTCGCGCACGAATGCGTTTTTTATGGGGGGCGGTAAGGCGTTGGTCAATGCCTATTACCGCAGTGCCCAGAATATAGGCGTATCCGTGCGCTATGACGTCCCTGTGACCAATCTCGAGATTGTTGATGGTCGTTGTCAGGCGGTGATTGTGAACGGCAAGGAGCGGATTGAAGGCAAGGCAGTTGTCCTCGCCTCAGGTGGATTCGAGTCGAACTTAGAGTGGCTGCGCGAGGCCTGGGGTCAGAACGAGCGCGGTGAGTGGCCATCAGACAACTTTCTGATTCGCGGCACCAAATTTAACCAGGGCGTTGTGCTAAAGCAGATGATGCATGCGGGGGCAGACATGGTCGGAGAGCCTTCCCAGTCTCACTGTGTTGCGATTGATGCGCGATCCCCAGGGTATGACAGCGGCATCTGCACCCGTGTTGACTGCGTCTCACTGGGTATCGTCGTGAATCGCGATGCTGTTCGTTTTTATGATGAAGGCGAAGATTTCTGGCCGAAGCGCTATGCGATCTGGGGCCGTTTGGTGGCACTGCAGCCGGGTCAGATTGGTTACTCCATCATTGATTCCCAACCGCTTGGCCGGTTTATGCCCCCTGTCTTCCCAGGGGAGAAGGCCGATACGATTGAAGCACTCGCGATGAAGTTGGGCCTTGATCCGCAGGTGTTAACAAAAACGGTGAATGACTTCAACGCATCTTGTCGAGTGGGACAATATGATCACACGGTGCTTGATGACTGCCATACAGAAGGGTTGACTCCTGCCAAGACCCACTGGGCGCTTCCGTTGAATAAGCCACCATATTATGGATTTGCGTTGCGCCCCGGAATTACGTTTACCTATCTCAGCCTGAAGACTGATGAGAATGCGCAAGTCTTTTTTGCGGGCAAGGCAAGCCCCAATATCTTTGGTGCTGGTGAGATTATTGCTGGCAATGTGTTAGGGAAGGGTTACACCGGTGGTATTGGAATGGCGATTGGAACGGCATTCGGACGTATTGCCGGCGCTCAGGCGGCACGGGTTGCCATGGGCGGCGCAGTCGGTCCCCTGCAGTTAGCGGCGTGACCGCGCTAGTGTTTCTAGATAAATAACGATGATGACTGAACAACCTATTCGAGTGATTGATCGCCTGCTGTCGGAAAACGAGGCAGAGGTCTCCCGTGTCATGCAGATTTGTAATGCCTGTCGATATTGCGAAGGCTATTGCGCCGTGTTTCCCGCCATGACCCGCCGTATTGATTTTGATCAGAAGGCCGATATCCATTATTTGGCGAATCTCTGCCACAACTGTGGCGCCTGCCTGCATGCCTGTCAGTACGCACCACCGCATGAGTTTGGAATCAATGTGCCGCGCACGTTAGCAAAGGTTCGGCTTGAGACCTATACCGACTATGCGTGGCCACCATCGTTTGGAAAGCTCTACCGCAATAACGGATTGACTGTTGCGATTGCCGCTGCTTTTGGATTGAGCTTCTTTTTGATCCTTGCAATTCTGATGAAAGGCAGCCTTGTCCATGAGCCCCTCGCAGGAAATTTCTATGCAGTGTTCCCACACAATACGCTGGTCGTTTTATTTGGTAGCGTGTTTGGTTTTGCTGTGTTGGCATTGGCGATTGGGGTAGTCCGGTTCTGGCGGGATATCACTCCGGGTCGGACCATGCCGGGTGCAGCGCCAGAGGCGTTACATAACGTACTGTCTTTAAAGTATCTCGACGGCGGTCATGGGGATGGCTGCAATGATGAGGACGACCGGTTCACCTTGCGTCGACGTCGATTCCATCACTTGACGTTTTACGGTTTTATGCTCTGTTTTGCGTCGACATCTGTTGCCACGATTTATCACTACGGGTTTGGGTGGCAGGCGCCTTATGATCTATTGAGCCTGCCGGTTGTCTTGGGGACGGTTGGCGGCATTGGTTTGCTGATCGGTCCAGTAGGATTGATGTGGCTGAACATTCGCCGCGCAAAAGATCACGGTGATCGTGCTCAAAAGCCGATGGATTATGGATTTATCGCGCTACTCTTTTTGACGAGTCTGACCGGTCTGTTATTACTGGTTGGACGCGATACGGGCTACATGGCTTTGCTTTTAGCAGTTCACCTTGGCGTTGTGATGGCCCTGTTTCTTACGCTGCCTTATGGAAAATTCGCCCACGGTATATACCGATCTGCCGCCTTATTAAAGTCGTCCATTGAAAAACGGATGCCTAACCAACTTAACCTGGGTGCCGATTAATTGGGTTCCGCTGATTCACCGTTATCGCTGCTGCATGACCCAACTCTGTTAAAAACAGATGCGCTGATTAATGGCGAGTGGGTTTCGGGCGCTGACCGCTTTGCGGTAACGGATCCCTCGACAGGGCAGACACTCGCCCATGTCGCGAACCTGACAGATCGCGATGCTCACACTGCCATCGATGCGGCAAACAAGGCCTGGAGTGTCTGGCGCCGCAAGACGGCCAAAGAGCGCAGCAATATCCTGCGCAGCTGGTTCAACCTCATTATGGCCAATCAAGACGATCTGGCCCGGATCATGACTGCTGAACAGGGAAAGCCTTTTGCGGAAGCGAAAGGCGAGGTGGCCTATGGCGCAAGTTTCGTAGAGTGGTTTGCCGAAGAGGCAAAGCGCGTTAATGGCGAGACACTTCCCCAGTTTGATAACAACCGTCGGCTAATGGTGATACGTCAGCCGATCGGGGTTTGTGCTGCGATTACCCCATGGAATTTCCCCTTGGCCATGATTACGCGCAAAGTGGCGCCTGCATTGGCTGCAGGATGCTCAGTTGTCGTGAAACCAGCAGAGGCGACACCGTTAACCGCGCTCGCAGTCTCTGAATTAGCGATTCGTGCGGGTGTTCCGGCCGGTGTAATTAATACAGTGACGGCCGATGGCAATCGTTCGATTGCGATTGGGAAGGTCTTTTGCGCAAGTGAGACTGTTCGCCATATCAGTTTTACAGGATCTACTGAGGTGGGTCGAATCCTGATGGCTCAGAGTGCACCAACGGTAAAAAAACTCTCGCTGGAACTGGGGGGGAATGCGCCCTTCATTGTCTTTGACGATGCGGATATTGATTCGGCAGTTGAAGGTGCTGTTGCTAGTAAATACCGGAACGCAGGCCAGACATGTGTCTGCTCCAACCGAATCTATGTCCAGGATGCGGTCTACGATGAATTTGTGACGAAATTCGCATCTAAAGTGTCATCGGTGAAGGTTGGCAATGGCTTCGAGGAAGGTGTCTCTCAAGGTCCGCTGATCGATGAATCAGCGCTTCACAAGGTGGAGCAGCATGTGAAAGATGCGGTCGCCAAAGGCGGGCGAGTGGTCGTCGGCGGGCACCGAATTGGGGAGCGTTTTTTTGCTCCGACTGTGGTGGCTGATGCGAACGCGACCATGTTGTGTGCGAGCGAGGAGACCTTTGGACCTTTTGCGCCGGTCTTCCGCTTCCACACGGAGCAAGAGGCTATTGATGCCGCCAATGACACGATCTTTGGCCTAGCCAGCTATTTGTATAGTCGTGACGTGGGCCGAATTTTTAGGGTCGGTGAGGCATTGGAATACGGCATGGTGGGCATCAATGTGGGGATCCTTGCAACCGAACATGTACCCTTTGGTGGTGTGAAACAGTCCGGGCTTGGACGCGAGGGATCCCATCATGGGATGAATGATTATCTCGAACTAAAGTACATGTGCCTAGGGGATGTTGAGCGGTAAGGGTTTACCCGCCTTAAAGATTGGCCTCGAGCCCGCGAACGCGGGCTTTTCTTCGCTAGAATTGTTCAAGTTTTAACAAAACTCCACACCAAAAAACCTTTCGCGCTTGCTGATCGTTGAACAGCACGGCGGTAGCGTACCTAAATAAAAGTAAGCATTTGCAAACATAATGACCAGCAGACAAGCAAAGCTACAAGAAGACACCTACTTTCGGGTGATGCGTCTCCTTCAAGACAACCCAGACCTAACGCAGAGAGAACTTGCCCAGAGACTTGGGGTTAGTGTTGGAGGGCTGAATTACTGCCTCAAGGCTCTTATGGAAAAGGGTTTGGTGAAGATGCAGAACTTTAAGGAGTCGAAGAATAAATTTGGTTACGTTTACGTGCTTACGCCACGGGGAATGTCTGAGAAGGCTGCACTTACAAATCGGTTCTTAAAGCGGAAGATGGACGAATACGACGCGTTAAAAGCGGAAATAGAAGCTCTTAAAAAAGATACGGTGAATTATGAATCTCGAAGATAAAACCCTCGCTGTAGTTGGTTTAGGATACGTAGGCCTCCCACTTGCTGTGGAGTTTGGGAAGAAACGCCGCGTCATTGGTTTTGATATCAAACCCGATCGGATCGCTGAACTAAAATCGGGATATGACCACACGTTTGAAGTCGAGCGGAACGAGCTTGCAGCGGCGACTCAGCTCGAATTTACCGACGACCCGGAGCGACTGCGGGATGCACAGGTTTATATCGTTACGGTTCCGACCCCAGTCGATAAAGCGAATCATCCAGACTTGTTGCCGTTGATGAAAGCGTGCGAGACCACAGGCAGAGTCTTAAAAGTGGGTGATACTGTGATCTATGAGTCAACTGTATACCCAGGGGCGACAGAAGAGGTTTGTATACCTATTCTCGAGCGCGAGTCTGGCTTGGTTTTTAACGTGGATTTTTACGCAGGATATTCTCCTGAACGCATTAACCCTGGCGACAAGACTCATCGACTTACTAAAATTAAAAAGGTAACAAGCGGCTCTACCCCGGAAATAGCAGACGCTGTCGATGCGCTTTACCAAGAGATCATCATCGCAGGTACGCACAAGGCGAGTTCGATTAAGGTAGCCGAGGCTGCAAAAGTCATTGAAAACGCTCAGCGCGATTTGAACATTGCCTTCGTTAACGAGCTCTCCGTAATCTTCAACCGTATGGAGATTGATACGACTGAGGTTTTGAACGCCGCTGCTACGAAATGGAACTTTTTGCCTTTCAAGCCGGGGCTCGTGGGTGGGCATTGCATTGGCGTAGACCCTTATTATCTAACTTACAAGGCTCAGGAATTGGGATACCAACCCGAGGTAATTCTCTCCGGTCGTCGAATTAATGACAATATGGGACGCTACGTCGCAAGGAATTTGATTAAGTTAATGTTAAAAAACGGACTAGACATAGCGAAATCAACAATTGGTGTGATGGGCATCACTTTTAAGGAGAATTGCCCAGATATGAGAAACAGCAGGGTTTTTGATATCCTTGACGAGCTTAACGAGTGGGGTGTCGCCACCCGAGTAATGGATCCATTGGCTGACGCAAAACAATTGCATGAAGAGCGCAAACTCACCTTGTCTAACATCTCAGCTAGCGATCCGGTCGACTCATTGGTGATAGCGGTCGCGCATGCCGAATACGCAAGACTATCACCTGCAGAATTGAGGCGCATGTGTAATGGCGAAACCCGACCTGTGATTGCTGACTTAAAATCTCTTTATGATAGAAAGTTGCTGGAATCTGTCGGGTTTGAAGTTTTTAGACTATAAAAATTAAATGAAAAATTTTGCTTTAATCGGCGCGGCTGGTTATATCGCGCCACGTCACATGCAGGCGATAAGAGATACAAATAATAGACTTCTTGCGGCTTATGATACCAACGACTCAGTAGGTATAATCGACTCCTTTTTTCCGGAGGCGGATTTTTTTACTGAATTTGAACGTTTTGATCGTCATGTGCATAAACTAAGTCGGCTTGGTGATTCTAAAAAAATAAATTACGTAGCGATTGCTACACCGAACTATCTCCATGACTCACACATTCGCTTTGCGCTGAGAAGCGGGGCACATGCAATTTGCGAAAAACCTCTCGTTTTGAATCCTTGGAATATTGATGGAATTGAAGCACTAGAAAGAGAAACTGGACATGAGGTTTATGCAATACTTCAGCTGAGATTGCATCAAGCCATTACAAGTCTAAAGAAAAAAATCGAAATCTCTGACTCTCAAAAAAAATTTGATCTTGATCTAACTTACGTAACGTCACGCGGCAGTTGGTACTTTCAGAGTTGGAAGGGAGATATTGACAAATCGGGCGGTTTGGCAACGAATATCGGAATACACTTTTTCGATATGTTGCATTTTCTTTTTGGGGATATACAGCAAAACGTAGTTCATCACACTAGCGAGAAACGAACGGCAGGTTACATGGAATACGAAATGGCAAGAGTTCGTTGGTTCTTGTCAGTGGATGTTGAGGACGTACCGGACGAGATCCGGGCACTTGGACGTCGAACGTACAGGTCAATCGTGATAGATGGCCATGAAATTGAATTCAGTGATGGGTTTACCGATCTTCATACGCTTACTTACAGAGAAATATTGTGTGGGAGAGGGTTTAAACTCCGAGATGCGAGATCTGCAATTGAAACGGTAAGCTCGATTCGCGAAGCGAAAGTTAGAGCGCCTACTGGGGATTACCATCCGTTCTTAAAAAGAATCTTAAAATAGATTTATTTATTAAAGATTGCGACTCAAACATGGTAGTCAAAGTACATCCCTCTGCGGTCGTTGATAATGGCGCTGATATAGGTGATGGAACGTCTATCTGGCATTTTTCACATGTTTGTTCTGGGGCAAGTATTGGGCGATCCGTTACCCTTGGTCAAAATGTATTTGTCGGCGGGAAGGCGATAATCGGAAATAATTGTAAAGTTCAGAATAACGTAAGCATTTACGACAGCGTGGAGATTAGGGAAGACGTTTTTTGTGGTCCAAGTGTCGTATTCACGAATGTTTATAACCCACGCGCTTTTGTAGAGCGAAAGAATGAGTACAGAAAAACAGTAGTGGAAAAAGGCGTCACATTAGGCGCAAATACTACGATTGTTTGTGGTGTCACAATAGGCGAATACGCTTTTGTGGGCGCTGGTTCTCTAATAAACCGAGATGTAAAACCTTACGCACTTGTGGTCGGCGTTCCGTCTCGACAGATCGGGTGGGTAACGAAGTTTGGAGAGCGAATTCGTATTTCGTCTAGCGAAACCAGTCCTTATATTTGCAGGTATACCGGCGAGGTATATTGGATAGACGGGCATAAATTAATAGTCCATAAGAAATGATCCCTCTTTCAGACCTAGTTGTATACGATAAAAACCTCAGAAAGGAAATAAAAAAGAGACTGGAAAAAGTCTTGGGCCACGGGAAATATATTCTTGGACCTGAAGTTTTTGAGCTTGAAGAGAAATTAGCAGCATATACTCAGACAAAGCACTGCATTACAGTATCAAGCGGAACTGATGCGCTTCTAATTAGTCTATTGGCCTCGGGCGTAGGACCGGGAGACGAGGTAATTACAACTCCTTTTACATTTGCTGCGACCGCAGAGGTGGTTGCGTTGATTGGTGCAATTCCGGTATTCGTTGATATTGAGCCAGATACTTGCAATTTAGATTTTACAAAAATAGAAGAAAAAGTCACCGATAAAACAAAAGCGATAATTCCTGTCAGTCTTTATGGGCAGCCATCAAACATGGATGAAATCAATGCTATTGCCGGTCGACATGGTCAAATAACGGTGATAGAGGATGCAGCCCAAAGCTTTGGTTCAAGCTACAAAGGCAAAAAGAGCTGTAATTTATCGACCATTGGGTGTACAAGCTTTTTTCCAAGTAAGCCCCTTGGGTGTTTTGGAGACGGAGGGGCGATTTTCACGAACGATGATGAAATCGCGATAAGTTGTCGCCAACTCCGTGTGCACGGACAGAGTTCGCGTTACATCCACGATCGTATTGGTATCGCTGGCAGGATGGATACGCTCCAGTGTGCCGTTTTACTCGCAAAGTTAGATTATTTTCCGCTTGATCTAGAGAGGCGTATATCGATTGGGAAAAGATATGACGAGGCGATTTCTTCTTGGCTGGGATTGGGGAATTCTTCAATTCGTCCGGTGACAGTCCGGGAGGATAGAACGAGCGTTTTTGGACAGTATACTATTTTGTGTGAAGATCGAGAGAACGTAAAAAACAAACTCCAGCTAAATAATATATCTTGCGCTGTACATTACCCCATTCCACTAAACTTACAAAAGGCTTATTGGCGGTTTTGTTGCCCGGATTGCACGCCAGTTGCGACGCATATATCCAAGAATGTTCTGAGTATTCCACTCTATCCCACCCTTGAAAAAAGTCTCCAAGAGAGAATTTTGGAAGTTCTTCTTAGCTAGTTTCGCGGTATGCTCACTTCGACTCTTGTGCGCCTATGGCGCCAAATACCATCACGTCGAAAGACCCAGCTTTTGGCTCTCGCGCCAGTGATAGGCATCACCTCGGTTTTTGAGATGCTTACGGTGGCGAGTGTTCTTCCATTCCTCGGTGTTTTCTTCAGTGTTTCGAACGCAGCAAATAGCGAAACGATTGCCTTTGTGATGAAACTGATGGGAACTAAAGGGCCGGGAGATCTGCTTCGAGACGTAACTATTATTTTCGTAGGATTTGTAATTGTTTCAGCGATACTTAGATTAACGCTTCTTTGGGCGCAGATTCGGGTTGCACATTCCATCGGAGCTGATCTCAGCTTAAAAATGTTTGAAACTGCACTCGATCAACCTTACGAGATACACGTCAAACGAAATAGTAGTGCAGTGATTTCTGGGATCGCAAGTAAGGCGAACTCAGTTGTTTACAGTGGAATTATCCCAGCAATGACGATCGTGGGATCCCTGACGATATTACTAGCCGTTTTTATTGTTTTGGCAAGTTTAAATCTTATGGCTACTTTGGTGATAATTCTTTCTACGCTGTTAGCATACTCTTTAATCGTATTGAGATTTCGAAAAATTTTGAATGAAAATAGCAAGAAGATGAGTCAGACTCAAAATATAATAGTGAAAACTATTCAGGAAAGTCTCGGTGGGATTAGGGATGTGATTATAAATCGATCCAAGAAGTACTTTGTAGATTTGTTTCGAAAGTCTGACTTGGGATTCAGGGATGCATTAACGGTTAACGAATTAATCTCAGCTTCGCCACGACTTATAATCGAAGCGGTGGGAATTCTAGTTCTGGTTTCATTCGCCTACAACTTATCAAGTTTAAACCCTGCAAGTTCTGACACGCTTCCGATTCTTGGCGCTTTTGCGGTCGGTGCTCAGCGCTTACTGCCTGTCGCTCAGCAACTTTACGCTAGCTGGAGTAACCTGAAATCTGGGGAGTCCTCCCTTATTGATGTCATTGAATTGCTAGAACAGTCGCCATCGCTTCCTGAGGTTGTACCCTCAAAAAAGTCTTTGTCATTTACTAGTGATATAAAGGCTTTGAATGTAAGTTATAGGTATAGCCATTCAACTCCGTGGATTCTGAGAGATGTAAAATTTGATATTACCAAGGGCTCAATTGTAGGGTTTATTGGCACGACTGGAAGCGGGAAGAGTACGTTAATTGATCTTTT
>JACCDJ010290972.1_pt1 | contig 10017 bp, 8 predicted proteins | sample 7444481 | NCBI WGS metagenome assembly JACCDJ01 (sample SAMN15323435, study PRJNA562643) | freshwater metagenome | isolation source: river surface water | place: USA:Blue River Watershed | collected 2017-08-15 | reverse complement strand
TCCTTAATGCGGTCCATTTTGTTTGCCACCAGTAACTCTGCATAATTAAATGCGACATCTTCGGATAATCCACTTCTCTGTGCCATATAAAAATATTAATTATCCATTTTATTTTCTGTGTCTTCTTGTTTTTTGTCTTTTCTTGGATTTTTTGCCTCCGCGCCGTTCGTTTCTTGTCCGACTTTTGTTTATTGCTGTTACATATTTTAGTAATCTTTCCAATCCTTCTTCTCTTTCTCTTGCCAATCTGGTTTCTCTTTCTGCATCTGTCTCTACCCTCAATCTTGCATCAATTTCTCGCCTTGCTCTATTTTCATAGTCCGTTGATTCTCTTGCATATGCTCTTGATGCTATATCATCTTCTATTTGTCTTGATGATATTTCATCGTCTGTCTGTCTTGCCAATCTTATTTTTTTTGCACTTATTGACTCTTTTGACTCTTTTGACTCTTTTGCTAATCTTGTCTCTTCAATCCTTGGCATTATGACAAAATTAACAAAATTATCTAATTCTTTTGTAAACTCTATTCTGTCGCTAAACGTATTACGGTATTGTTTCAACAACTTGAGTGATATTTTCATATGTTCAATAATAAATCTGATTTTGTAGTTATCATCTTTATCCTTAATGCGGTCCATTTTGTTTGCCACCAGTAACTCTGCATAATTAAATGCGACATCTTCGGATAATCCACTTCTCTGTGCCATATAAAAATATTTCATAAATTCCACATAGTCATGTCTCAAATCGTAAAGTTCGAGGTCACTGTCCATATTATATATTTATTGCGCATAATTTCCACCAATCTGTTTTTTATATCTTGCATTTGAATTCATAAAACTGCATATGATTCCAATATTAATTGCTATCACCACAAATGACCCCACCGCAACTGTTATTACCACTGTTTTTATTATTTCCATTATCATCTTTTTTATAGTTATGAAAAAAATTCTATATTCTTTATACTTAAATATAGTTTGCGTCTCTTACTCTGTAAGCAATCTGGGAATACAATTAATTGTTTGCAATTCTTGCGCCATCAACTTGAATGCATATGGTATTTCTACATATGAAAATTCCGTCGTGTTTTCACACACGGAACATCGGTGCACCGTAAATGTTGCTTTCTGCATTGCAAATCCTTTGTCATTGTATTGTGCTATCATACCACATTTCTTACATACATACACACTGTATTTGTCTGATACATCATATAATCGTTCTCTGCAAAATCTGCTGACGCCGTGTGCTAATAGTCCGTCCTTCTCCATTTCGCCCATTCTGAAACCGCCGTCGCGCGCTCTGCCTTCTGCTGGTTGTCTGGTCAAATTCACCATCGGTCCAATTGACCTGCTGTGTTGTTTGTCATTTACCATGTGTTTTAATCGCTGGTAAAACACGGGTCCGATGAAGATATTGGTCTCAAACTGCTCGCCGGTGAGTCCATTATACATAACCTCGTTTCCATAACTCTCGTATCCCACTTTCTGTAGTTCCTCCGCAATTGTCTTTACATCTAAATCGCCAAAACTGGTGCCGTCACCAAACATTCCCAACTCTATTAAAACCTTGCCAAGAATAGTCTCCTTTAATTGTCCAATCGTCATTCTCGACGGAATCGCGTGCGGATTAATGATGATGTCGGGTCTTAGTCCGTTCTTGGTGTATGGCATATCGCACTCGGGAATGATGTTGCCGACCGTGCCCTTCTGCCCGTGGCGCGAACTAAATTTATCCCCGAATACCGGTTTTCTAAATATGCGTGCGCGCACTTTTGCTGTATTATATCCTTCGCCATTCCTTCCCACATAATTCTTATCCACATACGTCTCTTCCGATGTTCGGTAACACTTGCTCTGGTCCTCGAATTTTATCACTTTGGTAGGGTCATTGCGATTCTCTTTAATATGAACCACTTTTGCCATAATGACATCGCGGTCCTTAATCAGCGAATTCTCCGCAATAAATCCATCCGAACCAATGCTGTCGTAATTTCCATATTTGATTCCCTTGGTTCGCGCAGGGTCCGGTTTGCATCTACTCACAAATCGGGTTATGTTCTTGTCTTCATCTTTCTCTGTATGATAAATAGTCGTCAAGAACATCCCGCGGTCAATAGAACCGCGATTAATTAACACACTATCCTCCTGATTATAACCCGTGTGTGACATAATTGCAACATGAATTTGCTGTCCCGACGGAATCTTTACCAAGTCCAACCAATTCATTAATCGCGTGTCAACCAGCGGTCTTGATGGATATGTCAATACATATGCCGTCTTGTCAAATCGCTGGTCGAAATTGGTCGCATATATTCCCATCGCCTGTTTTCCTTGTGCCGACTGATATGTGTTTCTCGGCGCCTGATTATGTTCCGGAAATGGTATGCACGATGCCAATACACCAAATATTGTGCTGGGATGTATCTCACAGTGTGTGTATGTGATTCGTTGCTCGCTTTGCACATAGGATTTCTTCGCCTTGAGCGCAATCATCGCATAATTCTGCTCATCGGGGTCGATGTATTCTATCACCGACTTGTCCAATTTGCAATTTGTCAATAAATCGTTCCACGATATTTCCCCTTGCGACAAACCATTAATGATTTCCTGTGTGATAAGCGCACGACCGGCAGCAATGCGCAACAAAGGTCGCGTCATACGCCCGCCATCATTGCATATGCGGATTTCCATCATCTTGTAGTCAAACACGATGGATGTGTAAATGTTGATGATTCCCTTGTATTTCTTGTCCTTCATCTCTAGATACAATTCTTGTGGCGAATCCGTGATTCCTACCCAGCATCCATTGACAAATACCTTTACTTTGTTGAATGCTTGGACTGGTGTAATGTCGTCCAGCGCTTGGATGTGCGGCGCTACATATGTGTAGAGCGATGCGCTGTTGGTGGAAATTGTAAGATGCGTTAATTGACTGATGTTTTTTACTAGACCAATAGACTGCCCCTCGGGCGTTTCTGCTGGGCATAAATACCCAAATGTCGTCCCGTGCAGTTTGCGAGGTGCTATTAATTCGCCCGATTTGTCAATCGGCGTATTCACTCGTCTCATATGACTAAGTGTTGCCGCATTGGTCAAACGATTTAATACCTGTGCCACACCAACCTTGCTACTATTACTGTGTTTGATACTAAAATCACCAGTCGAAAGAGCGCGATTTATTCCCGTCTCTATTGTTGTCGATTTAATAAACTTGCACACATTTGCCATATTGATAATACTATCATAATCATCACTCGACTTCCAAGACCCCGAATTAATCTCCTTTATGACATTCTTTTGCATCTCTTTTACTAACTTGTTGAAATAGTTTCGAAACAGGTTGTTCAATAGTGTGCCAGTCATATCAATTCGCTTGTTTATGTATGAATCTCTATCGCTTGGCGGAATCCATCCCAGCGCAGTTTGTATTAATCTGTTTGTCATATGTCCCAAGAAATACAATTTCTGTTTCAAAGTGTGGCAATGAGGAAACAAATCATTGTTTAAGACCTCCAACGCAAAATCACGCTTCTTTTTTGAACCCGTCTCCTTGTCCATATTCATCGGCGTGTATGCAACATAACTTGTGATAGTCTTGAGCGCATCTTCACGTGTCATTATCTTATTTGCTTCCACTATAGATGCATTTAAATATTTCAATAAATCTTCGTGTTTCTCACTTGACACATCAAGCAATATGTATGAACATATTTCCTTGTCTGAATTTACACCAAGCGCCCGAAACAGTGTAAATAAGTCAATTGCCTCGCGCACGCGCGGTATTACAATCTTTAATGGATGTCCATATCCATTGTTCTTACTTGCCACTTCAATTTCCACCTGTTTGGGCGATATGCACTTGTGGTCAGGCACCGATTTAATCTCCGCATACCAGATGCAGCGGGATGCGTTCTTGCCGTCATAGCAATATACGATATTTTGCGCGGCGCGCTCTTGTTGCAATACGGTTTTCTCCGACCCCTTGATGATGAAATATCCGCCGTGGTCAAAGGCACATTCGCCGACTGATACAGGATTGATATGATTATTCTGTGTGAGAACGCAAATGGACGACTTTACCATAATCGGCATTTTGCCAATACTGATTTTGGGTAATATCTTGCGTATGCTCCGCGGTTGGTCCATATTTTCCGTGTCTCTTATTATGTATTCTATATGAACATCGATTGTCATATTTGATGCATAAGTGAAATTGCGAACTTTTGCCTCCATCGGCATCATAGTCTTGGTTGCGCCATTATTCTCATAAATGAGCGGAGGATATATCTTCAAATTCTCAAATGTGATTTTGATTTCCAATGTATACACTTCGTGCTTTGCCACATAATCCTTGTCTGAACGGATTGTGACAGGATTAAACATATCAATTGTGCGTTTCATATCATAATTCACAAAGTGGTTGTATGATTCCAATTGGTGGCGCACCAATCGCGACGAGTGCTGACCGTTGAAATATGCCTCAATGATATTGAATGCATCCGCATTGTAATTTGGAATATGTCCCAAAATATCTTTGTTGTTTCCATCTATGCATATTTGATTTTCAGCAATCATCTGTTTGATTTCTGCTTCTATGCGTTTCTCTTGTTGCACTATTTCCTCTAAACATTTGGTTTCTTCATTTTTAGCAACCTTTTTACTAACCCGACTCTTCTTTACTTTCTTCTCTTGTTGTTCTACTTGCATTTCTATGTTTTCAGTGGTGGATATCATATTTTTATCATCGGGTTTTTGTAATTTTATTTGAATCAATTTTTCAGACCTCTCTTGCCAAAATCATATCTGTTATATTTGCTGTTTGAATTGTCAATATGGCAGATTGTATTAATGTTAATTTGTCAAATGGGATTTTCTCTATCTTTCCCACAGAAGCATCAAAATAATTTTCCACAATTTCTCCCACCACCGCATTCATTTCATATATTTTTGGTAATTCTGTTTTCACAGAATGCAATAATCCCGCAACCACTGTTTCTATATTTATGCCAAGATTCATCAAAATCGCACACACCGATATTAAATGATTCATAAAGGGACGCTTGGGTTTTCTATATCTAAATTTATTCACACAAAATGGCAATGCTATTTTATATGCCTTCTCTATTAATTCCACATCGCAATTGGTGTATCCATTTGCTTTAGCAGTTTTTATTAATTCCTCTATTGTCTCAATCATTATTATATATAAATGGACACACAAATTACTATTGTTATGACTATTCGCGAAAATTATTCATTAACTCTCCAAACCATTGAGGGACTTGTTGAATTCACTACCCTTCCATATAGATTCATTTTTGTGGATTATAATACGCCGGATTTTATTATGCAGGAAATAAAAAAAAAATCTGCAATCGAAATTGTAGTCAGTGATTCTCCATATCCGTCTGTTTCAATGAAAAGCGTGGTGCCCTTGATAAACACGCCATACACAGTATTTTTAGACAATAATATTTCTTTTTCACACAGGTGGTTGGAAAATCTGTTGTTGTGTATGGAACAAAATAACGCCGGAATTGTTGGACCGGTTTATTTATGGAAAACAAATTTAATCCATATGTTTGGCGGAGATATTGTGATAAAAAACAAGCATTTTATTGAAAAACACGGTCTGATTGATTATCCAACAAATGTTATTCCTAGACTCAAAACAAGAAAATGCGATTATGCCGAATATCACTGTTTGATGGTTCGCACCGATTTGTTAAAACAGGGTGCATTAGACGATTCATTGCGCATCATTCATCAACATATTGATTTGAGTTTGATGGCGAAAAAAATGGGGTATGATACATATGTGACGCCGAATTCAGTTATCACATATATTAATGAGTTTAAATTGCTAGATTATGAAATTGATTTCTTTAGAAAAAGATGGGACCCAGTTGTTGCCGAAAAAGACATCGAACACTTTTGCAAAAAATGGAATGTTCTGAATGATTCCGGATTTTCTGATGTCCGCAAATTCTTAATTAGACACGCAAATTCGCCCAAACTCTAGTGTTTTGATTCTCTTCATATATTATATTATGTCAGGATTCAAATTCAGTTTTAAAAAATCTGCAATTAATACTGGTCCAAAACCAGAATTAATTAAATACAATGAACCTCTATTGAAAGATATGGCAATATTGCTTGTGTATTTCAATCCCTGCAAATACAGGAAAATTATTCAAAATTCACTCACCGTTAAACACCAATTGGATTGTGCAAAAATCCCCTATTTCATAGGTGAAATCAAACACAATAGTGATTCACAATATCTGTTTTCTAGTTCTGATAATGTTTTTCAATATAGTTCAAACAGTTATATGTTTTACAAGGAAAATCTGATTCGCATTGTTGAATCCAAATTGTCTTCTGAATTTACAAAAATTTGCATTATGGATTTCGACATTTTCTTTGACAATCCTGATTGGTATTCTATTGTTTCTGAAAAATTAAACACAGTAAATGTTGTGCAACCTTTTAAACACGCTTACTATTTGAACAATGATTATTCTATTAATAGTTCTCGGACAAATTGCGTTGATAATAAAACTCTCAGTCCAATTAAATATCGTGTTGAACACAGCGGTTTCGTTTGGGCATTTGACCGCAAATGGTTCTCAACCTATTGTTTTGATGATATGATTATTTCTGGAATGGGTGACACAGTTCTTGCCAACAATATCACAAAGAGAGTATATGATGATAGAGAATCCAGTTCCATCTTTTATAAAAATTTCTCTGACCCTGCCAAATTTCTATTGACCGAGGTTTCATACGGGTCTTGCGATTTAAATGTGTATCATTTGAATCACGGACCTCTTGTCAATAGACAATATGACAATATTCATAATTCCATTTTAACTGTGTTTGCGCAAAATAACATCAAAAAGATTGATGATATTATGCGTCGCAGAGATGATGGCATTTTGGAATATAAACCCGCGTTTCTCGATATAATGAACACCGTCCTAATTAACTATTTTAGAAAACGCAATGATGATTTTGCATATTTTGTCGAATAATTGGTGCGCCCATATTTGCAGTATTGTTTTTGCGAAAATCCTTTGGGATTTCTGCAATTTATGCTGTTTTTGTATTTTTGCGACCATTTTCGCGGTTTTGATTTTTTAGTTTTTCGCAGAACTATAGGCATTATATATTATGCACACATAAAAAATATATAGAAATCTGTTTTTATTATTCTACATAAATGAGCATTGACCCCGTCAAAATACAGTCATTCAATTCCTATATGAATTTTTACAAACAGAAGAATTATATGTCGCAGCGGGATTTTACGCATATTTTGGGATTGGCGCACCAAGACCTCACCAATCAACCCAACTATGAAATTTGGAAAAAGAACCACGAAGTCAATCTAAATATGCTTGCATCAGTGGCATTGGAACCACCAATTCACATAGATATCTGTGTGAATTCTATTGCCGACTTGCTTGATATAATTGACAAATATCCTGCAACCACAAAATCAAATATAGATATTAAAATGTTACACAAGATTCAAACAGAATTGCGTGAATTGAATTCTATGATTGGCATTGCCACTCTTAAGACTGCAATACTTGACCAAATTCTCTATTATTTGCAGGGATTTCATTTGCACGGAAGTGCCGATGATTATAAACACACTGTGTTATATGGACCGCCAGGTTCTGGCAAAACCGAAATTGCCAAAATTATTGGAAAAATGTATTCTAAAATGGATATTATTAAAAAACCCGATTCTTCTGTTTCTGCAACTTCCGCATTTAAATCGTCGAAGAATGTGGATTTGCATTCTTCTAGATTTGACACCGACAATGATTTAAATTCTAGAACCGAAGGTGCCGATTCAAATCTTCATAAGTTTAAAAAAATCACTCGCGCCGACCTTGTTGCAGGTTATTTAGGACAAACTGCCATTAAAACCAAAAATGTAATTAATGAATCGCTTGGTGGTGTTTTATTTCTGGATGAAGCATATTCTTTGGGTCATAAAGATGGTGGCGACACGTTCTCAAAAGAATGTGCAGACACCTTGTGTGAATCTCTCAGCAACAATAGAGAAAATCTGATGTTTATCATTGCCGGATATGAAAAAGAATTAGATGTCAACTTTTTTGGACTTAATCCGGGTTTAGAATCCCGTTTTGTGTGGCGATTCAAGATTGACAATTATTCATACAAGGATTTGTGGCAGATATTTCTTCATAAAGTGAAGATTGCTGGTTGGAATTGCAACGATGAACTTATTAATTCTGGCGAATCTTGGTTTAAGGCAAAATTTGACAATTTTACTGGTCTGGGTCGCGACATAGATTCGCTGTTGTTTAAAACGAAGATTTCACACAGTCGGTGCATTTATGGCAAAATTGTGGATGAAACTGCAAAACTTCAACTTACTGTTTCTGACCTCAATGCCGGTTTTGCATTATTTCTTAAAAGCAAATCGTCAAATGCCGAAAATGAAAAACGCGAACGCAAACGGATTGCGGAATCTATTTATATGTGAGTTTGTGTAAAATTTGCGAGCAAATAATAATGTCATAGATTATAATTAGTATAATCTATGTCTGATGGTGATAAAAAAAAAATTTTCATCAACCCCAATTTATTTAGTATAGACAATGTTTCTAAAAAAAAGAGGGCAAAACCGGAGAAAGCAATTAAAATTAAACCTGTTAAATCTGTTTCCGACAAAACACGCAAAAATCAAATATTAAAGAAAATTCGCGAAAATCAAGAAAAACAATACAATTCTCTATTTGAGGGTGAAAAAATCAAGGTTGATATTCCGAAAAAATCAAACGATGAAACTGAATTTCAATCCGACTTTGATAAATCTCTCAGTTTTATGAATTCTATTGCCGAATCGAAACCTGCACCCATTTCTCGCAATCATACTTTTAAAAATACCTCTGCACTCAATTCTCATCATACAGATGATTTGGGCATTGACAAGTTTATCACCGATGTTGCTGTTGAATTACCAATAGACTTTTTTTTACCTCCTGCAGCAAGCGTTGGTGTACCTAGTCCAAGTGTCGGTGAACCGAGTCTCAGTGTCAACACATTGACTCCTGTTAAATCCTCTATGACCTTTGCCAAACAACCCGAATATGGATGTTTGAAAAATGGTAATCTTCCTACTAAAAAATCCCTGCATAATATGACTATGAAAAACACAACCAATCCTGTAGTGGGAAGTTTAAAAACCCATAATGAAAAATTGGAAATTCTCCGCAAACTGCATCAACAAAAAAAAGATGCCGAAAAACCGAAACCTCAACTTGTTCAGAAAAAAATAAAAAAATTGTTGCGCAGAACATTTAATGTGGGAAAAGACAAGTTTAAACCCAAAGTTGGTGTCCTCCTTCCAAACAAAACCATTCGCAATAATATTACCACCAAATCGTTTATGATTAAACAAACACCCATACAAGATATTCGCAAATTTTTAATTAAACAGGGATTCATTAAAGTTGGTTCTACTGCACCCACGGATGTTTTGCGCAAAATTTACGAAAGTGTTGTTATGATTGATGGCGATGTAAAAAATCATAATCCAGACAATCTGCTCTATAATTTTTTTAAAACTGATGTTAAACATTAGGATTATCCATTTAATCCAATTATTACTGTTCTAATATCGACGTGATTACTTCCGCCGATATTTCCTCCCCATAATGCTATTCGCAAACATCGTGGTGTTAATGTTGTGATTTCTGATGGCAGACTATATTCAAGAATGCTTGGGTCATCTGAATTTGTTGATGAAGATGCAGATAATGCTACTGGAGTTCCCACAACATTGTTTGACATATCAACAAATCCAAAATTAAGAGCATTTCCATTTGTCGGGTTGCCACCAAATGAATAAATTAGTCCGGTGTATGTTATATTCACATTTGGCGTATTTAATAATGACCCAATTTCGTTAAAATGTGCCAATGAACCAACTGTTGCTGTTAATGATGCTCTGTAATATGGGGTTCCATT
>JACCDJ010619770.1_pt1 | contig 10022 bp, 9 predicted proteins | sample 7444481 | NCBI WGS metagenome assembly JACCDJ01 (sample SAMN15323435, study PRJNA562643) | freshwater metagenome | isolation source: river surface water | place: USA:Blue River Watershed | collected 2017-08-15 | reverse complement strand
GCGTTAAAAGCTTTGGCCCAATTTTATTTATAAGGTTATGAACATTTTTGAACGCATGCGAGCCGGCGGAATCATTCCGCATACCGACCCAGAATGGGCGGAGGTTTGGGAGATCGTGAATCAAACGATTGCCCTTTCTGCTAAGCTGAATGCTTCTGGCAAGGTGGAGGAGATTCGCGCTATTTTATCCGAAATTTTAGGCCAAAGTATCGATCCCTCGACGACGGTTTTAGCGCCTTTTTCCACCAATTTTGGTAAACATACAACCATCGGGAAAAACGTATTTATCAACCACGGTTGCTCGTTTTTAGACCTGGGAGGTATTACGATTGAGGACGATGTGTTGATTGGTCCGCAAGTGAAAATCGTCACAGAGAATCATCCCGTGGATCCTACGCAGCGCAAAAGCTTGGATTTGAAAGCCGTTCATATTGGGAAAAATGTATGGCTGGGGGCTGGAGCCATAGTTTTGCCGGGGGTTACGATAGGCGAAAATTCCATTGTAGCAGCGGGTGCGGTGGTGACGAAAGACGTTCCTTCGAACACGATTGTAGGAGGTGTTCCGGCGAAACACATAAAAAATATCTAATATGTTTCAGTTAGCCGAAATTAACATTGCGCGTATGAAAGGGGTAAATATCAATGATCCCATCATGCAAGAATTTGTAGAGAATTTGGAACGTGTTAACTCGATAGCGGAGGCTTCAGAAGGCTTTGTTTGGCGTCTAAAGGATGAAAACAACAATGCTACGAGCATGAATCCCTATGATGATGAACAAGTGATTATTAACGTCTCAGTTTGGGAAAGTTTTGAAACGCTCGAACATTTTATGTACCAAACCATTCATTCTGAATTTTTAAAAAGGCGTAAAGAATGGTTCCAAAATTTTGGTACCGCACATACTGCGATGTGGTGGATTCCAGCGGGAAAGTTTCCAACGATAAAAGAGGCCGTTGATCAATTAGATTATTTGCAGAAAAACGGAGCTTCAGAAAAGGTGTTTGATTTTAGAAATAAATTTCCTGCGCCTTCTATTCATTAATTTAAAGACCGATACTCATTTGGTGTCTGTCCTACGCGCTGCTTGAACAAGCGCGTGAAATGTTGCGGGTATTTAAAGCCCATTTCAAAGGCAATTTCATTGATGGTTTTATCCGTATCAAAAACGCGGTTTTTCGCCACGTCAATCGTTTTGTTTTGAATATAATCTTTGGCGGTTAATCCCGTTTCTTTTTTGATCAAATCGCCAAAATAATTCGCGGATAAATGTAGCTCATTCGCAAAATAGCTCACAGATGGAATGCCGTTCACTTGGGCTTGGTCCGATTCGAAATACTGATTCATAAGTGTTTCAAAGCGCTCCAAAATACCTTTGTTTACATGCTCCCGCGTGATGAATTGTCGGTCGTAGAATCGTTGGCAATAACCTAAAAACAGTTCAATGTTCGAAACGATCAACTTCTTGGAATGCTTGTCGATGGGTTGCTTCAGTTCGAATTCGATTTTCGCGAAACAGTCCAACATCATTTGACGTTCATCTGCCGATAAGTGTAGCGCTTCATGGGATTCGTAATGAAAGAATTTGTAATGTGATATCGTGCGGCCCAATGTAGTTCCCAATAGTAAATCTGGGTGGAAAATTAATCCATGTCCTTGCGGCTGGTAAGGAATTTTGAGATTGGGCACTTCAGCGACTTGGCCTGGGGCAAAGAACACGATGGTTCCGTCTTGGTAATCATAGGTATGTTTGCCATAGCGAATGTCCCCACATTTCACATCCTTTAAAATAATGCTATACAAGCCATATTGAAAGCGAATGGAATCCGCATCTCCCCAATCGCGTATGTTTGCTTTGGAAAAATCCAATACAGACACGAGCGGGTGTAACGTCTTATGATTGTTATTTTGATTGTATTCGTCGATATTATTAACCTGAATCGTTTTTTCCATGGGATTAGCTTGAATGAACGAATTTACCAATTATCTGATATCCATCCATTGCAATGATTTGCAATCCGTAAAAATGGTAGGAAAACCCGGAATTTATCTATGTTGCTTTTGCTGTATTCGATGCAAATTTGTTGTCTGAGATAAACGTCCTATGAAATCGATTCTTTTATTCTTGAGCCTTTCGCTCTTAACGCTTTCTTCCACATTCGCTCAAAGCGCTGAAGAACAAACTTTAATCCAATTGTCGATGGACAAATGGCAGTGGATGTCCGACAAAGACGTGGACAAGCTGGACAAATTATTCGATGCTCAAGCCAAATTCGTTCACATGAGCGGAACCTGGAAGAAGGACGAAGAATTAGACATCATCAAAACAGGCCGCATTTGGTACAAGAAAGCGACTGTGAAGGATACAGCCGTGGAGATTTCCGGTAATACTGCGATTGTTTGGAATCGCATTACTTTGGACGCCATCGTTCGGGAACAAGTGGCGGTGAATGAATTCACGGTTACGGAAGTTTATCAAAAAAAAGGCAAGGATTGGAAGATGCTCGCCTTGACCTTTAGCAGTGTACGCGATACCCACCAAATCAAGCATTAATCTTGTTTGAAAAGTATAACTATTGATTGAATTGATTACCTATATTTGCTTTGATTCTTATAAATCACCTAGACTATGATCAAGAAATATTCCGTTCGCATTAACAAGAAAGTCCACCAAGTAGAGGCGGACGAAAACATGCCCCTTTTGTGGGTTCTCCGAGATATTCTCGGCATGGAGGGTACTAAATACGGTTGTGGCGTGGGCTCCTGCGGGGCTTGCACGGTGCATTTAAATGGAAGTGCGGTTCGCTCTTGCCAGCTGCCCATTTCAGCTTTAGCTGGGATGGAAATCACCACTATTGAAGGCTTATCTGCGAAAGGGGATCATCCCGTTCAGAAAGCATGGTTAGACGTGGACGTAGCACAATGTGGCTATTGTCAATCAGGCCAAATCATGAGCGCCGCGGCACTCTTGAAAAGCACACCTAACCCTACGGAAGAAGAGATTGAGAATTTCATGGCTGGAAACATTTGCCGTTGTGGAACCTATACGCGTATCAAAAAAGCCATTCAATTAGCCGCTACGAAATCATGAAAAAAACAGACTCAAATCTCAGCAGACGTTCGTTCTTAAAAGTATCATCGCTTTCTGGAGGAGGCATGATGCTCGGTATTTCTTGGTTCGCGAGTGCAAAACCCGTGGAATCGCTAGGCGAATTGAACATCGAACCCGTGTGGCAAGAGGTAACCAGTTTCATCAAGATTGCCTCGGATAATTCGATTAAAATATACTCTCCCAATCCGGAATTTGGCCAAAACGTGATGACCTCCTTGCCGATGTTAATTGCCGAGGAATTAGATGTCGATTGGAAACAAGTGGAGGTAGAGCAAGGAAATTATGATAATAAAGCGTTTCCACGCCAATTCACCGGCGGTAGCCAAGGCGTCCGGATGGCTTGGAAACAATTGCGGACAGTGGGGTCTGCGGCCCGCCAAATGATTTTGACAGCAGCAAGCCAGGCTTGGAATTTGCCCGTTTCGGAATTAACGACCTCGAATGGCATGGTCACACATGCCTTCAGTGGCAAATCTGACAGCTATGGAACTTTCGCGGCCGCGGCGGCGAAATTACCAATTCCGAAAGATATTGTATTAAAGGGAAATCAGTCTTTCCGTTTATTGGGTACACCACAAAAAAATGTGGTAGGGCCAAAAATCGTACAAGGAAAACCTTTGTTCGGAATGGATTACTGTGAGGCGGGTATGTTATATGCGATGACGGAGCGCCCACCGGCTTTCGGGATGCAATTAAAATCCTTCGATGCAACAGTGGCGAAAAAGATGCCGGGTATCGTGGATATTTTCCCAATCAAAGTCTATAATGACGATCACAAATTTGCCGGTTTTGATACGCGTTCCTTCAATGAAGTGATTGCCGTCGTGGGTAAATCTACTTGGGATGTCATGAATGCGCGGAAGAAAATCAAGGCGGTTTGGGAAGTGGCACCAGAGAAAAGTGACATGGGTCTAAATAATCAGGCAAGAATAGTCCCTTCTGGCTTAGAAAGTACGAAAAAGCATTATGCCCAAATGCTGGAAATGGATAAAAAACCCGGCCGCATCGAGCGGAAAGATGGGGATCCAGAAAAGGCTTTTGCGGAGGCAAAACACGTGATCGAGCGTACTTATACGGCGCCGTTTTTAGCCCATAATATCATGGAGCCTACGAATACTTTCGCGCATTTTGTGGGCGACAAAGTTCGTTTCGTGGCACCGATTCAGATTCCCGACATGATGGTGCCATCCATCATCGCACGCTTAGGGATTCCAAGGGAAAACCTATCGATTGAATTAGCCCGCATGGGCGGCGGCTTCGGTCGGCGCGCGTATGGCCATTACATGATCGAAGCCGCCTTGATTTCAAAACAAGCGAATGCTCCTATTAAATTAATTTATACCCGTGAAGATGATGTGAGTGGGGGTATTTACCGACCATCCTATCAGTTGACCTACCGTGCCGCCTTCGACGAAAACAAGCGTTTAACAGCGATGCACATCAAAGGTGGAGGCGTTCCCGAATCCCCTTTGCACGCGAATCGTTTCCCGGCAGGGGCTTTGGACAATTACCTAGCGGAGAGCTGGGCGATTCCATCGAACATTACGATTGGTGCGTTCCGCGCGCCACGTTCGAACTTCAATGCTGCGGCAGAGCAGTCCTTTTTAGATGAGATTTCGGAATACATGGGCAAAGACCCGATTGCGTTCCGTTTGGAATTATTGCAACGGGCGAAAGACAATCCAGTAGGAAAAACCAACGATTACGATGCGAGCCGTTACATGGGTGTATTGGAACTAGTTCGCGAGAAATCGGGCTGGGGGAAACCGGAGAACGCGGGTAAAAAGCGCGGCGTTTCGGCCTATTTCTGTCACAATTCCTACGCAGCGCAGGTCATTGACTTGCAAGTGAAAGGGGATCAAGTGACGGTCGACCAAGTAACTACTGCTCTTGATTGCGGCGTAGTCGTGAATCCGGAAGGAGCGAAAAATATGGCGGAAGGTGCGGCGATTGATGGGATTGGCAATGCCTTGTTTGGTCAGTTGACCTTGACGGATGGTAAGACGGACCAAAAGAATTTCGATACCTACCGCATGATTCGCCACCACGAGGCTCCGAAGAAAATCGACGTGCATTTTGTGAAGAATGAAATTGACCCAACGGGTCTTGGCGAACCGCCATTCCCTCCGGTTTTTGCTGCGGTAGCGAATGCGCTGTATAAGGCGATGGGAAAACGTTTTTACCAACAACCCTTTCAACCCCAATTAAAAGCTTAAATGGAATTTGTTACGTTAAATAATGGGGTGTTTACCAATGAACTGTTAGGGGCCATCGCGTCAAAACATAACAAATCCATTGCACAAGTCATTTTGCGTTGGTTAGTTCAACGTGGAGTCGTGACAATCCCTAAAACGGTGAGTCGGGAACGAATGGTGGAGAATTTTAACATCTTCGACTTCCAATTAAGCGAAGCCGAAATGGCGCAAATCCAAACGCTGGATACGCAGACATCTAGCTTTTTCGATCACCGAGATCCAGTGATGGTAAAATGGCTAGGGGAGCGTAAACTATAAATTATCTGAGAAGGGCTGCCGGTAATGTCTTTTGCCGGTGGCCTGATACAGGGCATTGGCTAATGCACCAAAAACCGGTGGATAGGCCGGTTCGCCCATACCGGTGGGATCGATTTCGTTCTTCACAAAATGTACCTCAATTTTCTTGGGAGCCTCGTGGTGGCGAATCATCCGATACGTATCAAAGTTGGAACTCTGTGGTACGCCTTTCTCAATCGTCATTTTACCAAACATCGCCGCACCGATTCCATCTACAATGCCTCCTTCCGACAGGTTTTTCGCTCCATCGGGGTTGATGACAATGCCACAATCTACCGCGCAAACTACATTTTGAACGACGGGTGCGCCATCTTCCATCTCCAAATCGAGTACATGAGCCGCGTAGGAATCATGGCAGAAATAGGCTGAAACCCCACGTTTTTTGCCCGCGTTTTCCGGTTTGCCCCAGCCCGATTTATCGCGCACTAATCGCAATACTTCTGCGTAGCGTTCCGGTTCGTATTCGTTGCTTTTGCCTACGGGTTTATCCTTTGCTCGCTGCAATAATTCCAAGCGAAAAGCAATGGGATCTTTGCCGGCTAATTCGGCTAATTCATCCATAAAGGATTGTTCTGCAGCGGCCATGAAATTGGAACGTGGTGCGCGGAAAGATCCTACGGTAATGTTGCTGTCGATCGTCCAGTCTTCGGCTAAATAATTGTCGACCGCCCCAGCCGGAAAGCGGTTGGGATACAAAGGCGATTCCGGGATTCCTCCTGCTTTGACGTGAAATCCGATCAACTGATTATTTGCATCCAGCGCCGCGCGGTAGGTTGCCGTGTAGGTAGAGCGGTAAATACCTGCGGTCATATCATCCTCGCGGGAGTAGATGAGTTTGATGGGCGCTTGAACTTGTTGGGAAATCAAAGCTGCCTCGACCAACCAATGGGAATACGATCGCCGACCGAATCCACCGCCTAGGCGCGTCATTTTAATGTCGATATTTTCGAGCGGAATTCCGATGCGGGCTGAGAGCGTTTGTTCACTGAATTCCGGTTTTTGCAAAGGTCCGGCTAAACTTGCTTTATCCTTGGTCACATGGGCGAAAAAGTTCATCGGCTCCATACAATTATGTGCCAAATATGGCCCATAATAGGTTTTTTCTAGGACCTTCGCTGCATTTTTAAAGGCCGTTTCGATGTCGCCATCCTTGCGTCTAACCGTTCCCGGAACGTCTTTTTTCGCGGCCATTTGCGCCTCATGTACAGAGGTACTTTCAAGGCCAGCAGGGACATTTTCGGTGATTTTCCGACCCAGCATATCGCGTTTTTGGGTGTAGGATTCGAATGGTGTCCATTCCACTTTTAAGGCTTTTTTGGCCTGCATGACTTCCCAGGTACTCCGTCCTACGATTGCGATTACTTCTGGGAAAGTGGTCGTATCGAAGAAGGTTTTTTCGTAGCCATCGTTGTAGAGTTTGATGGGGAAAACCGCTTTGATACCAGGCATTTTTAAGGCTCGTGTCGCATCAAAAGAGGCTAATTTCATCCCAAAAGCGGGTGGATGCGTTACCATCGCGAACAACATGCCCGGTACGCGGGTATCGATTCCGTAAAGGGGTTGGCCCGTCACGATTTTCCGTATGTCGACTTGTTGTTTGGAATGCCCGATGATCTGGAAGTCTTTCACCGACTTCAACACAATATTGGTTGGTACGGGAATCGTTGCAGCAAAAGTAGCCATTTGGCCATAAGTAGCAGTTTTTCCGGAAGCATTATGGTTTAATACACCCGCTTTCGTGCTAATTTCTGCCACAGGGACTTGCCATTGTGCGGCCGCAGCCTCTTTTAGCATTTGTCGGGCTGTAGCCCCTGCCATTCGCAGAGGTTTCCAACCTTGATGAATTGCTTGACTTCCGCCAATGAACTGGCGGGTAAAATGTTTGGTATCTAAATCGGCCTGAATGACTTCTACTTGTTTCCAATCCACATCCAATTCCTCCGCTACAATCATGGGCATCGAAGTCTTCACGCCTTGTCCGCCTTCGGGGTTGGGAGACATGATTTGGATACGATTATCCGCTAAAATCTTGACAAAACCATTGAGCTCGATGGGCGGAGTACCCGGAGCTACTTGCGCGTTTGCTTGCGACAAAAAAGAGAAACTGAGCAAGAATCCTCCGCCGCTGAGGGCTGAGGCTTTGAGGAAGTCTCTTCGGTTTAGGTTCGAGGGCTTTTTCATGGCAGGAGGTTTGTTAATATGAAATTAAAGATAATTGAATTACTGATTCAAGCCCTTCTTTTTCAAAAAGTTGTGTAATAATTCTGCAATTTCGATATTGTTTAAATCCGAGAAAGGGAAGTGTGTATTTCCTTTGATTCCGATTTCGGGTAAGTGAATGACGGTCACATCGCCACCGGCTTGATTGACTTTGTCTCGCCATTTGCGTGCCATCTCGAGTCGCGCACGCCAGCCGTCTGAGACTGAATTTTCGTCGTATTTTTCGGGGATGAAATCTCCGTAAAAGATGATGATGGGGATTTTTGTCAGTTTTAGAAAGTCTTCCTTTGATACTCCGATAGCTGTTACAGGTCCGGCAGAACTGGCTATGGGTGCTGGTACTTCGCCTACTGGGAAAAGGAAACCACTTCCGGGCTCATACGACGCGATAGCCTTGATATGTGGGTTTTTGATGGCGCTAGCCCAGCCAAAACCTCCTGAATGGGAGTGTGTCACGAGAATTCCATCTCCGATTTTATCAAATAATTTGGATGTTGCATTGGTAATCACTTCGACATCAAAACCACCAATGTTCGGAGTCATTTGACGGAAGTATTGATTCAATGTTTCGGGGTCTTTCGCGAATTGTACGCCTGGGAAATAGTCAAAACCGATACCTACTCGGAACGTACCAAACCAGGTTTGTTCATCTGGAATGGGTTTTATAATAGCCTCGGAAAGACTACGCCCTGCGTCTCCGCGGCGGGGTTGATCGATGAGATAAACACTGAATTTTTTCCGTAGGAATAGGTTATTGAACCCTTCGCGACCGTCCGGAGTTGTTTCCCAAGTTTTGGAAAATTGACCGATGCCATGCCAAAAAACGAGCGGGTATTTATGCGCTTTTACGGGAATTTGGTAACGGACAAAGGCATGGTCGCCATGAAAAGTTTGGCCATCCGGTGTGCGTTTAATCGGGTCAAATGTACCCGGATTTGTAATGATGCTTCCACCTATGGCGAAGCTACCTTGATCTTGGATGACTATAGGCTTGTTTTGTGCTAAGCATAATTGTGCATAGCCCAATATTAAAATGAGTAATTTTTTCATAATGTTATTTTTTTAACTTAACTACCTTGCGAATCATACCATCGCCTTTAGTCAACAAATATAATTCGCCTTCGTGGTCTTCTGCGATTCGCAAATCAATTCGACCAGCGCCAGCCACCGCACCCCGACCAGGAAGCCCTGTTGCTAAACCACTTCGTTTCTTGTAGGTTTCTTCCGACAATTTGCGAATTTCAGTGCTTAATTCAAAAATTGGAGCTACCGTCAAAGGGTCGCTATCATCAGCTTTAATTAAATCTTTGATTGGAGAATACCATACATGTCCGGTTGTAATATCACCAAACACAAGGCAATTTTTTAAGGTTGGCAACAGTTTTCCACGATAGATAAATCCATTGGCAATGGCATCTCCTCCACCGGGAGCATGCGGATATTGCGCTACGGGATAGCTTGGTTTTATGGTTCCGTTGCTTACGGAATCACTAATCATGACCGGCAAAATATCTTCTGATGGGATAGGTCCCATCACATTATTTTCGGCCATACTTCGGCTACCTTCTCTTAATGGATAGCCATAATTCGCCCCCTTTTTTACGATGTCGATCGTCTCGTACGTAACTAAACCAATATTAAATGCTAGTAGCGTAGGATTCTTCGGTTTCAATGGGTCGACATACCAAGTCAAGCGGTGTGGATTTCGCATGCCATAACTCCAAATTTCTTTTTTGGCACCCGGAATGGCAACAAACGGATTGTCGTTTGGAATTCGATATTGCCCATTGGTGCTTAAGGAACTTGTTTTGCTGTGCTCATTTATTGTTGGAATAATGCGAAGAATTTTACCTTGGTAATTATCCAAACGCTGTGCATAAAGACGTGCGGGTCCTGGTCTTTCCCCTGTACCTGCATCTCCTACACCTAAATACATGACTTTCCATTCTGGATCGCCTTTTTTGGCGGTAGGATTAAAAATCATCTCATTAAATGGGTGGAAAATACCGGGTAATTGCATTCGGATGACCTCTCTTGCAGTTCCTTCAAAACTTGAGTTGCCTAGTTGCTTGTCCGTCCATTCCACGAGAACCATTTCTTTTATGTTGCGGGGATTAGGTGCGATAGGAGGCAAGAGGGC
>JACCDJ010390303.1_pt1 | contig 10029 bp, 8 predicted proteins | sample 7444481 | NCBI WGS metagenome assembly JACCDJ01 (sample SAMN15323435, study PRJNA562643) | freshwater metagenome | isolation source: river surface water | place: USA:Blue River Watershed | collected 2017-08-15 | reverse complement strand
CGAGCTCGGCGAGGCGGAATTCAAAGTCTTTTAGGCGTTCGCGCAGAGTCAGAATTTGACGTTCGCCAAGGGAAATTGCCCGCGCCTGATGGGGATGCGGCACTTCGATCGTTGAAAACAACTCGGCGTGCTGCACAAAGAACTCTGGGTGCTCTTGCAGAAAGCGCGCAACGTTCTGTGCGGTCAGCGAATCAGTCATGGCTACCTACTCGTCAAAAAAGTGAACTTAAATACCCGCGGGGATCGAGGCCACCAGGCGGTCAATATCAATACTGCTTGAAAAAACGGTCGTGGTTGGGCCGGTCATGCGTAGCGCGCTGCCGTCCCATTCGATCGTGAGCCAGCCGCCCCGTGCGCGCAAACGCACCGGTGAATCGAGCAGCCCGCGCCGAATCCCAGCCGCCACTGCAGCGCAGGCACCGGTGCCACACGCCAGTGTCTCGCCCGCACCGCGTTCGTACACGCGCAAGTGGGCGGTATGCCGATCAACGATTTGCAAAAAGCCAGCATTTACGCGGCGTGCAAAGCGCGGGTGGGATTCAATCAGCGGCCCGATTTGTGCAACGGGTGCATGATCGACATCAGTGACCACTTGGACAGCGTGCGGATTGGAAATCGCCACAGCTGAAAGCCAAACGACCTGTTCGGTACCGTTGACTTGCAGGGGCAAGCCATAGAGGGTGTCTTTGCCCTCAACGCGAGTGGCGAGCCCCGTCACATCGAAGGGCAGAGCCTCTGGTGTAAAGCGGGTTTGGCCCATATCCACCACGACATCGCCGTTGGGTAGAGCCTCAAGCGTGAGCAGGCCCGTGGCGATTTCGGCGCGCAAGGGGTTGCGTGACGAGAGCTTTTGTTCGTGCACGAATTTAACGAAGCAACGTGCGCCATTGCCGCAGTGCTCGACTTCACCACCATCCGCGTTAAAAATCCGGTAGCGAAAATCGGCTTCTGGATGCAAGGGGGTGTCGACCAGCAGGATTTGATCGCAGCCAATACCAAACTGCCGGTGAGCAAGCGCCCGAGCGCGTTCTGGGGTCATGTCAATGGACTGACGCACCCCGTCGAGCATGACAAAATCATTGCCCAAGCCGTGCATTTTTGTGAAGTTCCAGATCATGTGAACATTATCCCCCATTTACCCCATGGGGAGCAGGTCTAAGTGTTTGTGACCAGTAGGTGTAAGGGTATAAGCAGACGTAATTACAACAATTGAATAAATTCGCATAAAATGCGTGCAGTCGCTGAGTTAACCGACAACTTGCGGAGCGACTACGCTGGGTCTAAGCCGATGTGCTGGGCCGGCACAAAAATAATTCCGCTAAAGCGTCGCGCCCATTCCAGCGTCTATCAGCGTCTTTGACAGGTGAAGGTACGGGGTGCAACGCACCTCCTTAACCTACCCCTCTGGTTTTCCAGAAAAGGACGTGATCATGGCAAAAACTAGCGATTATCTCTTTACCTCTGAATCGGTCTCTGAAGGCCATCCGGACAAGGTCGCCGACCAAGTCTCTGATGCCATTCTGGACGCGATCTTTACCCAAGACCCCAACGCCCGTGTCGCCGCTGAAACGCTGTGTAACACTGGTTTGGTTGTGTTGGCCGGTGAAATCACCACTTCGGCAAACGTCGACTACATCCAGGTCGCACGTGACACCATCAAGCGCATCGGCTACGACAATACTGACTACGGTATCGACTACAAAGGCTGCGCAGTGCTGGTTGCCTATGACAAACAGTCCCCTGACATTGCACAGGGTGTTGACCGTTCGTCCGAAGACTATCTGAACCAGGGCGCTGGCGACCAAGGTTTGATGTTTGGTTACGCATGTAACGAAACCCCTGATTTGATGCCTGCACCGATCTGGTACGCACACCGCTTGGTCCAGCGCCAGAGCGAACTGCGTAAAGACGGTCGCCTGCCTTGGCTGCGCCCAGACGCGAAGTCTCAAGTGACTTTCCGTTATGTCGACGGCAAGCCCGTTGAAGTTGACACTGTTGTGTTATCGACTCAGCACGCTCCTGAGATTTCGCAGACAGCGATTCACGAGGCTGTGATCGAAGACATCATTCGTCCAAGCTTCCCAGCAGGCCTGTTGACGGCAAAAACCAAGTTCCTGATCAACCCAACCGGTCGTTTTGTGATCGGCGGACCCCAGGGCGATTGCGGTTTGACTGGTCGCAAGATCATTGTGGACACCTACGGCGGCGCCTGCCCCCACGGCGGTGGTGCGTTCTCGGGCAAGGACCCTTCCAAGGTCGACCGCTCGGCCGCTTACGCTGCGCGTTATGTGGCCAAAAACATCGTGGCCGCAGGCTTGGCAAGCAAGTGCCAAATTCAAGTGGCTTACGCCATCGGCGTGGCACGCCCCATGAACATCACGGTGAACACCGAAGGCACAGGCGTGATCTCCGACGACAAGCTGGCCGCTTTGGTGGCCGAGCACTTTGACCTGCGCCCCAAAGGCATCATCCAAATGCTCGATTTGCTGCGCCCCATCTACAGCAAGACCGCCGCTTATGGCCACTTTGGCCGCGACGAGCCCGACTTCACCTGGGAGCGCACCGACCGTGCGGCCGCCCTGAAAGCTGCTGCCGGTTTGTAATCCAGCCCCACTGCCCCGCAGGCTGCGGGGCATCCCAACAGCCGCTCAACACCGTTTGAGCGGCTTTTTTTTGGGTGCGGCCCAGCACCAACCTGTGCGGCGATTTTTCTGACAATGGTTCTTCCGCCATTCAGACTGTCCGCAGCATGTTCCTCAACCGCCTGGACGCCGCCCATCAACTGGCCAAAGCCCTGAAAAAATACCAAGGCCAGCACCCCTTGGTGTTGGCCATTCCACGCGGTGCCGTGCCCATGGGGCTGGTGCTGGCCCAAGCGCTGGATGCCAGCTTCGACGTGGTGCTGGTGCGCAAGCTGTCTGCCCCCCTGCAGCCCGAACTGGCCATCGGTTCGGTGGACGAAAACGGTTGGGCCTATTTGTCGCCCGAGGTCGCCGCGATGGGCCTGCAGGCACCCTTTATCCAGGCCGAAATAGAACGCCAAATGCAGACTCTGAAAGCCCGCCAAAAACAATACCGGCAAGTGCTGTCGCGTGCCCAGGTCAAAGACCGGCTGGTGATCGTGGTGGACGACGGCCTGGCCACAGGCGCCACCATGCAGTCGGCGCTGCGCGCCACGCGCCAACAGGGGCCGCGCCATTTGGTCTGTGCGGTGCCGGTGGCCAGCCCCCGGGCCTTGCGCCAGGTGCAGGACCTGGCCGACGACACCGTGTGCCTGCTGGCCCCGCAAGACTTCATGGCCGTCGGCCAGTATTACCGTGATTTTGCGCAAGTGGACGATGCCCAGGTCCTGGCCTTGCTCGCTGGCCAGACGAGGTGGTCATAAAAGCAAATCCTGGCGCAAGCGCTGCGCCAGCTCCTGGGGCTTCAAAGCGGTCCAATCCAGCGCGTGTGTGGCGCACACGGTTTTTTGCACCGAGGCATCCAGGTGCCGACTCAATTCGCCCAAAAAGGGGTTGGACACCACCAGCGCCAGCGCTTTCATGCGATGGTCCAAGGCGGCTTCGCGCAAATGCCGGGCCAAGGTTTGGGCAAAGTCGTTGCGGTGGCCTTGCTTCAATTCGGTGTGGGGGGCCAAACCAGCGCGCCCATACTCCGAATGCCCCAGCGGCGCACGCTCGGTGTCGCGGGCCTTCATGCGGGCTTCGGGGTAGACCCATTCAGCCAATGCAAGCAAAGGCTCCGCCATCGAGCGGCGCTCCCACAACCGAGCCTGCCCGGCGTTGGCCACCAAAATCCAGTGTTCTTGCAGCATGGCCCATCCTTGTTTTTGCTTGGAAGGCATTGATTGTGTGAACACCCAGCGCATGCGGCCATTGACCTGAAGGTCTGTACCGTTTGGCCCATGGTGTGCCAGCCCACAAGCTGCACCCAGCGGGGTTGACGGACATCAAAGGGCCAGTGGTCAAGGCATGCGCCAATCGCTGTGATGCCCGAGACACCCGTTCCTGCCGACTGCGTTTTCTTGGCCCGCCAACTGAGCAAGGTGTATGGCACGGGGCCCACCGCGGTCCACGCGCTGCGCGGGGTCGACCTGTGCATCGTGCAGGGCGAGCTGGTGGTGTTGCTCGGGGCCTCGGGCAGTGGCAAATCCACCTTGCTCAACATCTTGGGCGGGCTGGACAGCGCCAGTTCGGGCACGGCGCAGTGGTTTGAGCACGGCCAGGGGCACGAGTTGACCGGGGCCAGCGACGCCGAGCTGACACGCTACCGGCGAGAGCATGTGGGCTTTGTGTTCCAGTTCTACAACCTGATTCCCAGCCTGACAGCGCGTGAAAACGTGGCCCTGGTGACCGACCTGGCCCGCCACCCGATGCCACCGCAAGAGGCTCTGGCACTGGTGGGGCTGTCGCACCGTTTGGACCATTTTGTGGCGCAACTGTCGGGCGGCGAACAGCAACGCGTGGCGATCGCGCGGGCCATTGCCAAAAGGCCCCGGGTGTTGCTGTGCGACGAACCCACCGGCGCACTGGACTGCGCCACTGGCATCGTGGTGTTGCAGGCCATTGAAAAAGTCAACCGCGAACTGGGCACCACCACCGTGGTCATCACCCACAACGCCCCGATTGCCCACATGGCCGACCGGGTGATGCGCATGGCCGATGGCCGCATCGCAGGCATCGAGCGCAACCCCCACAAAGTGGCGGCGGCCACGCTGCATTGGTAGGGCGCCCCATGCGTGCCCTGAACACCAAACTCTGGCGCGACTTGCGCAGACTGTGGCCGCAGGTGCTGACCATTGCCCTGGTGGTGGCCATTGGGGTGGCCGGTTTCGTGGGCATGTTTTCGGTGCACGCCTCGCTGCAAAACGCGCGGGACAACTTTTACCGAGACAACCGCATGGCCGATCTGTTCATCCGCGTGCAGCGCGCCCCGCTGCAACTGCAAGCGCGCTTGCAGGCCGTGCCGGGGGTGGCCGACATCCAGCTGAACGTGGTGCATGACGCCCAACTGGCCCTGCCCGATGCACAAGCCCCGGTCACGGCCCGCTTTGTGGGCCTGGATTTGGCACGTGTACAGGCCCAAAGCCAAGGCCTGAATGCCCTGAGCTTGCGCAGCGGCCGCTGGCCCGAACCCGGTCGCATGCTGGAGGCCGTGGTCAACGAACGCTTTGCGCAGGCGCGTCAACTCCAGCCTGGCGACCGGCTGCAGACACTCCTGAATGGCCAGTTGCAAACCATTCACTTGGTGGGCACCGTGATATCCCCCGAATATGTGTTTGCCTCGCGCGGGGGCGCGCCGGACGACAAGAGCTTTGGCGTGTGGTGGATCGACCACCAGCGCATGGCGCAGGTGTTTGACATGCAAGGCGCGTTCAACCAGGCGTTTTTCCGCTTGCACGAGCGCGCACCCAGCCCGGCCACCTTGGCCCAGACCATGGCACACATCGATGCCCTGCTCGCGCCATATGGCACACGCGGCACTGTGCGCCAAGACCAGCAAATCTCGGCCCGCATCGTCAACAATGAGCTCTCGCAAATGCAGGTCATGGGCACGGTGCTGCCCGCAATTTTTCTCGCCGTGTCGGTGTTCATCCTGAACGGCGTCATGGGGCGTCAAGTGGCCACGCAGCGCCACCCGATTGCCGCACTCAAAGCGCTGGGCTACCCGGACCGCCGCATCGCCTGGCACTACATGGGCTTGGCCCTGAGCATCGCGGGTCTGGGTCTGCTGGTGGGGCTGGCCCTGAGCCAATGGATTGGACGCGCGATGCTGGGCCTGTATGGCGAGAGCTTTCGCTTTGCGCATCTGGACTACGCCACCACACCTTGGCTGGTGATGGCTTCGGTGCTGCTGGTGATGACCGCTGCCGCAGCTGGGACTTGGCGCGCCATCGACGCGGTCATGCGCCTGCGCCCCGCCGTGGCCATGCAAGCGCCACTGCCTGCACAGCCACGCCACAACCTGATCGAAAGCATGGGGCTGGGTCGCCATGTGCGCACCGCGTCCCTGATGGCTGTGCGACAAATCAGCCACAACCCCTGGCGCGCGCTGTTCACGGTCACCGGCATCGCGCTGGCGGTGGCTTTGCAAATCTCGGGGGCCTTTTGGCTCGACGCGGTGGCGCACATCATGGATGTTCAGTACCGGCAGGTGCAGCGTGGCGACGTGGTGGTTTATTTTCAGCACGAGCTCAATCCTTCGGTGCAACAAGACCTGCAGCGCTTGCCCGGTGTGCTGCATGCCGAGACCCAACGCGCGGCCTCGGTTCGCCTGCACAAGGGGAGCCAAAACGACGAGGGCATGCTGCTGGGACTGGCACCAGGCGCGCGTTTGACGCGCGTCATCGACACCGAACAAGGCCCCGTGAGCATGCCACCACAGGGTCTGGTGCTGTCAGCCCTGCTGGCGCGGACACTGGGCGTGCATGCGGGCGAGCGGATCGAGGTGGAATTCTTGACGGGCCGACAAGAGCGCGCCACCGTCGAAGTGGTGGGCATTGTGCGCACCCTGATCGGCAAACAGGCTTTCATGGACCTGGACGCCTTGCATCGCCTGACACGCGAAGGCGCGGGCGTGAGCGAAGCGAGCTTGCAGGTGGACCCCCTGGCCATGCCCGCGTTTTGGCAAGCGGTCAAGGGCGCGCCGGTCATCGTCGCGGTGCTCGACAAGGCCTCTTCGCTGGCCGGTTTTCAGGAAACCACATCGCGCAACATGGGCGTGTTCAGCACCATCCTGACACTGTTTGCCGTGGCCATGGCGGTGGGCATCGTGTACAACGCGGCGCGCATCAGCCTGTCCGAGCGCGCCTGGGAACTGGCCAGCCTGCGCGTACTGGGCATGACGCGGGCCGAGGTCTCGGTGTTGCTGTTGGGGCCGCTGGCTGCCGAGTTGCTGCTGGCCCTGCCGCTGGGGGCTGCAGGCGGCTGGGCGCTGGCCTCGTGGTTGATGCGGCTGATGTCGTCCGACAACATCGATTTTCCCGTGGTCATTGCTCCGCCCACCTATGGCTGGGCGGCCCTCATCGTGCTGGCCGCCGGCTTGCTCAGCGCGCTTTTGGTGCGACGGCAAGTGGACCAGCTGGACCTGGTGGCCGTTTTGAAAGTCCGAGAATGAACGACACGCACCCCGATACTCTTGCCATGCCGGATTTCTCCACCGAGCGTGCACACCGCCCCCGTTGGCCCTGGCTGATCTGGGCGCTTGGGTGCTTGGCTGCGGCTGCCGGGCTGTGGTGGGCCTTTGCGCCGCGTGCGGTGAACGTGGAGCTGGCCGCGGTCACCCTGGGGCCCTTTGAGCAAAGCATTGAAGAAGACGGCCAGCTGCGCGTGAAACAACGCTTCGTTGTGAGCGCACCTGTGACTGGCCATCTGCAAAGACCCGTCCTGAAAGTGGGGGACCCGGTGCAAGCGCAGCAAACGGTGGCCTGGCTGACCCCCCTGGCCTCGCCCATGATCGACCCCCGGCAGCAGGCGGTGTTGCGCCAGCGTGTGGGCCGAGAGCAAGCCTCGCAAGAGGCCGCCAGCGCCCGCGTGCAACAGCTGCAAACCGCGCTGGACCAAGCCCGTCTGCAAACTCAAAGGACCGCGCAACTGGCGCAGCAAAACTTCATGGCCCAAGCGGCGCTGGACCAAGCGCAATTGAGCGAACGCGCTGCCGAGCATGCGCTGCAAGCCGGGCTGGCCGAGCGGCTGGCGGCCCGGTTCAGTCTGGCGGAATCCGAAGCCGCATTGCGGCAAACCACACCCGCACCCGCCACACCCGGCCTCTTGGCCATCACCAGCCCGGTGAACGGTTGGGTGCTGCAGCTGCACTCAAGCAGCGCCGGGCCGGTGACCGCTGGGCAAGCCTTGCTGACCCTGGGCGATCTGCGCGATCTGGAGGCCGTGATCGATGTGCTGTCTGCAGATGCCCGGCACATCCCCGCAGGCGCACTTGTGCGTCTGTCACTGAACGCGCAAGACGCACCACGCCAAGGCCGTGTCAGGCACATCGAACCAATCGCCTTCACCAAAATGTCGGCTCTGGGCATTGAGGAGCAACGCGTGAATGTGCTGGTGGACCTGCTGCCCACCGCAGAGGCCATGGCGCCAGGCCCCGGCGATGGCTTTCGGGTCGATGCCCGCATCGTCACCTCACGCAGCGAGCAAGCCCTGCGCGTGCCCACCGCCGCCTTGGTGCGCGACGGCACCCAGTGGCGTGTTTGGCTGTTTGACCAGGGGCGCGCCCGTGCCCGCCAAGTGGTGCTCCAAGACCGCAACGCCGAGCACGCCTGGATCGAAACCGGCCCGCTCCAGGCAGGCGACCTGGTGGTGCTCTACCCTGCCCCGCTGCGCGAAGGCCAGCGCATCCAAAGGCGCTCTCCATGAGCCACCAACACACCCTTGCAGGCGCAGCGTCCAGGCCCGATCTAGCGGCTCACATGCACCTGGGGCACACGCCCCGCGTGCCACTGCCCGTCCAAAGCGCGTTCGATCTGCGCGGCCAGTTGCAGCAACAGGCCGTCATTGGCTTGGCGTGCCTGCGCGTGGATGCCCAAGGGCAAACCGTTGTCTTGCCATGCCATGGGCAGTGAGATGCCCGGCATGCCGCACAGATTGGTCAGCGGGGTGTAGGCAAAGTTGCACCACAGGTGATGGAACCAATCGAGCACCGAAGGGTTGTCGCTGGTGGTCAAATACTCGACCGTGCCGATTTGGGGCGTGGGCAAAGCGGTGATGGGCGTGAGGATGACGTCCCAGTCTTCAAAGAACTGGCCAAACGCCCGCGAGGTGGTGTTGAACACCGCCTGCATGCGGGCCCGCTCGGTGAAGCTGGTGTTCAGGCCCATCTCCCAGATCTTGATGTTGATCGGCTCGACCAGATCCGCAGGCGGACGCGCCAAGCCCCGAGGGGCCAGCAAATTGGAGATGGTCTGCGCAAAATTGCTGATGTAGCACGTGGTTTGCGCATCGAACGCTGCCCGAAAATCCACCTCGGGCAAAGCCCAGTCCACCTGATGGCCCAAGCTTTCCAAAAAGCGCCCCACCCGCTCCAACTCGGCCACAAAATGCGGCACCGCCCGAAAGTCGCCCCACTCGTGCGACAAGGCAATGCGAAGGCGTCCCGGATCGCGCCCGATCAACTGGCTGTAGGGCTCTGGGGGCATCCAGTAGGGCATGAACTCGCCCGGCGCACCGCCCCGGCAATGGTCAACAAACGCAGCCGTGTCGCGCACCGTGCGGCTTTGGCAGCCCTGGGTCGAAACCAGACCGGTCAAGTCCGACGCTGCAGGCGCGATCGAAAAAACACCCCGCGAAGGCTTGAGGCCGATGTTGCCGTTGGTGCCCGCCGGAATGCGGATCGAGCCCCCGCCATCGGTGGCGTGCGACAAAGGCAGCACACCCGCCGCTAAAGCCACCGCCGTGCCCGCTGAAGAGCCGTAGCTGGTGTAGGCCGGGTTCCAGGGGTTGCGCGTCACATACACCGCCGGGTTTTCGGCCGAGCTGCACACGCCAAACTCGGGCGTGGTGGTGCGGCCCATGAGGTTCAGGCCCGCTTGGCGCATCTTGCGGGTGAGGAAGGTGTCTGCGCTGGCCCGGTTGCCACGCATCATCAAGGACCCCATCTCCTGCAAGCGCCCCTTCATCGTGGGCCCGAGGTCTTTCATGAAAAACGGTACGCCTGCAAAAGGGCCGTCCAGGTTCAAGCCGTCTTTGAGCGGGTCGGCCACCACGTCCTCAAACACCTCGACCACCGCGTGCACCACCGGGTTGATTTTGGCCACCCCCTCCGCGGCCTGGGCGGCCAATTCAGCCGGCGTCACATCGCCACGGCGCACCCGCGCGGCCAAAGCCACCGCATCGTGCTGCACCCACTCTTGCCAAGTCCTTGCAAACGTCATCCGAGCTCCTCCAGGTTTGTGGGCCTATTTGCCCAAAAAACAGCCAAGCCGTGAAGGTTGGCTTTTTTAGCGGTTTGGTGGTGGGTGAGGACCGGGGTTCAATTCCCATCAGATGAACGGATGCTAACACCCTCGGTTCGGATCGG
>JACCDJ011804576.1_pt1 | contig 10032 bp, 8 predicted proteins | sample 7444481 | NCBI WGS metagenome assembly JACCDJ01 (sample SAMN15323435, study PRJNA562643) | freshwater metagenome | isolation source: river surface water | place: USA:Blue River Watershed | collected 2017-08-15 | reverse complement strand
TCTGACTGCACCGAGGTTGATCTCTACGTCATCCTTGTTGTCGGGGGCGCCTGCATTATGAATGTCGACAGTGATTACGTGGCCGTCGGGGGTTTCTCTGCCGATCCCGAATCGGAATGACTTGTCCGCAGCAGTCGGCATTCCTCCCTCATCCAAAAAGGTCATATACATCCCTACCTTAGATCAGATGAAGGAGCTTGAGCGCCTGCTGAGGGCAGAGGGAATCCTGAGGAGTGATAGCGCATACCTCGCGCCCATTCGGCGCGTCGATGGTCAGAGAAGCAAAAGGCTTCAATTGAACAAGAATCGCAATGGCGCCAAAACCGTCAATCATACGCTGAATGGCAGCAATCCCGGACGCGCAGAACAGATGCCGCGCCCTAGACGCAAAAGCGCCTGAGCATGGCGCCTCCCAGTCACGGGCAACGTGACACATAACATATCCGTTTCGAATGGGGCGAGACGGATAGCAGTACAATTCCCAAACAAACAAAAATCCCGGCGCGCATGCTTCTACCAAATGGAGCGGCGCGCCGGTTTTGCTTTTTATAATTTCACAATCCGGACGTATGTATTAACGCATGTATTAGACCAACCTGAAATCGAGCATCTTCTCTTCCAGATTCGCATTTTCCAAGCGCACGCGAAGCTTGTCGCCGAGATGGAATTCGGTCTTTGTCTTTTCGCCGACGATCTTGTAATTCTTTGTATCCGCATTGTAAAAGTCATCAGGCTTCAGATTGACGAGACGGATCAGTCCTTCCGCGAGCGATTCCGGTTCCTGCACGAACATGCCGAAATCCGCGATGCCGGAAATCGTGACGTCGAATTCCTGGCCAACCTTGTCCAGCATGTATTCCACCTGCTTGTATTTCACGGATGAGCGTTCCGCGTCGGCTGCCTCGATTTCGCGTCGCGTCGAGTTGGCGCATATCTTCTCCAGTTCGGGAGCGATCTGTGCTGGAACGGTTTTGCCCTGCAAGAGGCCGCCCAAGATCCTGTGAACCATGAGGTCGGGGTACCTTCTGATCGGCGACGTGAAGTGCGTATAGTTGTCAAAGCCCAATCCGAAATGACCAAGGTCATGCGTGGCATAGATGGCTTTGGCCATGGAGCGGAGAGTGGCGATCTTTATCATGCCTTCCTGAGGCGTTCCTGATACGTCATTGAGAAGCTTCTGAAGCTGTTTCGGAGATATGGAACGCTTTTTCTTTTTCTTGCCGCCATGCTCGGAATCATGCGCATCTGCATCATGGCCCGCGCCAGCGCCTGCATGTTCCATATCCGATCCCGTACTGCTTCCTGAATCATTGTTGAAATCAAAGCCGAGCGCATTGACGAACAATGTCAGTTCCTTGATGCGGTCAGGGTCTGGCGCTTCGTGGACTCGAAATACCGCAGGGCGTTCCTTGCCGCCGGATACCATGCTGTTCGAAAGGTCGCTTTGCGGGTCTCCGGCTGGCCGTGACTCCGCTCGCATCTCGACATGTCCGCCTTCGCGATTGTGGGCATCGATGAATTTGGCCACCTCCTTGTTCGCGAGGAGCATGAATTCCTCGACGAGCTTGTGGGTATCCATGCGCTCCTTTTTGTATACGGCGAGAGGGCGGCCGTCTTCGTCGAGCTTGAATTTGATTTCGGTCGTTTCGAAATCTAGCGCTCCGTTCGCTCTTTTTTCATTCTGATAGATCTTGGCGATTCGATTGAATTCGAGGAGTTCTCGGGCATACATGGTCGGGATCCGTGCCTCGTTCATTTCCTCGGCCTTGTCGAACCATGGGATCTGTTCCAATGCCGCTGCATATTCGGGAGTCATCCTGTTGTTCGCGCCCGTGCCGCTGTCTGCGAGCTTGGCGACATTGTCGAATGCGTTCAGGATGTCTTGCGCGGATTCATATGAAAAGCGCTTGTCCGAATGGATGATCGTCTGTCCGAACCATCGGTCCTTGATCTGTCCGGTTTCGGTTATCTTGAAAATCGCGGAAAAGGCGAAGCGGTCTTCATGAGGATTGAGCGAGCATGCGCCATTGGACAGTATGGAAGGGAGCATCGGAATCGTTCGATCGACAAGGTATACGGAAAATGCTCTCTTTTTCGCCTCGACGTCGAGAGGGGTTTTTTCCCTGACAAAGTGAGATACGTCTGCAATGTGGACTCCTGCTTCGTATGCCGCGCCGGGATATGCCGCCTTTTCCTCTGCGGTAAGCGGGCGGAGCGAAAGGGCATCGTCGAAATCCTTGGCATCGACAGGGTCGATCGTGCACGTGAATGTCCCTCGCATGTCGCGTCGATGCGCAAGATCGGATTCGGTGATCTGGCTATGGAGTCGGGAAGCCTCTTCCGCGCTCGCGACAACGTGTGCTGGGAACGGTACATCGAATCCTCTCTCAAGGACTATTGATTCCATTTCTGTATTGTTCTTGCCCGCTTCTCCGATGACCTTCAAGACCGTGACGGATGCGATTCGGGTGATTGAAAAATCAAGCATGTGAGCTGGTTTTTCATTTGCGCCATTCGCATCAGTATTTGCCTTTCCTCCGGGAACCTGTTCGCCTCGGGCGAGGGCTGCATTGGCACGATCCATCTCGTCTCGCTCGCGGTTGCGCTTGTCCATGCGCGCTTCCTTGGTGATCTGGTATGGAAGTCGGATCCATTTTTCAAGCTCCACGAGGACTTTGACATGCTTTGGAATGCCGGATGTTCCGCCGATGATGTCGGCCATGCTGAATCCTGCATCTTTGAGAAGGGTTTCGAGGTGTTCGTCCTTGCGTATTTCAAAAATGACATTGGCGCGACTGTCATCCGGCTCCACGAATAGGGAATGAGGCTTTGATGGTTCTGCGGTTAGGGTACCGACGAATGCGTTTTTCTTTTGTTCGATTATGCTGACTACGCGAGCATGTTCGAAGCCCCTGTATCCGCTATAGAGTTCGACCTCTACGATGTCTCCCTGAAACGATCCGTCGATGTCTTCTGGCTGAACGGGAACGTCGCCATCGCGTCCGAGCTTCGCCCTCGATTCGAGCCTGACGAATCCTTTTCCCTTGCTATTGATCGAAATCGTCCCTTGCTCAGTCTTGCGGTCCTTGTTTTGGCCATGTGATGCCGCCTGTTCGCCTTGATATGTGTTCATTGGGCTTCATAGTACCAGATCTGGGTGGTTTTGCGAGAATCTTTGACATGGCTGCCCGGGACATGGTACTGTCTCGATCGGAATCACGCAGTACCGGAGAGTTTGTCATCCGTCGCAGAGCCTTTCCTCGCGACAAGACAATCGCCCTGATTCTCAATAAGGGCCGTATCCGATATGCGGAAGCCTCCGCCTGAATCATTGAAGGATTGCTCCCGGCCGATTCTCCCGGCTGATTTACTCCTTCAGTGGTTTGGCCTCGAGGCCGCACCGCATCCCTGGAAACGTACCTCCATCATCTGCCCATTCCTGGGTCTGCCGCAATGCGGCAGGCCCTGTTTTTATACGTATGAAAACACGGATATTGCCAAACCTGTGCATTTCTGTTAGCATAGCTCCCATGTTAAAGATTCGACTACAGCGAGTAGGAAAGAAGAACGACCCGTCATTTCGACTGGTTCTTATAGAGAGCAAGATGGCAGCAAGGAGCGGTCAGGCCAAGGAGGTATTGGGATCTCATGATTTTCGAAAAGGAAATCCTATACTCAAGAAAGACAGGATCGAATATTGGATGAGCAAGGGTGTTCAGGTATCTGATACTGCGCACAATCTATTGGTTGCGCACAATGTCTTGAAGGCAAAGAAGAAGAACGTTCTTCCAAAGAAAAGCGTTCCTGCAAAGAAGGAGGAATCAGCTGCGTAATACTCTTTTGAATATCCGCATAGCGGACTCTCGATCAGCGTTCGTACCCACATGTGGATAGTCATGCTCCCATATGGGGATATGATGCTATAATTTCATGCATTAGCTCGCATATGTCGCAAAGCGCCATATGGAGAGAGCATTAAAAATTTCAGACAAACATATGCAAAGCCAAAGCGAACAGCAGTTTCTAGAGTACATCGTAAAGTCACTCGTGGAATTTCCGGATTCAGTCACGACTTCTCGAACTGTCGACAATCTCGGCGTCCTTGTCGAACTCGTCGTGCATCCTGACGATATGGGTAAGATCATAGGTAGGGACGGCCACACTGCCCAGGCGATCAGGACGATCATGAAGGCTTTTGGCAAAAAGAATCAGGCAAACATCAGCGTCCGGATCAAGGAGCCGGAAGGCACAGCATCGAAATCAGACAATGCCAAGTCCTTGGACGAGGCGGTCGAGAGTTTGGGGTTGTAGGTTTGGTTTCGCGATTTTTGAGCGATGAAAAATAGCCCTTGGATGGGCTGTTTTTCTTTTTATGCATTCATGTATGTTGGGAAGGGCGGTCTTTTCTTTAGACAACTGCCTCATTTTCCTGTATTGTATTTTCATTCATCATGTCAAAAACAACCGCCGTACCTGTCACGCGCCGCATCAATTTTCACCTGATCACTCTCTTTCCAGAGAGCTGTTCGTCATATATAGAGGAATCGATCGTCGCGAGGGCGCAGGCCGAGAAGCGGATTGGAATCTTTTTCTATAATCCTAGGAATTATGTAAAGGCAAATAAGTCGCAAAAAGGAAAGGAAAAGCCATACCTCCGCGTGGATGACAAGCCATATGGCGGCGGTCCGGGCATGGTCATTGAGGCGATGCCTGTCATCAAGGCGATCGAGGCCGCACAGAAGAAAGGCGTCTCTTTGGCAAAAAAAACAAAGCCGAAATTCAAAGTGATTTTCCTGTCACCGGGAGGCATGCAATTCACGAATGAAGTGGCAATGACGTGGGTTGGAAAACCTGCGGCAAAAAACAATATCACTGATTTCATAATCATCTGCGGCAGGTATGAAGGTGTCGACGAGCGCGTCAATGTGATCTTCAAGTCAGAACCGGTCTCGGTCGGGCCATTCGTGACGACGGGCGGAGAGTTGCCGGCGCTCATCATCATCGATGCCATGGCACGGCATATTCCAGGCGTGCTTGGAAATTTTGACAGCAGGGAAGAGGCGCGCAATGCGTCGCATGCGGTATATACACGGCCCGAGGTTTTGGAATATAAGGGAAAAAAGTACAAGGTTCCGCCCGTGCTCATGTCGGGAGATCATAAGAAGATTGAGGAATGGCGTGCCAATGAAAGCTCCGCGAGCATGTCCTAAAAAATAAAACCGCCGGCACCACAATGAGTTGGGTGCCGGCGGAACGAGGGTGCGGCCATTCAGGGCCGCTGGTCAGTTGCCATCGGACGGGCTTTCTGACGCTTGATCTTCTTGTCCCGCAGCGGGCTGTTTCGGACCTGCTTCTCCGAGGAGATAGGTGACTGATGTGCCGTCTGGCAGCGTGCGAGTCACGTTGACGGGTAGTTCGCTGACAGGTCTGCAGGGCGCTGGATTGGGATCTTGTTCCCCGCTGTGGAAGAAAGAGCGGGAGCGAGGCGGTGTCGTAGGGACCACCAACAGGAGTATTCGCTTCATTGGTGGTAGGGCGGTAGGGGTTTGGTTTTCGGGCAGGTGCATGACCTGACACTTCTGACAGACGGTCGTCTGGCATCGGTGTCGGATCGCGCATCCTGACAGAAAACGGGGCTCTTGCCTTGGTCCTCATGGTTGCCAAAGAACTTCGTGTCCGTCCTTATTTAATAATACTCCATATCCAATGTCAAACCATTCGTTTGGCAACCATTTTATCCCCATATGTGTAAAAGATCATTGACTTTTGCAAATCTTCCCGATACCTGTTGACGAGGGCTAAAAATAATGCAAGAATGAGATTCTGCGTAAGACGATTGAGTTATTCCGAAGGCTCTTCGCGTGAATCTGAGACGTTCTAGGTTATCAAGTTTCATTCTAAGCTTATAATAGGCCATATATAGACATCCGTCCCAAAACCCCAATTCGTTCGATATATCAATTCCGAGCGGTTTTTTGTTTTTAGGGGTCTGAAAGACAGGGTTTTCTGCCAGAAGATTGCCATTTCAGGGCGATCTTGCGGGCTGAAAAACAGGGTCCTGTGGATAACTATGGTGTGCCTGTCATATGTTCGGGAATGCTTCGAGGCATCGTTTTTTTACCAAAAATTACCATCATATTAGAAATGCGCCCAAAAAAATATTTTTCAAAATTTAAGGAATCGCTGGCTCCGCTGCCAAACCTGGTAGAGGCACAGATCGATTCGTTCAAGTGGCTACAGGAGAAAGGATTGAAAGACGTGTTCAGCGAATTTTCATCAATCCAGGACTTTACGGGAAAGAAATTCGAGCTCGATTTCACGGGATTCGAGCTACAGAGCCCGAAATATGATGAGGCATATGCCAAGGCGAACAAGGTGAACTTTGAGGCCCCTCTCAAGGTCATGGTTCGCGTCAAGAACAAGATCCTCGGAACCGAAAAGGAGCAGGAGGTCTTTATGGCTGATTTCCCGGTGATGACGGAGCACGGAACGTTCATCATCAACGGTATCGAGCGATTGATCGTGCCACAGCTCGCGCGATCATACGGAGTGTTCTTCACGGCGAATGAATTGAAGGGCAAGAACTATTTCGGCGCAAAGATCATTCCTGCACGAGGCGCATGGATCGAGATCGAGACCGAGGCGGATGGCGCGATGATGGTAAAGATCGACCGAAAGAGGAAGTTCCCCGTTTCTTCACTCTTGCGAATCTTTGGCGTTGATACTGATACGGAGATGTATGACCTCTTCAAGGCAAGCCGGTACGCAAAGCCACATATCGAGGCCACGCTCGCAAAGGATCATGCAAAGACTCAGGACGAATCATATGTCGAGATATATCGAAAGCTTCGAGATGGTGACCTTGCCACTCCTGAAAACGCAAAGGAGCATATCTCCGCATTGTTCAGCGCTGAGCGATATGAATTCTCGCGAGTAGGACGATTCCGATTCAATCAGCGATTCGGCAAGCCTATGGATGAAAAGTCTCTCGACCAGATGGCCCTCACCATTGACGATCTCGTAACGAGCATCTCTCATATGATAGAGCTCAACCACAATCCTGCGGCCGCTATCGACGATATCGACCATATGGGATCAAGGCGAGTTCGCTTGGTAGGAGAAATGCTTCAGCAGAAGGTACGAATCGGAATGACGCAGATCAAGCGAAACATCCAGAATCGAATGTCGACTATCGACACCGATGCGACTTTGCCTGTCAACTTCATCTCTCCTCGACCGCTTCAGGCGCGAGTAAAGGAATTCTTTACTACAAACCAGCTCTCTCAGTTCATGAGCCAGGAAAACGTTCTTTCCGAGCTTGAGCACTTGCGACGAATCTCAGCCCTTGGCCCCGGTGGATTGACTAGGGAACGAGCAGGTATCGAGGTTCGAGACGTACACCCTTCTCACTACGGAAGAATTTGTCCGATCCATACGCCAGAAGGCCAGAACATCGGTCTCGTATTGCAGCTTGCGACATATGCAAGGATCAATCACTTTGGAATGATCGAGACTCCGTATGCGAAGGTAAAGGGAGGAAAGGTCACGAAGGAGATCGTCTTCCTCAACGCCCTTGAAGAAGAAGGATTCAAGATTGCCCATGCCGCTACGCCATATGATGCGAGCGGAAAGATCAGCGAGGAAAAGGTTGAGGTTCGACTCAAGGGAAAGCCTGTGATCATCGATGCGACGGAAGTGGACCTCATGGACATCGCTACTGAGCAGGCGTTCTCGATCTCAACATCAATGATTCCATTCGTGAATTGCGATGACGGTAACCGAGCGTTGATGGGATCGAACATGCAGAAGCAGGCGACACCTGTCGTCGTTCCTGAAGCCCCTCTTGTGGCGACTGGAATCGAGGAGAAGGCCGCTCTCGATATCGGACGAGTGATCATCGCTCCTGATGACGGCGTCATCACGTATGTCGATGCGCAGAAAATCGTATTCAAGGGTCCTAAGAAGGAGGTCGAATACAAGCTTGTCGCATTCGAGAAGAGCAATCAATTCACGGTATTCCACCAGCGACCGGTCGTTTTCCCTAATCAGAAAGTAAAGCGAGGCGATATCCTCGCTGATGCATCAACGACTGATGCGGGACAGATCGCACTCGGACAGAACGTTCTCATCGCTTTCATGACATGGTCTGGAGCGAACTATGAAGATGCTATCATCATCTCAGAGCGATTGGTGCGAGAATCAAAATTCACGACTATCCATATTGAGGAATTTGAAATCAACGTTCGCGATACGAAGCTTGGGCCCGAAGTGACGACTCATGACATCCCGAATGTCGGCGAAGGAAAGCTCAAGAACCTCGACGTGGACGGTATCGTCCGAATCGGAGCAGAAGTCCGACCTGGAGACATCCTCGTAGGAAAGATCACTCCGAAGTCAGAAACTCAGCTCACGCCTGAAGAGCGACTTCTTCGATCAATCTTCGGAGAAAAGTCTCGAGACGTGAAGGATTCATCAAAGCGACTTGAGAACGGAAAGCGAGGCCGAATCATCGGCGTCAAGGTCTTTTCACGAGAAAGGGGGGACAAGCTCGAATCTGGAATCATCAAGCGAATCCATATTGAGGTTGCACTGCTCCGAAACGTAACGGTTGGAGATAAGCTTGCCGGACGACATGGAAACAAGGGAGTCATCTCTCGAGTTCTTCCTGTCGAGGACATGCCATTCATGGCTGACGGAACGCCTGTGGACATGATCCTTACTCCGCTCGGTGTACCATCCCGAATGAACCTCGGACAGATCATGGAACTTCACCTCGGTCTTGCTGCTGCAAAGGGCGGATATCAGGCAATCGTTCCTCCGTTCATGGGAGCTACAGTCGAAGAAATCAAGGCTGAGCTCGTCGCTCAGGGTCTTCCTGAAACAGGAAAGATGAAGCTATTTGACGGACGAACGGGAGACAAGTTCCAGCAGGACATCTCTGTCGGGTACATGTACATGCTGAAGCTTCACCACATGGTCGAAGACAAGATCCACATGCGATCAATCGGTCCGTACTCTTTGATCACGCAGCAGCCTCTCGGAGGAAAGGCACAGGCCGGAGGTCAGCGATTCGGAGAAATGGAAGTGTGGGCGCTCGCGGGATATGGAGCCGCTCATATGCTCCGAGAAATGCTCACGATCAAGTCGGACGATATCGTCGGACGATCACAGGCGTTCGATTCAATCGTGAAGGGTCAGCGATTGCTTGATCCGAATACGCCTGCATCATTCAACGTATTGCTGGCTAACTTGCGAGGACTCGGAATTGACGTTGAGCTCCATAAAGATGGTCGAATTGGAGAACTTATAGAGGATGACAATGCATAGATTGGATCGGATCTGAAAACCATGATGTTTGCCGATAGGCAAAAACAGAAAAAAGATCCAACTCTCACCACACTCCTTAAGCAAAAAAAACTTAAAACAAAATTATGAAAACATCTAGAACAATAAAAGAAAAAAGCGTAGATGCATTCGACTCGATTGTCCTCAAGCTCGCGTCTCCAGAGCGAATCCGCGAATGGTCTCATGGCGAGGTCACGAAGCCGGAAACGATGAACTACCGAACGCAGCGAAGCGAGAAGAACGGTCTGTTCGATGAGAAAATCTTCGGTCCTGAAAAGGATTTCGAATGTTATTGCGGAAAGTACAAGGGCATCCGATACAAGGGGATCGTCTGCGAGAAGTGCGGAGTCGAATTGACGCGATCTATCGTAAGGCGAGAGAGAATGGGCCATATCGAGCTTTGCGTCCCGGTATCTCATATCTGGTACTTGCGAACGCTTCCGTCACGAATCGCCCAGGTTCTCGGAATGAATGCGGGAGAAGTCGAGAAGGTTATCTACTTTGCAGGATACCTCATCACGAAAGTAAACGAGGATGAGAAAGAACGATTGCTCCGAGAGCTCGACAGCGAATACAAGAACAAGGTCAAGACTCTTCAGGACGAAAAGACGAAGGAAGCCTTGGTCGAATTGCTGATGGGCGCGAAGACGGATATCGAGGGCATCCAGATCGGACGAGTTCTCGACG
>JACCDJ010447839.1_pt1 | contig 10032 bp, 9 predicted proteins | sample 7444481 | NCBI WGS metagenome assembly JACCDJ01 (sample SAMN15323435, study PRJNA562643) | freshwater metagenome | isolation source: river surface water | place: USA:Blue River Watershed | collected 2017-08-15 | reverse complement strand
GGTATGTTTGAAACGATTGCTGGCGGTTCTAACGGTGGTATGCCAACATGGCATGCACAACCTGCAGGTAATCCTGAATTGCTTAATACTGATGAAATTTTGAAAATCATTGGTTGGTTGCGTTCTGAATACAAAGGTGGTGGTGACACTCCTTGGTTGAATGAAAAGTAATATCTGCTAGTTTGAAAAAGGGCTGCCAATTGGCAGCCCTTTTTGTTTGTAGGGTTTTAATCTTGAGTTAAAATAAATACGTAGTAATCATCGTTATAAGAAAAATTAAAGTGAAAATTCGAGGAGATTAATATGAACAGACAATTAATTTTGTTATCAGCTCTGACACTTACTTTACTTGCGAGCTGTTCTGGAAAACCATCTGGTGATGGTTCTGCTAGCGCGGATTCGGTCAAATTTGTAACAACTCAAGATGGCTCAGCGATGGAAATCAAATCAGAGTTATTTGATACCCCAGCAGCTAAAGAATTTTTGGCAACAGGTAAGAATACTTATATTGGCAATGCTGACGCGGTTACCGCAGGTAAAAAGCTATTCCAAATGTATTCATGTACACAATGCCACGGCGGTGATGCGGGTGGGCAGACCGGCCCAAGTTTGCACGGCCCAGATTTTAAGTATGCTAAAGATGCAACTAACAAAGGAATGTTTGAGACAATCTGGCACGGCACAAACGGTGGTATGGGTGCTAAAGGTAAAGGTTTGATGGATCCTTCAGATCCCTCAAATGGTTTAATGCCTGATGAAGTATTGAAAATTCAGGCTTGGGTTCGCAGTCATAACGAAAAACTCACAGGTAACGAATAAACGTATTAATTTAATTAAGGTAATTTCATGAAATTTAAGAAAAGCTCAATCAATAAACCAAAACTTCACCAAGTGGTTATCGTTGGCGGTGGAGCTGGCGGACTTGAGCTAGCGACTCGCTTAGGAGATAAGCTTGGACGTAAAGGTAAGGCTGAGATTACCTTAATTGATCGTACTAGAACACATGTTTGGAAGCCTTTGTTGCATGAGATTGCTGCTGGGAGCATGAATCCTGACAAGCATGAGTTGGAGTATTTAGCCCAAGCACATTGGCATCATTTCAATTTCCGTCTAGGTGAAATGGATGGATTGGATAGAACTAAGAAAGAAGTTTATATCAGTGCCAATTATGATGAGGATGGCGAAGAGATTATTCCGCGTCGAACCATTCCCTACGATACTCTGATCATTGCGGTTGGAAGTACTACAAATGATTTCGGCGTTAAAGGCGCACGTGAAAATTCAATTGCTTTGGATACGCAAGATCAAGCGGAACGCTTTCACCGCAGATTACATAACGCATTAGTGCGAGCGCAAACGCAAGTTGGCCCTGTTAACGCAGGCCAATTGGAAGTTGTGATTGTTGGTGCGGGCGCAACTGGTGTTGAGTTATCTGCCGAATTGCACAATACAACACGTGAGTTGGCTGCTTACGGCTTAGATAAAATTGACCCTGACAAAGATGTTCGTATCTCATTAATTGAGGCATCGGATCGTGTGCTGCCAGCTTTACCACCTAATTTATCTAAAGCAGTTGATTTAGAATTGCGCAAATTACGTGTGCATGTTTATGCGGGTGAGCGGGTAACTGAAGTCAGTGATAAAGGTATTCACACGCATACGGGACGCTTTATTCCATCAGAACTAGTAGTTTGGGCTGCTGGTATTAAAGCACCTGATTTCCTAAACGGTTTAGATGGATTGGAAAGTAACCGTATCAATCAGTTAGTTGTACATCGTACTTTACAAACAACCATGGACACAGATGTATTTGCGTTTGGTGATTGTGCGGCATGCCCTATGGAAGGTACTGACCAGAACGTACCGCCGCGTGCGCAATCAGCACATCAACAAGCCTCGATGTTGGTTAAAACAATCAAATTGCGTGTTCAAGGCAAAACAAACTTACCTCAATATACTTATCGAGATTACGGTTCATTAGTGAATTTAGGTCGTTATTCTACGGTTGGTAGTTTGATGGGGTCAGTTTCTGGCGGCACCATGTTTGTTGAAGGCATGTTTGCGAGGTTGATGTATCAATCACTGTATCAAATGCATTTAATGGCACTTCATGGATTCTTTAGTGTGTTCTTGCAGATGTTGGCACGTCTGATTACACGTCGAACAGAGCCTCACGTTAAATTACATTGAGTGTTATGTCGAATAATAAAAAAGCCTAGCATTGCTAGGCTTTTTTATTATTTATTTTGCTTGTAAATGATGGCGATAGAGTTGATTGATTGCCGTCATGCTCAGGATCACGAATAGACCAAAGATGACTACAATATGATTGATATGAATGTTCGCCTTGACCATTAGCGTATAAGCGCCACTCACCAATAAAATTCCCAGGTTTTCATTAAAATTCTGAACTGCAATTGAATGCCCAGCACCTATTAGCAAATGCCCACGATGTTGAAGAAGTGCATTGAGCGGCACTACAAAGAATCCACTTAATACGCCGATTCCGAATAGCAATGCAGCGGCAAGGTGCCATTCCTTAATAAAGACCATAATGATGACAACAAAGCCCATTAAGATGCCAGCTGGCATGACTTTGATTGAGTTTTCTAGGCTGATGTAACGTGCTGCAATGACAGAGCCTAGTGCAATGCCTAAAGCAACCCATGCGGTGAGTTGGGTGGCAAGGTCAAGTCCAAAGCCTAATGCAATGCCTGCCCATGCAATGACCACTAATCTAAGTGTGGCACCTGCTCCCCAGAATAAGGTCGTGACGGCCAATGAAACCTGACCTTGAGGATCTCGCCATAGTGTAAAAAATGATTTATAGAAATCAATCATCATGCAAATTGGATTTTTATTCTTAATTTCATGCTCAATAGGCATTTTAGGAATAAAAGTATTAAAGGCTGCAGCGACAAGATATAGTGATGTAATCACAATGATCGCCATTTGCGTGTTGATGCTAGCGAGATGCCCCCCAAAGATTGCGCCAAGGATAATGGCAATCACGGTTGAGCCTTCCATCCAGCCATTAGCGCTAACTAATTTACTGGGCGGTAAAAGCTCAGTCAGAATCCCGTATTTAGCAGGGGAATATGCAGCAGCACCGATACCAACTATTCCGTAAGCATAAAGCGGTGGCATCCCAAAAAGCATTGCAAGGCTGCCAAAGAACTTAATGCCATTAGAAATAAACATTACACGCCCCTTGGGGAGGGCATCAGCGAACGATCCGACAAAGGGTGCTAATACGATATATGAAATAACAAAAAACTGCAGTAAAAGTGGTTTATGCCAGTTTGGCGATTGCATTTCTTGCAGCAAAGCAATTGCTGCGAAAAGCAAAGCATTATCTGCAAGCGCTGATAAAAACTGGGCAGCCAGTAAAACGTAAAAGCCTTTGGTCATTGAGTTATAAAATTTCTGCAGCAAAGTCTGCTAATCGTGAACGCTCACCGCGCATAAGTGTAACGTGACCATTATGGCCCCAACCCTTAAATCTATCCACTACATAAGTTAAGCCTGAGCTTCCTTCTGTTAAGTAAGGGGTGTCAATTTGTGCAATATTTCCTAGACAAACGACCTTTGTTCCAGGGCCTGCTCGAGTAATTAAAGTCTTCATTTGTTTAGGCGTTAGATTTTGAGCTTCGTCGATAATTAAGAATTTGTTCAAGAACGTGCGCCCACGCATAAAATTAAGAGATTTGATTTTGAGGCGGCTGCGAACCAGATCTTGGGTGACTGCACGCCCCCACTCTCCAACATTTTCATCTGACTGATTTAAGACGTCCAAATTATCTTCTAATGCGCCCATCCACGGCGCCATTTTCTCTTCCTCGGTACCTGGTAAGAATCCAATGTCCTCACCAACCGAGATCGTGACGCGGGTCATAATGATTTCACTGTAGATTTTTTTATCTAATGTTTGAGTAAGTGCTGCCGCAAGGGTTAATAGTGTTTTTCCGCTGCCGGCCTGACCTAACAATGAAACGAAATCAACATCTGGGTCCATGAGCAAGTTGAATGCAAAATTTTGCTCCCGATTACGAGCTGTGATTCCCCAAACATTATGTTTCACTTGAGTGAAGTCTTTAATAATTTCCAGAATCGCAGTTTTACCTTCTACATTCCTTACAATCGCTTCGAATGGTTTTTCGTAAGCGTAAAAAACAAACTCATTAATCAGAAATGTTTGGCAAAGTGGTCCGGTAATTCTATAAAACATGCGACCTGCATCTTGCCAAGATTCCATCGCCTTACTGTGCTGATCCCAAAAGTTTTCTGGTAACTCTTTAATGCCGCTATATAAAAGTTCACTGTCTTCTAATACTTTGTCATTAAAATAATCTTCAGCAGGAACACTTAAAGCGCGAGCTTTAATTCGAATATTAATGTCTTTACTGACCAGAATAACTTGGCGGTCAGCATGTTTCTTTTGTAGGGATAGCACGACACCTAAAATCTGATTATCGGCCTTGCTTCCCGCTAACATTGGGAGGTTAAAATCAACGGCATCGGTCTGTAGGAATAAGCGACCGCTGACATGTTTATTGCCTTTAATAGAAAGCGGACAGCCTTCATCGAGATTTGTTAAGTTAGTACCCACTATCTCTTCTAGATTTCTACTGGCTTGGCGAGCGTTACGGGCAACTTCAGTAATCCCTTTTTTATTGTTATCCAGTTCTTCGAGCGTCACCATTGGTAAATAGATGTCGTGCTCTTCAAAACGAAACAAACTAGAGGGGTCATGCATCAGTACATTAGTATCAAGCACAAATAGTTTTTTATCATTCGCTTGTTTCTTTGCCATGACATGAACTCCCTTAAGGTTAATTAAAGTGTGCGTACAAAATCTAAAACTTCTGGAATATGGCCGTCAACTTTTACACCGCGCCATTCGCGAACAAGCTCGCCTTTTGCGTTGATGACAAAGGTACTACGTTCAATACCGCGAACTTCTTTGCCATACATTTTTTTCATCTTGATCACATTAAATAGATGGCAGGCAAGTTCTTCGCTGTCTGATAAAAGTTCAAATGGAAATTCGAATTTAGCTTTGAAGTTTTCATGTGATTTGAGACTGTCACGATAAATCCCAACGATTTCAGTATTGGCTTTTTGAAATTCAGAATAATGGTCTCGGAATTGTTGGCCTTGGGTGGTACAGCCAGGAGTTGAGTCTTTAGGGTAGAAATAAATAATTAAGTGTTTACCGCGATGTTCTGAAAGAGTAAAAGTTTTACCACTGGTAGAAGGGAGGGTGAAGTCTTGAATAGTTTGATTAGTCATCATGTTTAAAAGCGCTCTGTTGTAGTCATTGTTGTAAAAAATAAAGATAAACGCAAGTAGCTTTTATGAAGATTATATGAAGATTACATAAGTTCACTTTTTTATATCAAATGCGCAGTTGAATTACAGCGCATTAATGAGCCTATGCTTATTCGAGACGGAATGAAACCGGTACTAAGACATTAAAAGGCTTAGCTCTCAAAGCGGCAGGCGGCATTGGGAATGGAGATGCTTTTTTAACCATCTCTAATGCTTGTTTGTCCAATGATTCAAAACCGCTGGAAGTGTGAATTTTGGTGGAGAGTACATTGCCGTTCCCATCAATCTGAATATCCACGGCAACATCTCCTTGCCAGCCTCGCATTTGTGCGATTTTTGGATATTGTTTGTACTTTGCAATTTCGCGACTTAGCAAGCTGCCATATTGATTGCGAGAATTATCAATTTCTTCCTGATTCACTGTCACAGGTTTTGGTGGTTCAGGAGGCGTTGGTTGTGCCACGACTGTTGGCTTTGGTTCTGCTTTTGGAGCAGGAGTAGCCACTGGCGGAGGTGGGGGTTCTTCTTGAACAGTCACCGGACTGACTTTTTTCTCAACCACAGGTTGAGGTTTTGGGGTGATTTTAGGTATGGGCTTGGGTTCAATCTTAGGCTTAACCGGCTCTGGTTTTGGCTGAGGCTCTTGCACAGGCTGTGGCTGAGAGATTTCAACTGTTAATACTTTAGGTGGTTCAAGCGGTTCTTGATCAAATTTAGGCAATGTAATCAGCGCGGCCAAGTGCAATGTAATCGATAGACATAAAGCCCATGAAAATGCATGTTCGCGGTTGAATAAAGATGAAGAGTAAGCGGCCAAAATAAGAAAAAGCTGAATGAGTTGTTTGTTAATAGAGTTAAATTTTTCAGTAATTATACATGATGCTTAATACTGGCTATCTTTTTGCGATACTTAGCTTAAAGCCAATTTACTCCCACTCTAAACTTGGATAAATATTATTCACATTCCGTCGATTCACAATATCAAATAACTGCCAATATCGACGCTCAGAAGCAGCAGCGGTGGCCATGGATTTTTCCATCACTTCGCCTTTTTTAATACTGGCGCGAATATCATTAAGTAGCGTCCATAAATAGCGTTCTTCGTTGTTAAGCTGTTGTTTCCAGTTACTCTCTTTCAGTAAACCACTATGACCAGGAATGGCGTTTTGTGCTTCGTGTATTTTTAATTCATTAATTACAGCTAGCCAACCTTTAATATCTCCATCAATTGATGGAGTCCGGTCTACAAACAATAAATCACCTGTCCATAGCGTTGAGCTTTTATCATCAAATACTGTTACATCAGTATTTGTATGCGCTGTTGGATAAGCGGTCAAAACTAATGTTCGATCACCTAAGTCTAGTTTTAAGGTGCCTTTCACTAAAACACTAGGCTTGATGATTTCACTGCCTGCAAATGCCTCTCCTTGCCATTGCTGATTGGTGCGCAGATAACTCTCACGACGTCGTTCCATTGCGTCTGGGAGTTTCTCATGGCCGACAAAAGCAGGGTTGTCTTGTTTAAATGCGGCATTCCCGAAAATATGGTCTGGATGCACATGCGTATTAATGACATAAAGAATAGGCAGAGGTGATACTTTGCGAATCGCTTCATGCAGTTGTTGGCCCACTTTTAAACTGCCACCCGTATCAATCACAGCAATTCCCTTGCTGCCAACAATAAAGCTGATATTACAAATGTCGCCATGGTAGTTTTCTGATAGGTCCTCGTGTACACCATGATGAACATAAATATCGTTACCTAGGGCTTCCACTGTTAATGGCTCTGCTTTTACTAAGCAACAAGTTAGAGTAAAAACAAAACCGAATAAAATACGTAGCAACATGAGGAATTCCTAAAATTGAGTCGCTTTCACAAAATCATGATTTTAATGATGCGAGATTAACAGCACAGCACTATATAATAGCTTTGAGTGATTAATTTAATCATACATGAGAACTAGGAGATCAGATGAATAACAATCAGTACACCAAGACCGCGATTTTTTTACATTGGTTCATTGGCTTGGCAATTTTCGCGATGTTCGCTTTGGGTTGGTATATGTCAGAGTTGCCTAAAGATGCGCCTAAGGCTTTATCTTTTGATTTGTTTGATTTGGGTCTTTTTAATTGGCAAATGGCTGAAGAAGTTTCGCCAAGAACATTTTATTTTAATTTACATAAATCAATTGGCGTCACTTTATTAGCGCTGATTGTTTTCCGCTTCGTTTGGCGCCTCACACATCGTCCTCCTGCATTGCTTGCAACTATGTCAGCCGCTGAAAAGAAAATTTCAACAGCTGTGCATCACTTACTTTATTTATTGATGTTTGCTTTGCCTATTAGTGGGGTGGCGATGGCGATTAGTAGTAAATACGGGTTGAAATGGTTTGGTACCCAACTTGTTGCGGGTCTAGACAATGCTGCTTGCCGTGATTTTTATAAAGAAGCGCATGAAGTGCTAGGTATTGTTCTGTTAGTGCTGATTATTGTGCATATCTTAGGGGCTCTAAAGCATCAATTCATTCTTAAAGATGAAACCATGAGCCGCATGTCTCCTTGTAAACTTTGGAGCAATTGCTGCAAGAAGAAATAATGTTCTTTGAACTTTAAACAATAAAAAGGGCGCTCAAAGCGCCCTTTTTATTTGAACCTACTTAACTTCTGTTTGGTGAGTAAAAACCTTACCTTCGTTATCTTCAGCTTTTACATTTAACACCCCTGGTTTGTTTGGGATGAAGCTAAAACGTAAATAAGGATCTTCGCTGGTGCCTACACCAATATCTACATCCATGACTTTCTCATTATTGTAAGTAAACGCAGCTTTTTGAATATAAAACGCTGGAACAAAACCTTGAGAAACCAAGTCACGTTGTAAGCCTGTCCGCATTGGGTGCTTGATGATAAAAGTGGCTTGGGTTGGCTCGCCAAACTTAACTGGATTTTCTACATTTAATTTAATTTTGCCAGCCGCCGCGCGAATCTCTTTTTCATCGCCATCGACAGTGCCACCACAGCCGCCTGCTGCACGAATCTCAACCGAAGCTAAATACAACTTCCCGTCAGCAGTTTCGCCTACAGCACGAATATAAGAATCCATCTCCATGCGGATACGCGTCGCTAATTTAAATTTACCGAGTTTGTCGCTTAGGTGATAAGTCGCTGTTAACGGAATAGGATTTGAGTCAACTAATAAGTAAATACGTTTAATCGCATTCGCATCTGCTTGCGTTTGATCTACCATCATTTCTAGAGGCACTTGCGCACCACTCTCAGCACGACGCGGTGCGGTGAAAGTAATAAACGGCGCATCTGCCATCGGGCGATCACCAAAGAAGCTTTCTCTAACCACTGGCCATTTTTTAGGGTCTGATTCAGCCTGAGCAGAACCAAGCGACAAAAGGCTTAATAAGCCTAATAAAGTATATGTAAGAGTCTTATTCATCTAGGTAACCTCATATTAGGAGTGTTAATCGTACAAGTTATGAGTGTAACTTTAAACATAAAGTTTCAACATTTTTATTTTAAATAATTGAAATATATGATTATTTTTTTAATATTGTTAAATCACCAACATAATTTTAATCTAATTATCATTTTTAATGATTTTCATGATGCCTCGATATACGACAGCAGTTATCATACGCACCTCTTTTAACACCAAAAATATTATAAAAATGAATAAAAAACTTATTTTTACATTGGTTTCAGCTTTAGTTTCAACACAAGCGTTTGCTGAAGCAAAAATTCAACTATCACCTGTAGTTGTTACGGCAACTAAATCAGCAGTGAATAGTTTTGATTTGCCAGTTTCTATTGATGTAGTGAATCAAAGTGACATCCAAGATGCGCAATTAAAAATGAATCTTTCTGAGAGTCTCATTCGTGTTCCAGGGATTACTGCGCAAAATCGTACTCAATTTTCTCAAGACCCTCAAATTTCAACACGTGGCTTCGGTTCCCGTTCTGCCTTCGGTGTTCGCGGGTTACGTATTTATGTTGATGGCATTCCATTTAGTATGCCTGATGGCATTGGTCAGCCAGGAAATATTGACTTAGGAGCTGTAAAAGCGATTGAAGTGATGCGTGGTCCTTTTTCTAGTCTCTTCGGCAACTCTTCTGGTGGTGTGATTCAGTTGCTGACTGAGGACGCGCCTAAAACACCTGAAGTCAGTACAGAGTTGCTTACTGGTAGCTATGGTACTAACCGCCAAAATATTCGTGTAGGTGGAACAGAAGGTAATGTTGAATATTTGGTTAACTATTCAAACTTTGAGACTGATGGCTATCGTAAAAATAGTGATGCTAAAAAAGAGCAGTTTACAGCGAAGTTAAAATTTAACTTCACAGATTCGACTAAGCTGACGATGTTAGCTAATTGGATGGATATGGATGCTCAGGACCCATTGGGGTTAAAAAGAACAGCAAGCTCTTCAACTTCTGGTGGAGTCACATATGTCGAGCCTTCTGCTTTTGATAATCCTAAAGCGGTTCCAACAGTTGCACTTTTATCCAATACAAGAGTTAGCCGTAAGAACCAGCAAGTTGGTTTTAATCTCGAACATGCGATTAATGATAACAATCAAATTAATTTGATTTCTTATGTTGGTAAGCGTGAGAATTTGCAGTATTTATCTATAAGCGGAACCTCGGCATCAGGTAGGGCTAGTGCTATTGATCGTGATTTTTGGGGCTCGGAGG
>JACCDJ011085326.1_pt1 | contig 10033 bp, 9 predicted proteins | sample 7444481 | NCBI WGS metagenome assembly JACCDJ01 (sample SAMN15323435, study PRJNA562643) | freshwater metagenome | isolation source: river surface water | place: USA:Blue River Watershed | collected 2017-08-15 | reverse complement strand
CCCAAAAGGATTTATGACTCCAGTATCACGTTCGCTCAGATCGATAGAGTTCCTTTGGCTATTGGTGGCTTTGGTCGTGTCAGTGGCTTCTTTAAGCAGTGTTGCTTATCTTGCAGACAGAATGCAAAGAGCCTTTGAGCGTGATGCCAAGCAATTAATTGCATCTGACGCCTTAATTCAAAGCGATCAAGCTTTGCCAGCCTTATTTGCTAAAGAGGCTCAATCTAGGGGTTTGGAAATTGCGCAAACGATTGTCTTTCCAACGATGTCGAGCGTACCTCAGCAAAGCAAATTAGTAGCATTAAAAGCAGTGACCGAGGCTTACCCATTAAGAGGGTCTTTAAAGGTCAGTGTTGATGGTGTTGCCAAGGGTCTTCCTGTTAAGTCCATACCTGAGCGCGGAACAGTTTGGGTTGACCCCGCCTTATTGCCAAGTCTTAACGCCAAGGTAGGTGATTTGCTTAGCCTGGGTCAATCAAAATTTAAAATTGCTGGCGTGATCACTCAAGAGCTAGATAAGGGGGCGGGTTTTCTTAACTTTGCCCCTAGAGTCATGATGCGCGAATCTGAATTAGCAGCGACGCAGTTAATTGGATTTGGTAGTCGTGTCACTTATCGATTTTTAATCGCAGGTTCAGAGTCTGGTGTCAGTGATTATGTGGCTTGGGCAAATCAACAAATTGCTGATCAACAGCTCAGAGGTGTCAAGGTGGAGGGTGTTGATAATGCGCAGCCTTTAATGAGATCTACCTTAGACCGTGCAGAGAAATTTTTATCCTTAGTTGCCATGCTCACCGCCATGATTGCAGCGGTAGCGATGGCTTTGGCATCTAAAAGATATATCTCTAAACAATCTAATCCAGCAGCGATTTGGAAATGTTTAGGCGCCAAGAAGTCTCAAATCCTGTTTGAGCACTTCAGAGCCAGCTTATTAGTCGCTATTTTGGGTGGTCTGATCGGTGCCTTCTTAGGATGGCTTGGACATCAAGCGCTTTTATTTTTCCTCGGTGATCTATTGGTTGCTGACCTTCCGTCGGCATCTATTTGGCCATTGATTTGGTCGCTATTGGTTTCTATTGTTTTATTAATTGGTTTTGTTTGGCCACCTCTTTTATCTCTAAGTGATGTATCTCCACTGCGTGTTCTGAGAAAAGATATTCCATTTCCTAAGACCTCGGTTTGGTTGCTGATGTTGTTGGGCTTGCTCAGCTTTTTTGGTTTATTGATGTTGGTGGCTAAAGACTTAAAACTCGCTTTAATTACATTAGGTGGTTTTACTCTTTGTGGAATTATTTTTATTGCTGTTGCCTGTTTGGTTGTTTATGCCTTCTCTAAGATGGCGGAACATTCTTTGTTGGGTCGTCATGTAGTTCAACGCTTTGCTTGGCAATCTCTGTCGCGTCGCAGTGTGTTTACAGGATTACAGATTGCTTCTTTAGCGATCGCGATCATGGCTCTGTTGTTGTTAGCTGTGGTGAGGCAAGATCTTTTGAGTGCTTGGAAAAATGGCTCACCTCCTGATGCGCCCAATCGATTCTTAATTAATATTCAACCTGAACAAAAAGATCTTATTCGTGACAAGCTTTTAAGCTCTGGTGTTGATAAAGTCATTTTGTATCCAATGATTCGTGGTCGATTGACCCATATTAATCAGCGCATAGTGATGCCTGATCAATACAAAGAAGATCGTGCGCAACGATTGGTTGACCGAGAATTCAACCTCTCATATTCCAGTGACCTGCCTGAGAAAAATAAAATTGTGTCGGGTCAGTGGCATGGTCAAACTCAATTGCCAGAAATATCGATGGAGCAAGGGATTGTAAAAACCCTAGGCTTGTCCCTTGGAGATACTCTGCGCTTTGATGTGGCGGGTATGCCTATTGAAGCCAAAGTGACATCAATACGTCAATTAGACTGGGGCAGCATGCGGGTTAACTTCTTTGCTATCTTGCCTCCTGCCATGATTGGAGATATGCCTCAGACATGGATTACGGCATATAAGCAAACTGCACTAACTGATCAATCTTTACCTATTGATATTGCTCTAGTTAGTCAGTTCCCTAATATCACTGTCGTGGATATTGAGTCTGCATTAAATCAAGTGCAAGATGTCTTGAGTAAATTATCCGCAGCCATTGAACTGTTATTTATGTTGACTGTATGTGCTGGCGTTTTAGTTTTGGGGGCTTCCTTAGCGAGCACTCAAGATCAACGTTTGCGTGACGCAGGTCTCTTAAAAACATTAGGTGCTACCAATGCTCAAATCAGTCGCGCCTTCTACACAGAGCTAGCAGCCATCGGAGTTATTGCAGGAGGTTTAGCTGCATCTGGTGCTTTGGCAGTTGGATGGGCCTTAGCTAAGTTTGTTTTTGAGATTCAGCTCAATCCTTCATGGATCATGATTATTTACGGCATGGGTTTTGGTGCTTTTGTATGTGTCATGGGCGGCGCCTGGTTGCAACGCAAAATGACCAATACTTCTGCTAACGAGATTTTGCGTGAAGCCTAGTCTTTTGGAATTCAGTTAAATTAACGAATATGTCAGAACAAAAAACAACTTATGAATTAATTGGCGGCGCAGAAAAATTACGCGAGCTAGTTGACCGCTTTTATGACTTGATGGCCTTGGATCCTGCCTATGCAGGTATTAGAGTCATGCATCCTGAAGACTTGAGCTCTTCGGGTGATAAGTTGTTTTTATTCTTAAGCGGTTGGATGGGTGGACCTGATTTGTTTGTGCAGCAATATGGTCATCCCCGTCTAAAGGCGAGACATATGCCATTCCCAATCGGAATTTCTGAAAGAGATCAATGGCTGCAATGTATGCGCCAAGCTCTTCATGATGTAGGTATTAGAGGCTTGTTGTTTGAGCGCTTAATGCAATCATTCTTTACCACTGCTGACTGGATGAGGAACCAGGCGGGGTAATTGAACTAAGCGTGTGCCAGCCCAACGGTCTGGCAAAGTTTGTCTGTGCTTGCGATCAAGTAAAGCGCTCAGTGGCCATAAAAACAAAGTCACCGAAAAAAAGATAATTGAAAAATAAGTGCCCATTTTGTCCGGATTACCTACTTTTAAACACACAAACAAAATAATCGCAGCAGGGACGATCCATAGCGAACCTAGGGCATATCGCATCAAAGCTTGTGAACGTTTCATGATCTTGCCGTCTTCGCTCACCAACTGAATTTTCCAAGTTTGCATGGCTAATGTTTGGCCGGTTTTTGTCCAGTACCAAGAAAAATAAAAAGCAAAGACAAGATAGATGTGGGCTAGTAATAGCCAGGCTGGTGCGGTGATCTCTAGAAAAACACCAATTAGTAAATGAGGAACTAAAAAGGTTAGAGCAGCCACCCCCATCAATACAAGCATCTCATATAAATTTAAGATGATTCGGCGTTTGACGGTTGGCGCAGCAAGTGAGCGCAGATAGTCAGCGGGAAGGGGGGTAAATTTTTCGCTAGTATTCACAAGCGCTATTTTAGCGTCGGTGAAGTAACTGTGGTGGGTTTAGTTGATGTCGCTTTTTTATCAGCAAGACGTTTCTTATCTTCATCTGAAAGTTGCTGATAGCTTTCCCAGGCAGCAGCTTTTTTCTCTGCAGAAAATTTTAGTGTGCGCAAATAGTTGTCTCGAGCACTCTGTCTCTCTTTAGTGGATAGGCCTGCCCATTCAGTCATTCTTGACTTTAGGTTGGAGCGTTCCGAATCCGACATTTGTGGGTAACGGTTGGCAACTTCAAGCCATTTCTTTTGGCGAGCTTGATTGAGTGATGACCAATCTTCTTCTAGTGGAGCCAAGACTAGGCGTTGATCATCAGTCAACTGTGACCAAGGTTGAGCGTAAGCCATTTGAGCTGCCGACATCGATAAAGCAATAGCTATACAAAAACGACCAATCACACGACTTGCGTAATTAAATCGATTTTGGTATTTCGATGATGAGGGCTGCTTGGCAGACGACAAAAGAGGCATGATTAAATTTTATCTTCGTCGTCGTCTTCAACAATGAGGTCTTTGCCATTGGTCATCAAGAAGCGCACATAACCATCGTCTTTGTATGCTTCTGGGGGAACAATATCAGTCAAAATAGCAGAGTCGACGGTAGCAATATCTTTAATGCGCTCGTCTTGTTGCCAGTTGGCAATCGCGAATAAGCCCAAGCCTAGCGCCAAGATAGGAGCAATTCCGAGGGCGCTCCAAATTTTGGGGGCTAAATTAGAAGAAAATGCCCCAGACATGCCAGCAAGAGACCATTGTGATTCAGTGGCATATTCTTTTTGACTTGGGTAATGGCTCAAAGCAAGAGCTCTGGCTTGATTAAGTCTTGCAAGGATGTGCTTAGGCAGTTGTTCGGCCCCATCATTTAATAAATCGCGGGCAAGTAGACCCACACGTAATTCCGCGTTGGAGGCTTGCTCGCTATTTTTGGTTTTGATGTTCACAGCTTAAATCCTTGTTTCTTAAGGGCTTCTGCCAAAGATGAAGCAGCTCGAGAGCAGTGAGTTTTCACACTTCCCTCTGAGCAACCCATTAATTTGGCTGTTTCAGAAATATCTAAGTCATCCCAATAACGCATGAGGAAGGCTTCTCGTTGACGTGATGGGAGCTTAGATACGGCTATTTCTAACATTTCGATCAATTGTTTACGTTCTAATTGGGTTTCACCCCCCTCAGAGCCGGTATTTTCTTCATTAGATTCAAGGAAATCCAGGGGGTCTGACTGTTCAGACTCGTCAAAACTATCTTTAGAGCCACCTTTTAGGGCAGAAAACAGGCTAACCCATGTATTTTGGGTTTTTTGGCGTCTAAACCAGTCTAAAGTAGTGTTTTGCAGGATCCTTGTGAACAGCAAAGGCAGCTCATTGACCTCATGACCGCTGTATTTTTCGGCTAATTTCATCATGCTATCTTGGACAATATCCAAAGCGGCTTCCTCGTCCCGTGTAGCAAACACGGTGCGTTTGAAGGATTTAGCCTGAACTCCTTGTAGGAAGTCAGACAGTTCTTTTGCTGAAGCCATACCCTCTATTAGACAACGTCTTATAAACCTACCCCTAATATGGCGTTATGGTCTAAAATAGCCAGTTCGACTTGCCGGACCTTTCATAAGATGGTTTTCTCCGGATTTAGCGACCGCCACTCGAACCCGAGCCACAAGCACGGAGCCAGAGTAGCCCAAACAATTTTTTGCCGAAAATTGCAAAGGACTATTAAAAATGAATGCAAATACCAGCGCGGAACTTTTGAACCCTGCTAACAAAAATCAAAACCAAGACGGCCCAGAAATGATTGGCGCCGAAATTTTGGTCCATGCCCTTCATGCTGAAGGTGTGGAATATGTCTGGGGTTACCCAGGTGGTTCAGTTTTATTTATCTACGACGAAATTTTCAAACAAGATAAGTTTGAACATATCCTAGTGCGTCATGAGCAAGCTGCTGTACATGCTGCTGACGGCTATGCACGTGCAACGGGTAAGGTCGGTGTTGCTCTTGTGACTTCAGGTCCAGGCGTTACGAATGCTGTTACTGGCATCGCAACTGCTTATATGGATTCGATTCCAATGGTGATCATCACAGGTAACGTTCCTACGAACGCTATCGGTGAAGATGCATTCCAAGAGTGTGACACTGTGGGTATTACACGCCCAATCGTTAAACACAATTTCTTAGTTAAAGACCCTGCTGATTTGGCATTGACTTTAAAGAAGGCTTTCCATATTGCTAGAACTGGTCGCCCAGGTCCTGTGGTTGTGGATATTCCTAAAGATGTGTCATTCCAAAAAGCTCGCTTTAACTATCCAACAGAATTGACTATGCGTTCTTACAACCCTGTGAGCAAAGGCCACAGTGGACAAGTTCGTAAAGCTGTTTCTTTGTTAATGGAAGCAGAGCGCCCATACATCTACACAGGTGGTGGCGTGATTCTTTCTGATGCAGCGCCTGAACTAAAAGCGTTTGCTGATTTGTTGGGTTACCCAGTAACCAATACCTTGATGGGTCTTGGTGGTTTCCCAGGAACAGATCCACGTTTCTTGGGTATGTTGGGTATGCACGGCACTTACGAAGCTAACATGACAATGCAGCACTGTGACGTGTTGATTGCGATTGGCGCTCGTTTTGATGACCGTGTGATCGGTAATCCAGGTCACTTCTCAAGTGTTCCAAGAAAAATCATTCATATTGATATTGACCCTTCAGTTATTTCTAAGCGCGTGAAGGTTGATGTGCCTATCGTTGGTGATCTCAAAGAAGTTTTAGTTGAGATGACTGAAATGTTGAAATCTGCTGGTCCACGTAAAAATCAAGCCAAGGTAGATGCTTGGTGGTCACAGATCAACGAATGGCGTAAAAAAGACTGCCTCAGTTTTGATCGCGATACAGAGATTGTTAAACCTCAATACGTAGTTGAAAAAATTTGGGAATTAACGAAGGGCGATGCTTTCATTTGTTCTGACGTTGGTCAGCATCAAATGTGGGCAGCTCAATTCTACAAATTTGATAAACCTCGTCGTTGGATTAACTCTGGTGGCTTAGGCACCATGGGTGTTGGTTTGCCGTACGCAATGGGTATTAAAAAAGCATTCCCTGAATCTGAGGTTGTAACGATTACAGGTGAAGGTTCCATCCAGATGTGTATTCAGGAGTTATCAACTTGCAAGCAGTACAACACGCCTGTAAAAGTTGTTTCTTTGAATAACCGTTACTTAGGTATGGTTCGTCAGTGGCAAGAGCTAACGTATAACAAACGTTATTCAAGCTCTTACATGGATTCATTGCCTGACTTTGTTAAGTTGGCTGAATCATATGGTCACGTTGGTATGCGCATCGAGAAGAAATCTGATGTTGAGCCAGCATTGCGTGAAGCCTTCAAGTTGAAAGATAGAACTGTATTTATGGATTTCCAAACTGACCCAACAGAAAACGTTTGGCCAATGGTTCAAGCTGGTAAAGGCATTACTGAAATGCTTTTAGGAAGTGAGGATCTGTGATGCGCCATATTATTTCTGTTTTATTAGAGAACGAGCCAGGTGCTTTATCGCGCGTGGTTGGATTATTCTCAGCTCGTGGTTACAACATTGAAACATTGACAGTAGCTCCTACTGAAGATCCTTCTTTATCACGTATGACTATTGTTTCAATCGGATCAGATGATGTGATTGAACAAATTACCAAACACTTAAATCGTCTAGTTGATGTTGTTAAATTGATTGATTTAAGTGATGGCCCACATATTGAGCGTGAGCTCATGTTGATCAAAATAAGGGCTGTTGGTAAGGAGCGAGAAGAAATGAAACGCCTTGCGGATATTTTCCGTGGGCATATCATCGATGTCACCGATAAGTCATACACCATCGAGTTGACAGGTGATAGTAGTAAATTAGATGCTTTTATTGAAGCCATCGACCGCAGCGCCATTTTGGAAACAGTTCGAACTGGCAGCTCAGGTCTAGGCCGAGGCGAACGTATCCTTAAGGTGTAACTTTTTTAACTAATAACAAACTGATCTCATATAGGAAATAGCATGAAAGTTTTTTACGATAAAGACGCAGACTTATCTCTCATCAAAGGTAAACAAGTAACTATTATTGGTTACGGTTCACAAGGTCACGCACACGCACAGAACTTAAATGATTCTGGCGTTAAAGTGACTGTTGGTTTGCGCAAGAACGGTGCTTCTTGGTCTAAAGCTGCTAACGCAGGTTTGCAAGTTAAAGAAGTGGCTGATGCTGTTAAAGGTGCTGACGTTGTAATGATGTTGTTGCCTGACGAACAAATTGCTGACGTGTACAACAAAGAAGTAGCACCAAACATTAAAGCTGGTGCAGCTTTGGCATTTGCTCACGGTTTTAACGTTCACTACGGTCAAGTTATTCCACGTCACGATGTTGACGTGATCATGATCGCTCCTAAAGCTCCTGGTCATACAGTACGTGGTACTTATGCTCAAGGTGGTGGTGTTCCTCACTTGATCGCTGTTCACCAAGATAAAACTGGCTCAGCTCGTGATGTTGCTTTGTCATACGCAGCTGCTAACGGCGGCGGTCGTGCTGGCATTATCGAAACTAACTTCCGTGAAGAAACAGAAACTGACTTGTTCGGTGAGCAGGCAGTATTGTGCGGCGGTACAGTTGAGTTGATCAAAGCTGGTTTCGAAACTTTGGTTGAAGCGGGTTACGCTCCTGAAATGGCTTACTTTGAGTGTTTGCATGAGTTGAAGTTGATTGTTGACTTGATCTACGAAGGTGGTATCGCCAACATGAACTACTCAATCTCTAATAACGCTGAATACGGTGAGTATGTAACTGGTCCACGCGTTGTGACTGAAGATACTAAAAATGCAATGCGTCAATGTTTGAAAGATATTCAAACTGGCGAATACGCTAAGAGCTTCATCTTGGAAAACAAGGCTGGCGCACCAACATTAATTTCACGTCGTCGTTTGACTGCTGAGCATCAAATTGAAGAGGTGGGTGGTAAGTTGCGCGCGATGATGCCTTGGATTGCTAAAAACAAACTAGTTGATCAAAGCAAGAACTAATTAACAAGAAGAATCTAAAAGATATCCAGAAGGAACATATGGCCATACATTACCCGCATCCCATCATTGCCAAAGAAGGTTGGCCGCATGTAGCTATTGCGGGGTTTGTTCTATTTGTTGTTCATTCAACAGGTGGTTGGGTTTGGTCTTGGCCTTTCTGGATTATTTTTGCTTTTGTTCTTCAGTTTTTTAGAGATCCAGGTCGTTTGGTACCTCTAATGAAAGATGCGGTTTTATCTCCAGCAGATGGCCGCATCATCATTGTTGAAAAATCATTCGATCCATACGCTAGTCGTGAAGCATTAAAAATTAGCGTGTTCATGAATGTATTTAATGTGCACTCCAATCGTTCTTCTGTAAACGGAACGATTAAAAAGATGGAATATTTTCCAGGTAAGTTTGTCAATGCTGACTTGGATAAAGCGTCTATTGAGAACGAGCGTAATGCGGTTGTTTTTGATGCCAACGGTCACACGGTGACTTTGGTTCAAGTGGCTGGCTTAATTGCCCGTCGAATTCTTTGCTACGCGCATTTGGGTGACAAGCTCAAAAAGGGCGAGCGTTATGGTTTTATTCGCTTTGGTTCTAGGGTTGATGTTTACTTGCCTTTAGATGCAGAGCCATTGGTCAGTGTTGGCGATAAAGTATCTGCAACAACGACAGTACTAGCCAAATTGCCAGGATTAGACTAAAAACTAGTCTATGAGTACATTTAGACGAAGAAAACTAAGACCATCTAAGGCTGTGCCTAGCAACGTCACGCCGTTGCGTAAGTCAGATTGGGTGGCTCATGACTCTGGTAGTCAGATGAGACCACGTAACCGTGGCATCTATCTTTTGCCGAATGCTTTTACAACTGCAAATCTATTTTGTGGTTTCTTTGCCATCGTTCAATCAATGAACCAGCGTTTTGAAATTGCCGCTATTGCGATTTTCTTTGCCTTGGTTATGGATGGTATGGATGGTCGTGTGGCTCGTATGACTAATACGCAAAGTGCGTTTGGCGAGCAGTATGACTCTTTAACGGATATGGTTTCTTTTGGTGTTGCTCCGGCTTTAATCGCTTATGAATGGGTTCTTAAGGATCTTGGTAAGTGGGGTTGGTTAGCTGCATTTGTATTCTGCGCGGGCGCCGCATTACGTTTGGCCCGATTTAATACCAACATTGGCGTGGTTGATAAGCGCTTCTTCCAAGGTTTACCGAGCCCTGCAGCAGCATCTTTAATCGCTGGCTTTGTTTGGTTAGCTGTTGACAATAAATTACCAGTTCAAGATTTAGCCTTACCTTGGGTGATGTTTGTGCTGACTATTTATGCCGGTATCACTATGGTTTCTAATGCCCTGTTTTACAGTGGTAAAGCCTTGGATGTGCGTTACCGCGCCCCATTTGGTGTGATGATTTTGGTGATTCTTGGATTTGTGCTGATTTCTAGCGATCCTCCAGTAGCTTTGTTTGGCTTATTTGTGGCTTATGCATTATCTGGCTATGTTT
>JACCDJ010663596.1_pt1 | contig 10034 bp, 9 predicted proteins | sample 7444481 | NCBI WGS metagenome assembly JACCDJ01 (sample SAMN15323435, study PRJNA562643) | freshwater metagenome | isolation source: river surface water | place: USA:Blue River Watershed | collected 2017-08-15 | reverse complement strand
AATCTGTTACAGCATCTTCATTAATAGCACAGAATAAACCAGTTCTTCTAGCTTCTGAGTTAATCATTGTTTCAATGTATAAGTTTCTACCTTCAAGATCTTTGAAGTTAGGAATCAATGAACCAGTGTATTGCGCAATTAAAGAAACTTGTCTTAAATTAGAAAACGCATCTAATTTATCTTTAAGTAAACCTGTTGAGTTAAAATAAGTAGCGTAAATTGGATCGTTAGTAAGATCTGACGGATTGAATTTTCCTTTGAATACGAATACATCTACCATAAAATCTGATAGGTAATCTCTTTCATTTAAGAATTCAGGAACATTACCTTCACCATACCATTCTCTAGCAGTTGTTTCGAAAGGTGTTACGTTTTGTGCTTTTCTTATGAAAACAGTAATTGGTTCTTGTTTGATATTAATTAAGTTAATAATTCTATCATCGTCAAGACCGATTGTAGATAAAGTAGCTTCATCACTAGGGAACCAGAACTTATCTGTGTTAAAGAATTTAGTGTACAAATCTGTGTCGCTACCAGCGTAAGTGTCTTCTGCACTACCATTAGTAACGATATTAACGAACTCGATTGTATCGTTTTCATCAAATGTAGATAAGTTTAAAGCTAAGATTGGGCCTCTAGAAAGAGCAGCTAAAGCTGATCTATGGAAGAACATACCCTTTTTCTCTAAGTTTCTGTCGATACCACCGAAGACTGCGTTAAAATCTTCTACTGTTTCAACAAACACTGGAGTATTGTATGGACCCTTTTTAGAGTGACCAACTACCAATCTGATAGTCTCTGTAGCAAAGTTCGTGGTTTGTGATTTATCGAATTCTAGACGATAAACACCCGAACTCTTGAATTGCAATAATTGAGGACTTAGTGCCATGTTTATTTTGATCTTTTTTTCTTTATTCTATATATCTATTTCTATCTCCAATTTTAATTGTCGAGCAAATCATAGATGTCATACTGTAAATCTCCTTGCGATTGGCTATCCTTATATAGAATTTCTTCCATATAATCGTGTAAACCTTCATCAATAACATCTAGCATCTCTTCAATATAATCGGCATAGTCTGTAGTACCAAAGAACTCTGTTGCTATAATAGAAGACATAATAAGGTCATCATGTCCCATTTGTGCAGAATAATTACCGCTCTTGTTAGTTCCAAATAAGGATGCTTCATTAACAGTAGTTACTTCATTAATATTTATCCTATTTGATTCGATCAACTTTTTAAAGTTTTGACAAAAAATCGCTTTATTATCAGCACGCAACCTAATTCCAGGCTTTAGTCCTCTAGAATCGTGTCTATGTTTAAATCTTAAAATCATATCTTCATCGAAATCATTTCTCTGAGGAAATACAGTTTGAAGATATTTTAATAAGACTGTTCCATATGTATTAAACTCAATTAGCATTTTAACGTTTTCTCCATTAAAAACATCAACTGCTAAAGTATATAATATTTTTGAAAAATCTTCAATTGGGTGTTCATTACTTTTAAATAGAGCAACTTGATTTAATTTAAAGAAATCATACATTGCACCTGGATTCGTGGCAACCTCGATCTCCTTTCTAGTCATCGGTGTTACTTCAAACACGTTAATAACTGAATAGTCTCCGCCAGATCCTTCCGCAATATCAACTGAAAATAACCAATATTTGCTCTCATCCTTACATAATTCAATATCGAATCCTGGTTTAAAACCAAGGAATCCTTTTACGTCAATATGAATATTATCAAAATCTTCAATATCTTGATAGACGAACTTCTTAGCATTTTTTCTTAGTGTGCCAAGAGATCCTGGGGATAATAAGAGTGAAGATGAACTAATAAACTCATTACCATATTGGCGGTTAAATGCTTCTTCAGAACCTAAGTTCTTTAATTCTCGTTGATACCATGCGTCATCTCGTTCAGGGTGTTGCCACCAATCGATTCGCATTGGAGTGTAAGCATTCTTACCATCAACCGCAGCTGCCCAAATTTCATAAAATTTATTAAATCCGTTCGGCGTTGATGTGATATTAATACGAGAAATTTTCGAAGATGATAACGTTGGATAAACGTTTTCATAAAATACATCCACAATATTTGGGTGGATGTGGGCAAACTCATCCAAGTATAAGTTATGGATGGTAAAACCGATACCTGCTTTTGCTGTGGTAGATTGACCTACTAGACGACAACCATTATCACATCGAACGTTCATAACGTCATACTTAATAATTCCAGGTTTCATAAAGAACGGCAAATGTTCAATTACAACTTTGGCTTTATCAATAATCTCTTTAGTGGTTTCTCCTTTGTTGGCTAAAAGTAGGGTATTTTTATCAACATTAAATGTAATAAACCATGCGTTGAATATCGATGCTGTTACGGTTTTACCCATCTGTCGAGAGGCTAGAACAATATTAAATCGATTATGTTGAAAGTTTCTCAACATGTCCTTTTGGTATTCACGAAGTTTAACTTTTCGAATACCCTCATCCGTCATTACCACCGCATATTTTTCAGCAAAATATACAATGTCACTAGCACATCTAGCTATTTCAGCAATCTCGTCGTCGGTATATTCAAATACAATATTACCACGCTTTAAGTGCTGTTTACCTTCATAAAAAGGCATTGACACTTGAGGGCGATAACCCTTATCAAGTGCCACTATTAGGTCATTAACCGCTTTGGTTGACCATACTATCTTATTTGATTGAATTTCTTCTGAATCCTTCGGGATCCAAATATTACTATCACTCATTCGGTTCTGGTTCTATTTCTAGAGCATCATCAGCCTCTTCACTACTTTGGCTAATACCCATTTGAATCATTCGCATCAGATCTTTTGTACCTCTTTGTACATTGGCATCTTTTACATCGCCTCCAGCCTCTTCAATTTGTGTTTTATTAGTATTTTTACGATAAACCTCAATATCTCTAGCAATACGTTTATTCGATTCTTCAGTTGCCATAAGATACATGGTCTGAGATTTAATAATATCTAACATTGATTTTTGAAGTGTTGCTAACACCTCAAACATTCTTGGAGACAATTCTCCATCTTCAATAGTTTCTAACAATATTGTAAGTGCACGTTCTCCGGCTTGAAGCTGATAAACTAGAGATGCCATTGTCATCTCGTCCATCTTCTTTTTAGCCTTTACATACTCATCATTTTCAATAATATCTGCATCCAGATAAAATTTCATGAGAGCTGTAATGGTCTTTTTAGCCTGCGTTTCAGCACTGCTCTTAACTGCGGTATATGAAACTGCCGGACTTTTTTGAACTTGAGGAGTTGAAGGAAGAGGTTGATCTGTTTCCACAATATCTGTTAAAGATTCATCTTCGCCAATTAACCATTCTAATTCCTTACGAATATCTTCGGCCTGTTCACGAATTGGCCTGTCCTTATTTTCTTCTGACATAATATAATATTATTTATAGAATATTTATCCCTATTACAGAGAGTTTCTAAACTTCTGATAACCTAGAGACGGAAGAGCATTATCAATTATAATTCCTAATTGATTATCTCGAACAACATATTGATTTAAAACATTGTGATGTTGTTCATATTCTACTGGAGTATTAAACAATCTAATATTAGTTATTTTAGCCTTAGTTCCTTTTAATGAATATGCAGCACCTGGAATATCCCAAGAAATATTGTAAACTTGATTTCTTGTTTCATGATAAATTTGAGTTAAATCATTTGATGCGCTTTGAGGTAATCCTAAGTTACTAGTAGGATCTAGAGAATATAGGCTAAATGATAATTGATTAAATTGTGTATTTGCATTTAGAACCATTGCATACCATCTAGTTGGAGATAGAATTGCGTTATGATTAAATACAAATTCATTACTATTTACGACAACTTTAATTTTACTTCCGTTAAATAAAACCTTTAATCCATTATTGATAGTTCCATTACCAAATAACCAATAATAAGTATTATCATTAAAATCTACATTTGGCGCAAACCAACATGTAAATCCAAAGTTATTAGTTATTTTAACAGGAGCGACATACTCAACCGCTGTTTCATCGATTGGTAATAGTGTTAAATCATAATAATTTTTAGAAACAATAGTCCAACGATTCTTTAATTCTGAATCAACTATTTTTAGGCTAGCATTAATTCTATTTCTAATGCCATCATTATATGCTGTCGAAACAGTTTTAAATGTTTCAGGCTTAGAAGTTTGAATGTACTCATCTCTAATCTCTTCACCGAAGATTTCATCAACATCAGTAACTAAACTATCGGTAAGAGTTTCAAATGTATTCTTAATAACGGCTGTATCGTTTTGGTATTTAGTTAATTTAACTTTCCAATATGTAATTGCCTCATTGAATCTATCACCTAATGCAACTGAAAGTACAGTGTACATTTTATTAATTAATGGGAAATATAAATAATCGTTGTTTCTTGGCTTTTTGCCTTGACCAAATACTTGCTGGAATTGTTGTTGTGTAATATGAATTTCAAACTCTTCAAATTCCATTCCGAATAAATCATACGAAACTGTAGATTCTTGAGGAAACTCATTATCAGGAACAAGAACTTTTAATGTTTCTTGGTCTACAACATTATGCAATGAATATTCCATTAAGATAACATCCTTAGTTCTAGTATCTGGTTCAGTTCTAAAATAGGTTACATCATGACCAAAGATATTATTAACAATATTTGCTAATTGAATATATGTTTGCTGTGATCTAAATTGTTTATATGGTTGGAATAAATTTCCAGCGTTTAATCCATCGCAAGTTACTTCAATTGTTGCACAGCCTGAATAAACAAAAGGATCTGTACATGATGTACAGAATTGAGGACATGATTCTACAACGCCATCGACAGTTTCAATAGTTATTGTTGAAGAAATAAATGATATTTTAGCGCCTGTAATTATTGCTGAAACTTCTGAACCAAAGTCAATTAATAAATCAACTCCATTTGTCCATTCGTAATTTAATAAATCACCAGGTGTATTATTATTATTTAATGGAGCAAATTCACTAAAAATCTTACCGCCATCGACTGAAATTCTAAACGTATAATCAACGGCATTATTTGCATCTAGTGGTCTAAAGAATTCAATTCCAGATCCAGAAAAATTAACTGGAGCTGTTAAAACTAAAACATTATTGTTGGTTACGCTCTGAATCGTAAGCACATTATTACCAACTATAATTTGATTTGTATTTTGAAAAAGTCTTGTAAAATCGGTTCCAACACCATTTACAACTGCCGAACCTGAAGTAAAACTTAAAGTTCCTATCGTGGTCACATCACTAACTCCACTAAGAATGCTCCAACTAATAACTTTTTTGAGATTCTTATATGGTGTCTTAATTGATGCGATTAAAAAATCGCCATAAGCTGATGCGGTATTACCTACTACCATTAGTGAGAAATATTTTCTTTATATATTCTCAGTAATCCGTGACTAATAGGACTTCAGGATTATCACCACTTAGTTTTTGATCGCTCATCATATCGAGCATATTGGCGACAGAATCAACAACGTCCATATCGGCTTCATTAACTGATTCTATAATATTTTTATCTGCTCTAATAATCCATTCATCTAGGCGGTCAACTAAGTCGTTCAATTTAATTCTACGATATGGCATACCTTCTTCTAAAACTCTCTGGTCTACCAAAATCTTATTAAACATTTGGACTTCTTCATGAGTTTCAAAAATATCGAATGTTTTGATCGTCATGTGCAAAATCTTAAACCCAAATTTAATTTGTGAGTTACCATTAGGGTCTTTTATCAGACGAGAATATTTACTATTTTTGTTTAGGGTTAATTTAATCCATCTCAATTGCTTCATATTCTTTAGCATGTTAGCAATAAAATAGATTGAGTTAACTTCTTTATGAATTACCTCATATCCAACTGAATTGAATGTGTTTAATTCATTTTTAAAATTATGGTTAATAAAGTTTTCTAATTGGTCTCTAGTAATGATAATAGAGCCGTCATTAGGCTCTAAATATTCGACCTTGTTTCTGATACCTGTCCATAGTTTATTATCACTATGATTATACTTATAAAGGACAATATCTATAACATCAGATCTATCATATAGTGAAAAATTCTCAGTCATTAATACACTTTAATTGTTTCGTCAAGTTTTTTCAATTCTGCAAGAGTTTCTTTTTTATAGAACTTCATTAGTTCGTCATACTCTCTTTTACCAATTTCATTCTTTCTAATAAAAAAGTCAATAGCTTCTTGACTAGGTATGTATTCGCTTTTTTCAGTTTTTACTGGATCTGCCTTTTTAGTTTTAGTGTAGATCCAAGGTGGAACAGCAGTAAATCTTTGAGCAACAAGACCCCAACTTTCAACAACAGCAAGACCATTAATACCATTAATATTAAATGCCTGTGCATTTGTTGGAAATTTAATCGCAAAGAAGCGATTAATCATAAAATGATGTCGCTTCTTTGAATGATCTTTTATATTTTGAAAATCTTTATGCTTTGTAAACATTATTTTTACAAAGTCAAATAATTTGGTCTCGTCTAGCATATTTTATTTAATTAATCCATCCATTTACCATGTTTTCGCAAATGCCAAAACCTGTGTTGCAATACTGCAATAATAATACCAAATAAGGTATCTGCCTCATATACTCCATCTTTTACTATTAGTTTCATATATTTAGAATAAAGTATTAGTAGTTTTAGAACTATCATTCACTTTTGTTTCATGCTCTTCTAAGCCTGCAAAAGCATCAAAATCTACTGGAGTTGTATTTGCTTTCTTTAACCACCCTGTGCCCTCTAGGATCTTTTCCATCTGTGATAATGACATAATCATTGGTTCAGTTTGCTTATCCTTTTCAATACACTTAATGATTTCTCGTTGTATTGGATCTGGAATTGTATTGTAATGCAACAACATTAAATCTAGGTTTTGATTAAAACGAACCAAAATATTGGCTTGAGTTTCATGACCAACAACTCGATAGATTAAATTAACAATCTTATCAACTTGTGCTTGGTTAAACATGTGGTCGATTACAAAGTTACCTTCTTCTTTATTGTATTGATTTAAGATAGATTCGGCTTGTTTATCTGTAATTGAAAACGTGCGTGATTTACCGTTTTTCATGGATTTTTGCCAAGTAACAACTGATTTAATATTATCAGATTTATCACCCATTAAAATCTTTTGGAAAACAAACCGGTCACAGTTTACTTCTTCAATTTCAATTTGATTCTTTTTGATCCATTCAACTAGTTCATTTTTGATACGATCGCTTTCATGTGCTGGACTATCTAAATTGAATAACAAATCTTCTGGAGAAATATCTAGCTCTTGGTCTTTTTGAAGTAATTCATTAAAACCTTCGAATGTTATTAATTTCTTTTTAGTGTTGTAATACCATAGAGTATATCCATCAGTTGCTTTAGAATAGTCAACTAATTGAATCATATCACGGTCACCAGTCCAAATGATTGTATTCTTACCTTGTGTATTTAAGTAAGTTGACCATGCAAAAAGAATATCATCGGCTTCAGCGCCTTTTACTTGATGGACAATTACACCTTTCTTAGCCAAGATAAGTTTAAACTCATCATAAACTTCATAAACAGCAGTCCAATCAACTGAACTGTCTTGGGTTCTTGTACCTTTATAAAAGGCTTCTGGAAATAAGTCTTTACGCCATGATTTTGAGTCAACTGCAAATACGATTTGGTTGACAAATGGCGCCATTTTTCTAACTTCAGATGCGAAATCAATCGCAAGTTTTCTAATAAACTGTCCTTTACTATTTTCATCTCCTAATAGAGCACCAGACTTAGGTCTAGGAAGGACAAATAATCTACTGTGGATGAAATAGTTTCCATCGATAAGTAGTGTATGATTACCAAACTTCATATTTTATCTATTTGTTTATGTAAATATAAACATTTTTCTTCAAACGGAAAAATGTTTTTCACTTTTTTTACGATCTTACGATCGTCTGTAACTTATAGACACAACTTAACATTGTAATAACAGGGTCAATTACATGTACTCGTTGAGCCTGGTGTTCAGCTACAGTTATGGCAATCTGAGGAATATGTTTTACGCTATTCTGTTTTTCTGACTGAATATACTCGATGAAATCATTTCCTAAGCATTGTAACACATCATCAACACGATTGCCATACTCGCTTACAAGCATTTTATAGTTTTTGCTAGGATCTGTTTCGTTAAAAATCAATTCAAAAACATCTTTATAGACTGAATTAAATTTCTTAACATCATCGATTGTGATATTTGCAGTTCCTTGTGATTTATAACCTTGTAGTTTATTTAAAGTACTACGAAGATCTGGAAAATTACGTCTAACAAATTCAACCAAGGCTGGTTTATCAATTGTCATGTCTTCTTTTCCACAAATATCATAAACTCTCTTAATGTATTTCTTTGTCAATTCAACCTCTTCAGATTTATCAAAATCAAAGTTGATAACTTCAAACCTTGACAAGATTGGATCTGGGATTTTATTAACATAATTACAAGTTGCAATAAAACGAGAGTTACTTGCAAATTGTTCCATTGTTGCGCGTAATGCTTTAAAGAACTGGTCAGAAACACCATCAACCTCATCAAGAATTACAACTTTGAATTTTCCTTGGTCATCTAAGATAGACATAGTTGAACAAAAATCCGTAATTCTTGTACGAATAACTTCAACTGAAGTATCGGTTGAAGCATTAATATAAATGTATGGCAATCCAAATTGATTAACAATTGCCTTAGCAGTTGATGTTTTACCGGTTCCAGGGCTTCCAGCTAACAACATATTTTGAGTGATGCCATCTTTAAACTTAGACATAACTCGATCTGGGAGAATTAACTCCGATAAATTTTTAGGACGGTACTTTTCCGTAAAGAGTGAATGTATCATTTTTTGCACTTTATTTCTAAATTTATATCAAAGAATGCTATTTAGTTTCAAAAATAAATAACTATATGGCATTTCGTAAAAAATATCCAGAAATAGTTCGAACTGGTGGGCCTTACCCATCTAATCGATATGGTATTATACTCAAACACTTATCAAGATTGCAAAGAAGATTCTTAGCCGAACATCCTCTTCTACGTGAAAGGGTTCAAAGTGATCAATTTGCGCAAATTATTTTAGAACTGGCCAATCATTCAGTACAACCATTTAAGTTTAAAGACCGAATGTATTACGACTGGTCAACGGGTAGTGTGGTAGAGAAAGAAACCTTATTAGACAATTATAACTCCATCTCATGGGTGTGTGCAATCAGTGGTAAGCCAATCACTGCGAGAACAGATGATTTTAGTTTAGAAAACTTTGTTCATCCAGAATATCATGATGTTTTAAAGGCTCCAATGGTAGATAGCCGAATTCTTAAATCTTCAGTTGAATTCCGTAAATATGTAAAAAAGCTCTTGCTGAATGAACAACAAGAGCTTTTAAAATTGGCTAAAAAGAATTCTAAGGTTAATTAACCTAATAGAGCTCTGAATTTATCAGCAACACTAAGATTATTATACTTAGATTCATTTAGTTTATTTGTATTTTCAAGTTTAGATAATTCCATTTCAATAATTCTACCTAATTCAGTACCATCTAATTGCCAAGATTCTTTAGCTGAAATTTTATCAATTAACTCTTGTGCCTTTTTAATTGCTTCTTCATTACCAGATTCTTTAGCTTTTTCTAATTGCTTTTTAGCTCTAGCAAGTTTATCTTCTTTTGAATTTTTAGGCTCTTCTTTAGGAGCACTTTCAGATTGAGCATCCTTTAAAGCTTGTTGAAACTCACCAACTTTTCCTTGAGCATCTGAAATTTTCTTTTCATCACCTTTTAATTTAGCAATTTGTAAATCAATTTGGGCCATGCTTAAATTGTTTTGAGCTTCTCCAGCTTTATCTTCTGGAGCAATCTTTTTAGCTTTTAATTCTCCCTTTTTAACAGTTAAATCTTCAATCTGTTTTTTATTAGCTTCTTCTTTCTCCTTTTTACCAGCCTCTT
>JACCDJ011081279.1_pt1 | contig 10035 bp, 8 predicted proteins | sample 7444481 | NCBI WGS metagenome assembly JACCDJ01 (sample SAMN15323435, study PRJNA562643) | freshwater metagenome | isolation source: river surface water | place: USA:Blue River Watershed | collected 2017-08-15 | reverse complement strand
TGGCTACATTAAGGAATATCTGCCGACAACAAAAGAAATTATCGCCCATAAGGTGGGAGATTTTGTTAGCTATGTCGGTAAGAGAAAAGCCGGCGGGTATGTGATTGCACTTGGTAATCGGTTGGCAGTCACCGATGATAATTTTTCAATTACAAAAGAAATTGATATGCATATTGATCGAAAAGTTGGTCAGACCAACGATGGCAACATCGATCCTTGTGGCTGTCTCTGGATTGGCGTTGCTGAAGCGGTCGAAGGATCAAAAGCCGGCGACTTACGTCGAATCGACCAGAACTTCTCGTCCAGCACTCATCGCAAGAATGTGCAGATATCAAACGGCATTGATTGGTCGCTAGATGGAAAAATCATGTATTACATCGATTCTGCGCCGCGCGAGATTTCTCGCTATCAATTTGATCCTCAAAAGGGTGAGATTGTCAGGGAATTAACAGCAATAGATGTCAGTGATGTCACTGGCGTACCCGATGGAATGTGCACTGATTCATTAGGCAATCTCTGGGTTGCTTTCTGGGGCTGCGGCCAAGTGCGTAATTACACTCCTGACGGCGAACTTCTCAATGTGGTGCAGGCTCCAACAGCGTTAACAACTTGCCCTTCCTTTGGCGGAGCTGATCTCAAAACAATGTTTATTACTTCAGCGCAAGACCACTATCAACCAGAGTTCGCTTTTGATGCGAATAACGATAAGTACGGTGGGATGTGTTTTGAGGTGGAGCTACCAATCGCGGGGAAACTCGATAACTATTTCTTGGGTTAATGCCAGATTAGTTTTTAATAGCCTTTGCGCCTTCGCCACCGCGACGGGAGATTTCTTCTTTAATGACATTTCCTAGCGCTGCTACCCCTTGGCGAATTCGTTCAGGCGTTGGATGGCAATACGAAAGGCGCATCTGCCAGCTTCCGAAACCATCTGCATAAAAGGCAGTTCCTGGTACGTAAGCAACTTTTGCGGCAATAGCTCGCGGAACTAAGAGTTTGGTATCTATCTCAGGTGGCAAGGTGACCCAAACATAGAATCCACCCTTTGGCTTAGTCCAGGTAGCGCTCGCCGGGAAATGCGCATCAAGTGTTTCTAACATTGCATCGCGCCGCTCTTTATAGAGCGAACAGAAAGAGGCGATTTGATCGCGCCACGGCTCATGCGCAAGATAACTTGAGATGGTTAATTGAGCAAAGTTAGATGGGCAGAGAACAGAAGATTCATTGGCAATAATCAACTTCTCTTTAACGCCTTGTGGAACTAGCGCCCAGCCAACGCGCAAACCCGGAACAATTGTCTTAGAGAAAGAACCTAAATAAATGACATTTTCACTATCTTCGGCGCGCATCGCATTTGGTACCGGACCATCGAAACCTAGGAGTCCATACGGATTATCTTCAACAACGAAAATCTCAGCTTCGCGACAGATTTCGAGAATTTCAGTTCGACGAGTTGCTGGCATCGTTACGCCAGATGGATTTTGGAAATTGGGAATGCAGTAGAGAAATTTGATTTTTCCACCAGCGGCGCGCACTTTTGTGATTGCCTCCGAGAGTGCAGAAGGAATTAACCCTTTATCATCAATCGCCACGTGAACGACCTGAGATTGATATTGCGCAAATACGCCTAGCGCTCCTACATAAGAGGGAGCTTCCACGAGAATGACATCACCCGGATCAATAAAGATTCGTGTGATGAGATCTAAAGCCGCTTGCGAACCGGTGGTGACAACCACATCATCACTTTTAGCGCGGATTCCTTCAAGCGCCATCATTTCGCAGATTTGCTCACGTAACCGAGGATGGCCTTGGCCGCTTCCATATTGAAGAGCCTCTTGGCCATTATCAATAATCAACTTTTTAACGACATCAGCCATCATCTCCATAGGAAGGGCAGAGAGATTTGGCATACCGCCGGCGAGAGAGACTATTTCAGGGCGAGAGGCTACGGCGAAGAGTGAGCGAATTTCACTAGGAATCATTCGAGCTGCACGCTCGGCATAACGAGCGGTTAGGTTCTCCTCGTGCGGGACCAACTTCGACATAGGTGAACTTTACCCTGTCAGGATGCTTGGATTTTCACTATTTCCGTAGTCCAGCCTTACGTAAATCAGCAATCGATAGCGTGCCAGTCGCGGCATCTTCTTCTACAGCGAGGTAAAGACGTTGAATTGCTACAACGAGCGCTTCGGCGAGGGTATCTCGAAAAGCCGCTCGAGCTAATTTCGTGGCATCTGATTCATTTGTTAAATAGCCGAGATCAACTCGAATCGCTGGCGCCTTTGTTAAGCGGAGGAGCTCCCAAGTTCTCGCATGAGTTCGACAATTAACTAAATCCGTCCGCGCTGAAATTTCACGTTGTACCAGGGTTGCAAGTTTCTCTCCCACGACTGAGTGGATCTCTTGTGCATCGATACCGTAGTAGTAGGTAGCAACTCCGGAAGCAATTGAATTCTTCTGTTGTTCTAGGTGTATCGAAATAACAAGATCCGCACCACTTCTATTAGCGAAATCGATACGATCCAATTCAGAGGGATTAGTCTCTTTTCCGCGCGTTAAAAAGGTCCGAACGCCAAGTGCGGATAACCGTCCTTCGAGTCTCTGCGCTACATCGAAAACTATTTGAGCTTCATTTAGCCCGAAGGCTTCACAACCTTTAGCCTCGCCACCAAAACTAGGGTCAAGAACAATTACCTTGCCGTTAAGAGCTGGTCCACGGCGTCGAACTAAATATTCATCGCGAAGATTGGCTGGCGCTCCGCCTTTTACCGTTCCAACTAATCGGATCAAGGCTTTATAAGTACCGACGCCCACGATGCCATCCGAGGTGAGACCTACCTGTCGTTGAAAATCTTTGACAGCGCTCTCGGTAAGCGCGCCATAAAGTCCATCAATACGCCCACAATCAAAACCCATCTCAGTTAATCGTTGCTGCAAGGTTGTGACATCATCACCACGCATGAGCGCACCAGGTGTAACAGAAAGGTTTCGATCACCTAATCGCCAACGTGCCTCTTCAAGCGCTCGATAAGTGCTTCGCGTTAAGACGCCAGTTGCCGAAAGGCCCCGAGATTGCTGGAAATGAGCCAACGCAGCGACGACATCTTCATCAAATGAAGTTGGCGAATTGCGAAGTAAACCAAGTCGTGCAAGGGATGCGATTGTTTCGGTGACAACTTGATTGCTATCACCAGGCTTCGCCAGCGCCTCGGCAATATTGTCCACGACTTAAATGAAACCTTCGAGTTCCTTCATGATTGCCGGCTTCGGACGCGCTCCGATGATGGTCTTAACAACCTGACCATTAACAAAGAGGTTCATAGTAGGAATAGAAGTGATTCCATACTTGATTGCGATTGCGCTCTCTTCATCGGTATTTAGCTTCACGATTTTGATTTTTGCTGAGTGCTCATTAGCAATCTCTTCAAGAATTGGTGCAACAGCTCGGCATGGCCCGCACCATTCGGCCCAAAAATCTACGAGTACCGGAGTACTGCTCTTTAGCACCTCTGCATCAAAAGTTGCAGTGGTCACTGGTTTAGTTGCGCCCATTTTCTCTCCTCTTATCTATAGTGAAAACTCTAGTGCCCGGCAAGGAAACGTTCAGCATCCAGAGCTGCTGCGCATCCAGAACCTGCGGCGGTAATTGCCTGTCGATAGGTATGGTCGACCAAATCGCCACAAGCGAACACCCCTTTAATGTTGGTGGCAGTTCCGGCACGGCCAACTCCACCTACTAAAACATAGCCCTCGTCATCGAGCTCAATCTGTCCCTTCACAAGTTCACTTCGTGGATCGTGACCGATAGCAACAAATAAGCCCGTCACATCAAGGGTTCCCTCTTTGCCATCGACGGTGCTCTTAATCTTCAACCCCGTTACTTTCTCATCGCCCAAGACATCAATTACCTCGGTGTTCCACAAAAATTCAATTTTGGGATTTGCTTTAGCGCGATCAGCCATAATTTTTGATGCACGTAACGAATCACGACGATGTACGAGAATCACTTTCTCTGCAAATCGGGTAAGAAAATTTGCTTCTTCCATCGCGCTATCGCCACCACCGACAACCGCAATTATTTGATTGCGGAAGAAGAAACCATCGCATGTGGCGCACCAAGAAACCCCTCGTCCAGAGAGTCGCTTCTCATTTTCTAACCCAATCTCACGATATGCAGATCCAGTGGCGAGAATTACTGCTTTTGTGCGAATCTCATTACCGCTGCCATCTTTGAGAACTTTCACATCACCATCGAGTTTCATTTCGACGATGTCATCAGTAACGATATCTACGTCAAAGCGCGCAGTTTGTTTACGCATTGCATCCATGAGATCTGGTCCCATGATGCCCTCTGGAAATCCAGGAAAGTTTTCGACCTCAGTAGTGTTCATGAGAGCACCACCGGCGGTAACAGAACCTTCGTAGAGAAGTGGCTTTAATTGGGCCCGCCCGGCATATACGCCTGCGGTGTATCCAGCTGGTCCTGATCCGACGATGACCAACTCTCGGATTTCCGTTGCGTTATTCACATCCGCCATACTATCGAGAACCCTATTTAATCTCGTCCTATTCCTCTATTTCCGCTTTTCCCGCTTTTCCCGCTACCCACGCCGAAATCGCGCACGTATTTGGCGATAGAGCGTTGTAATCTCTTCGACCTTGGCAGCTCGCCCACCATATATATAGGTGAGCGCAAAGAGTGTGCCGCCAATCGCAAGTGCAGAAAAGGTCGCGAATAATCCGGAGCCAGCCCAGCTCTTAATTACAGTGAAGAGCAAGAAGGCCGGGACCATGGCGACTGAGGAGAGCGCGAGGAGCTTAACGTGAGTGCGCATGAGCGCTCGCTTGGGGAATCTGCCAACTCGTCGTTCCAAAGTGCGCATAGAGAGCGCGGTGCCAAGAAAATTACTCAATCCAAGAATGACAGCAAGTGCGATAGTCACATATTGGAATGGGATGAGATTCTCAGCAACGATAGCCAGAACCATCATTGCTCCAGTAGCAAAGAGGTTAATGATGACCGGGCTCTTCGTATCTTCGTAGGCATAAAAGCCGCGGAGTAAGAGCGGCATTGTGCTAAACGGAATTAACCCAATAGCGAATCCGGCAAGCACTAAACCAATCTGCCGAGAGTCTGCTGCGTTACTTCCTGCATAAAGAAGCGAAGCAATTGATGTACCGAAAGCGATAAATAGTACTGTGCTTGGCGCAGTCACAACTGCAATATTCCGTAATGAATCGACTAGATTTTTCTTCACCGCATCGTCATTACCTTCATGAGCCAGCCGAGAAATCTTGGGAAGTAGCGCGGTAATAACAGAAACTGTGATGATTGAGTGTGGCAAGATAAAGATGAAATAAGCATATGAATAGGGCGTAAACCCAACGCCAGTTGTGATTCCTTCAAGTTTAGCTTGTACAGCTGCCGAGGTAGCCACTTTGACTATTATCAAGTAGCCAATTTGATTGATTAATACAAAAAGTAGCGTCCATCCACCGAGACGAAATGATTTTCCTAAATTAGAGTTTCGCCAATCAAAACGTAGTGAAAGTTTTAATCCAGAATTTCGCACCACAGGTAGTAAAACAATTGCTTGAATGACAAAACCCAATGTGGTTCCAATACCAAGCAAAGCACTTTGCTCTGCAGTTATCGTGGCAGCGCTGATATCGGGCGCAATCTGCAAGAAGATAAGTAAAACCGCGATTCCAACGAGGTTATTGAGCACTGGCGCCCACATCATGGGGCCAAATTTTCCGCGGGCATTTCCGATTTGAGAGAGAATCACAAAGATTCCCATCATCAAGATTTGCGGTAAGCAATAGCGCATAAAAGTGATTGTGAGAGATCGCTCAGCCTCGAAACCAGGTAGTGAAAATTTTGGGGCATAAATGCGTGTTATTAAAGGAGCAATAACTATGCCAAGCGCTGTAATAAAGAAAAGTAACGTGGTGACAGAGGTAAGTAAGCGAGAGGCAAAAGCCGAGCCGCCATCATCATCTTCGCGCATTGAACGGACCAGCTGGGGTACGAATACGGCATTAAGTGCGCCACCTGCAAGCAGGATGTAGAGAATGGTGGGTATCGTATTTGCAACATTGAAAGTATCTGCAAATAGAGCAGTGCCAAGCGCTGCCACTGTTAGAAGATTTCGAATGAGACCGGTGAAACGCGAGACGACTGTTCCCGCCGCCATAACTGCAGAGGATTTGATGAAGTCTGAATTATCTTCGCTCATCAGCGCCTCCTGCTTCGCACCCGGCGAGAGATCTGGATGCTACTTGCCCCAATCAGAAGTATTCCAGCAGCAACCATTACCCAGGTGATAACTGGGCCAATCATTGAGATAGTAAATTGCAAGGAATTTGGTTCGCCATATCGGGCGCCTGTACGCGTCTCGAGCCTTGCTTCGACCCGAACTTTTCCGTTGGCGACCGCTTTAGCTGTTATGAGTACTTGTTTCCGAGAATTCTCAGCCAAAGTTACTTTCTTCGCAGTATCGATGACTATGCGTGCATTCTCGGCATGAAGAATTAGTACAACTTCCGCTGGTGCAGAGAACTCATTGACGATGGTGACGGGGATTTCTTCATTTGTGGAGGTCAGCGTGTATTTTCCTGGGAGAACTCTGACTTTTTCTTCGAGCCGATCGACCGTTCCGTTAAGTGAGATTGCCAGGTATTGAACTTGTTTCCGTGAAAGCTGCGGATTTAACAGAGCATTACTCCGAAGGGCAACTTCCGACACTTCACCATCGGAGGTAATTGCCTCAATTCGGTTAAGTTTTTTATGGAGTACTGAAAAAGCGCTCTTTGCTCGGTTAGATACCGTTTTATTACCTGGCGGGAGTTCTGCTGGTAACCCAGCAGAAACGGGGATATCTAATGCGCGAGCTAAACGAAGGGCGCTGATGCTCTGAATTTTTGCAAGTTCAACATCTGAAATTTTCTTACGCACTGCTAAATCTGGCGACCCATAAGGAAGTGCAAAGACTTGATTGTCGCCAATCGATGCGCGGATTAAATCCAAAAAAGTTTTCGCAGCCTCTGAGAATTTGCCTGGTTCGTTAGGAAGCACGGTATATCCATCAGCCATATCGATTATCTCTTCGATAAGTTGGGGATCTATCACCCAAGAGCTCTTTTTGGGAGCATCGCTCACCTTTTGGTAAAGCTCACCAAAGTAAGAGATTGATTCGCCAAGTACCTCGTCAGAGAATTTCCCATTCACTTCTCGATGAAAGGTATCTGAGATTACGGTGATGGGAGGGTTTTTGGCGGTTGCACTAAATCCATTTACAGTAAAAGGAGAGATGATAAAGAAAATTATGAAGGGAAATAGGTAGCGGGCAAATAACTGTCGTCTCATGCGCGAAGATCCCCAGAGCGTTGGATTAACTTTCTCTCGTCGGGGTAGGCAAGTGTTTTGGCAATGTCATCAAGCGGGAACCATTTCACATCATCAACTTCGCTAACCTGAGGTTCGAGCGTTCCGGAGAGTTCTGAAAAGAGAAAGTGATGTACGGTCTTATGAATTCGCTTGCCCTCTGCCATAAACCAAAAATCAATCACGCCTAATGAGCGAGTGATAGAACTTTTAATTCCTGTCTCCTCGAGAACTTCGCGTAGCGCTGCATCCTCCGGACTTTCACCCGCTTCGATATGTCCTTTTGGAAGTGACCAGAGCATGCGCCCACGCTTATCAATCCTTCCGATAAGTAATCCTTGTTCGCCGCTTTTATCAACGACTAAACCACCCGCACTGACCTCTTCCACTCTCTTGCTCGTGTTTTGATTTTTATGGACTCGCTTTTTCGTTGGATTGGATTTGCTGCCTGAACGCTCTGCACGCTCTGCACGGCCTGACTGGCCGGATTTTTTTGTTCTATGTGTTCGCTTCGAACGTGGCTTTCGTGAATCGTCGGCAGAGTTGGGCCCAGCTGGCGCACGAGAAGCGCGCGAGCCTGAAGATTGTGAAGAGTTAGGTGAGGAAGGCGAAGAGACAGGTGCGATAAAAACCGGCTCGAGCCCGCCCTCACCCGAGGTACGGGACATACCCCTACCTTACCCGCGTACCCTTGCTGTCCATGAGCGCAATTTCGCCAGAACAGGCAAAGGCGGCCGCGAACCTCGTCACACTCCCCAAGGCAGCGGTTGATTTGGCGCGCGCATTCCGCGCTGCGGGCTTTCGGTTAGCCCTGGTGGGTGGCCCAGTTCGTGACGCGCTTCTTGGACGCAGTGGAAATGATCTTGATTTCACCACCGATGCTCGCCCTGAAGAGTCAATGAAAATTCTCAAAGGTTGGACTGATGCAACCTGGGATACCGGAATCGCTTACGGAACTGTTGCTGGCAAGAAAGGTGATGTAACTGCTGAGATCACAACTTTTCGCAAAGATTCGTATTCAGAGAAGAGCCGTAAACCTGAAGTGGAGTACGGAGATAGCCTTGAAGGAGATCTAAGACGTCGCGATTTTACCGTCAATGCAATGGCGCTAGAGATTGGCGAAAAAGAGAATACATTCGTTGATCCTTTTGGTGGCTTAAAAGATATTGTCGCTAAAAAAATTCGTACACCTATATCTGCAGAAGAACTCTTCTCAGAAGATCCACTCCGCATGATGCGTGCCGCTCGATTTGCTGCACAGCTTGGATTTGAAGTTGATGGTGAAGTAATTAGTGCCATTAAAGCGATGAAAGAACGATTAACCATAATTTCTGCAGAAAGAATTCGTGATGAGTTTGTAAAAACATTGATGTCAGCTGATCCACGACGCGGATTAATATTGATGGTAGAAAGTGGTCTCTGCGAATTTTTCTTACCTGAACTTCCAATGCTTCGTCTTGAAATTGATGAGCATCATCGCCATAAAGATGTTTATGATCACTCACTGATAGTCCTCGAGCAAGCAATCGAGATGGAAGAGCGACTTGGTGGGCCGAACCTCACGATTCGTCTTGCTGCGCTATTACATGACATCGGTAAACCTAAAACTCGTGCGCTTATTGAGGGTGGTGGAGTTTCATTCCATCATCATGAGGTTGTCGGCTCAAAGATGACCAAGAAGCGTTTGAAAGAATTGCGTTTTGATCGGGAAACTATCGATGACGTTTCAACGTTGGTGGCGCTCCACCTTCGCTTTCACGGATATGGCAGCGGAGAATGGACCGATAGCGCGGTCCGTAGGTATGTTCGGGATGCTGGAGATTTACTGGTTCATTTGCATGTTTTGACTAGAGCCGACTGCACGACGCGAAATGTGCGTAAAGCCCAGGCGCTTGCCGCAACGTACGATCAATTGGAATCGCGTATTGAGCAGCTTGCGCAAGAAGAGGAATTAGCGGCTATCAGACCCGATCTCAATGGAAATGAAATTATTGAGATTCTTGGCATTAAACCTGGACCAATAGTGGGTAAGGCATACGACTATCTACTTGAACTTCGGATGGAACATGGCCCACTTGGACGCGAGCGCGCAATCGAAGAGCTACTTAAGTGGAGTAAGCAGACGGAGGGGTAAGTGGGTTACGCACGCGCACTCTATATACCCTTTGATCATCTCCACCGAAACTATGGTGTGCTGAAAGAGGCCGACCCACAGCAAGATCGGATTCTCTTTGTAGAGAGTGCGCGAATGCGCTCTGGGCGGAACTGGCATCTTGAGCGTCTCTTCTTTCTCATATCAAGCGCTCGCCACTTTGTAGAAGAACTTCGTGATGAAGGATTTGAAGTTGATTACATAAAAGCACCTACTACACGCGATGGCATCTCAGGATTACTAAAAAAGTTTCCCAACTTAACATTACATGCAACAAAACAATCGTCATTTAAATTACAAAGAACGTTGGAAGAGTTAGGCGCAAACTTTGTTGAGAATGATTTCTTTTTAACTCCACGAGCGCTTTTCGAAGAGTGGGCGGGGCGACAGAAGAGCTATTTAATGGAGAATTTCTATCGCGAACAGCGCAAGCGCCTCAATGTGCTGATGAAGAATGGGAAACCAGTAGGCGACGCGTGGAATTTCGATAAAGAGA
>JACCDJ010567339.1_pt1 | contig 10035 bp, 9 predicted proteins | sample 7444481 | NCBI WGS metagenome assembly JACCDJ01 (sample SAMN15323435, study PRJNA562643) | freshwater metagenome | isolation source: river surface water | place: USA:Blue River Watershed | collected 2017-08-15 | reverse complement strand
CTATTAAAACAATCGGGCTGCATGGATGAGGTGATCATCTCTGCAGCCCGATTTTTTATAACTAAAAACTAATTTACAAAATAAATTTACTGACCAGGGTTGGTAAATTCAGCATGAATCGCATTGATTGCTTTCACGACTTCATCGGATAGCTTAATAGAATAAGCATCAATATTCGCTTTCAGTTGATCTAAATTGGTTGCGCCGATGATGGTGGAAGCCACAAACCAACGTGTATAACACCATGCTAATGAGAGTTCAGTCACAGTCATGTTGTGTGCTTGGGCTAATTCCATATAACGTTTGGTTGCCTCGATCACACGTGGACGTAAATAACGTGGACTCCAGTTCGGTGGGAAGATACTTAAACGACCTTTTGCTTTTGGATCATTAATGTATTTACCTGTTAATTGACCGAAGGCGAGTGGGCTGTAAGCTAAGAGTCCTATATCTTCGCGATAGCATGATTCATCTAAGCCGCTTTCAAAGCTACGGTTAGCGAGGTGATAGCAATTTTGTATAGAGACGATACGTGGTAATTCTTCGGTCTGTGCAAGATAAACATATTCTGAAATGCCCCATGCACTTTCATTCGAGACACCGATATAACGAATCTTGCCTTCCTCTATTAAGTCATACAGCACACCGAGTGTTTCTTCTATGCTGATCGCAGGACGTTCTTGATCGGGATTGAAAAATAATTGTCCAAAGATAGGTACGTTACGGCTAGGCCAGTGCAATTGATATAAATCGATATAGTCTGTTTGTAAACGACGCAAACTACCTTCTACTGCTTCGCGTATATTTTTTTCATCAAAATTATTTTGTCCATTGCGCACCCAAGTCATGGCTTTAGATGGGCCAGCAATTTTTGTCGCCAACACCACGTCTTGACGTTTGCCAGATTTTTTTAGCCAAGTGCCAATAATACGTTCCGTAGCGCCTGTCGTTTCTGCGCGTGGCATGACGGGATACATTTCAGCGGTATCAATGAAATTAATGCCGCGCTCAAGTGCATAATCAAGTTGTGCATGACCTTGTGCTTCATTATTTTGCTCACCAAAGGTCATGGTGCCAAGACAGATTTTGGATACTTCTAGATCGCTACTGCCTAAATAAATTTTTTCCATTTTCATCTCTCACTGATTATTGTTGTCCTTCAGTGTGCAGCAAGCGCTGCAGCACATTCCTTAATGAGTGCTGGTCCACGATAAATCAAACCAGTGTACAACTGAACGAGTGCTGCACCTGCAGCTATTTTTGCTTTTGCATCTGTACCAGAAAGTATGCCACCTACGCCTATGATAGGTATGTCATTACCTAATTCTTTTTTGAGTAAGCCAATCACATGATTCGATGCATCAAATACAGGCGCGCCGGATAAGCCGCCCGTTTCTTCTGCATGCAGCATACCTTGCACTGCGGTTCGTGAAATCGTGGTGTTGGTTGCAATCACAGCTTCAATGCGATGACATATCAGTGCTTCAGAAATTGTTTTAACTTGTTCTGCATCGAGATCGGGTGCAATTTTTAAAGCAATAGGAACATGACGTTGATGTTGATCAGTCAGTTCTGATTGCGTCTGTTTTAATCCGGCTAATAGTGTATCGAGTTCAGAGGCATCTTGCAGTTGTCGTAAATTTTTTGTATTGGGTGATGAGATGTTTACGGTGACGTAAGAAGCATAGGGATAGACTTTCTTTAGACAATGCACATAATCTTCGAGTGCACGTTCCATAGGAGTGTCAGCATTCTTACCAATGTTTAAACCCAACACACCCTCTTTGTTTTGATAAAAACGCGAGGCTTGTACATTTTTTACAAATGCATCCACACCGTGATTGTTAAATCCCATGCGATTGATTAAGGCCTGTGCTTGCGGCAGTCGAAACATACGGGGTTTGGGATTGCCTGTTTGTGCGCGTGGAGTCACGGTACCGATTTCTATGAAACCAAAACCGAGTGCGGCAAGACCATCAATATAAGCGCCGTCTTTATCTAAACCAGCAGCTAAACCCACTGCATTAGGAAAAGTAATACCCATTACCTTAACTGGCGTGTCTGCAGGCTTTGCATAATGACGCAACAAACCTATTTGTGCAGCACGTTGTAATGCTGGCAAAGTCAGGTTATGCGCAGTTTCCGGATCAAGCGAGAACAGTAGCGGGCGCGTTAGGGCGTAGAGAAATTTTTCAGACACAATGCGAGCGAAATAAACTGATAAGACTTATTTTACCCTGCTATGAGAAAAATTCCTTAAAACAAAGATCGTAGGATGCAATGGATGGCGATGTATGTAATGCACAGATCTCGGACGATTACGCTTTGCTAATCGTCCCTACAAGACTCTGCAATGCTGCGATATGTAGGTACGAATAGCGTAGCGTATTCGTACGAACAAAAAGATAGTAGGGTAAAAAAAGATTGAAATTTAAATGACTTCCCATTCGCCGCGACGTAATGCTTCGATAGGTTTGAAGTTAGTTTTATAAGCCATTTTTTCACTATGTTCTATCCAGTAGCCGAGATAAACATAAGGAATATTCAGTTGTTTGGCTTGTTCGATTTGCCACAACACGTTGTAAGTACCGAAACTAGTTTTAGGACAATCTGGATCATAAAACGTATAGACAGAAGAGAGGCCATCATTCAGTACATCGATGATACTCACCATTCTTAATTGTCCATCTGGTTCACGAAATTCAACTAAACGTGTATTGACTTTACTTTGCAATAAAAATTGTGCGTACTGATCGCGACTATCATTATCCATACCGCCACCTGCATGACGCGCAGCTTGATAGCGTAAATAGAGTTCATAATGTTCATGCACATAGGCTAATCGTGTCACCCATGTAGATAAATTTTGATGTTGCTTCCATGCGCGTCGTTGACTGCGAGTAGGAATAAACAATCGCGTATCGACACGTACTGGTGTGCAAGCCTGACAGCCATCGCAGTAAGGACGATAAGTAAAAATACCGCTGCGACGAAAACCATTTCTGACTAATTCGGAATACACATCAGCATTAATTAAATGCGATGGTGTGGCAACTTGAGAGCGAGCTTGTTTCCCTTCAAGATAACTGCAAGGGTAAGGCGCTGTTGCATAGAACTGCAAGGCTGAAAATGGCAGGTCCTGAAGATGCGTCATGAATGATGGAGCGGATCAGCAATCAATTAAGGTAATTTACACTGACCAAAGGGATTAGTGCAAAGCATGTTTTAGTCACCATCATCGAATAGTGGTCTTGGCCGCCATTCGCTAATGTCAGGTTCAGTTATCGCGCGTTGTATGTGTTGAATAAACTCAGTTCTGGGCAGGCTTCTGCCCCCTAGCGAGGCTAAGTGTGAAGTCTCTTGCTGGCAATCTATCAACGCCACTCTATGGTACTTCAGAAAGTGCACTAAATAGGCTAATGCGACCTTAGATCCATCCGTAACGTGCGTAAACATCGACTCGCCAAAGAACATACGACCTAAGCAAAGTCCGTAAGCTCCCCCAACTAGTTGGTTATTTAGCCAGAGTTCGGTGGAGTGGGCATAACCCTGTTCATGCAAGGCGGTATAGCCTTTTATGATGTCTTCAGAAATCCATGTGCCTTCGCCGTGTTTGCGTTTGCCTGCGCAAGCTCGCATGACATCGATGAAGGCCGTATCAAAACGGACTTGCCAAGGCCCTTGGGATTGCATGCTTTTATGGACTTTTTTCAGCGTTTTTTTCAGGCTGTGAGAAACAGTGAAATCCTCGGTATAGAGCACCATTCGTGGATCGGTGCTCCACCAAAGAATAGGCTGTCCTTCAGAAAACCAAGGAAAAATGCCTTTTCGATAAGCATCGAGCAATCTTGCAGGAGAGAGATCTGCACCTGCTGCTAATAAGCCTGCTGCACCATCTTCTTCTGTTAGTGCTTCACTCACTGGAGGAAAGGGCGTGTGTAGATCCAACCAAGGAATCATAAGGAATCACCAATTAAACGCATATTTTGCACTTTCGCAGTGCATTTTTACTTATCAAGATAATGACGAGCCAAAAATAGTTATGTAAATCAATTAGTTAAAATTTGCACCAAAAAGGAATAGATTTTGCTTAAGAGAAACTTCAATTAAAAATTCTGCACATAAACTGGGAGATTTTCATGGATTCTTTCCGCACCGGAGCTGATGCTTTGTTTATTTTGCTCGGCGCCATCATGATTTTAGCGATGCATGCTGGCTTCGCTTTTCTTGAGTTAGGCACTGTACGCAAGAAAAATCAAGTCAATGCGCTGGTCAAAATATTAGTCGATTTTGCTATATCAACGATCGCCTATTTTTTTGTGGGCTACTGGATTGCCTACGGCGTGAATTTCTTCGGCAGCGCTGAAGTCATGATAGAGAAGAGTGGCTTTGAGTTGGTGAAGTTTTTCTTTTTGCTGACTTTTGCTGCTGCTATCCCTGCGATTATTTCTGGTGGTATTGCTGAGCGTGCACGTTTTCATCCTCAGCTTGCAGCGACTGCTTTATTAGTCGGTTTGGTATATCCCTTGTTTGAAGGCATCGCTTGGAATCAACGGTTTGGGATTCAAGCTTGGTTAGAAGCGAGCTTTGGCGCTCCTTTTCATGACTTTGCTGGTTCTGTCGTCGTGCATGCGGTTGGTGGTTGGGCTGCACTACCTGCTGTTATTTTGTTAGGTGCGCGTCGTGGTCGTTACACCAAAGATGGCAATGTCGCTGCACATCCACCATCGAGCATTCCATTTTTAGCATTAGGTGCGTGGATACTCACCGTAGGTTGGTTTGGTTTTAATGTCATGAGTGCGCAAACGCTAGACAAGATGAATGGATTGGTTGCAGTCAATTCATTGATGGCGATGGTGGGCGGTACGTTAGTAGCAGTGATCATGGGTAAGAACGATCCAGGCTTTGCCTATAACGGTCCATTAGCTGGTTTAGTTGCGGTTTGTGCAGGTTCAGATTTAATGCACCCATTAGCTGCACTAATTACTGGTGGTATCGCAGGTTATATTTTTGTGTGGATGTTCACACTGACGCAGAATCGCTGGAAGATTGATGATGTCTTGGGTGTATGGCCATTGCATGGCTTATGTGGTGTGTGGGGTGGGCTTGCTGCAGGTATCTTTGGTTATAAGGAATTAGGTGGCTTAGGTGGTGTTTCGTTTTGGTCGCAGTTGCTTGGTACCCTATTAGGTATTGTGATTGCAGCTGCTGGTGGATTTCTTATTTATGGTGTGTTGAAAAAAACCGTAGGTATTCGTCTTGATCCTGAAGAAGAATACGAAGGTGCAGATTTATCTGTGCATAAAATTACTGCTACACCTGAACGTGAAGTGAGTTGGTAAGTGATTTGATAAATGTATTCACAGCGAGGCAAATTTGCTGCTGCGTTTTTGGTGATTATTGATGACTGCGATGTGATTTAGTAATGTCCATTGAATGAAAGCCAAATTTGCCTCCTGTTCTGCTTGCAGCTAAATCTGCAAAGAAAAATTTCAATGTGTGTGACACAGTAGGAAATGCCAATTCATCCCAAGGTATTTCTGATTCTGTAAATAGTTTTACTTCAAGACTTTCTGTACCTGCTGCGTAATCAATATCAAGTAAACGTGCGCGATAAAATAAATGTACTTGATGTACATGCGCCACATTCAATAAACTAAAGAGTGCTTGCATTTCAACACGCGCACCAGCTTCTTCCATCGTTTCACGTTCTGCTGCTTGTGCTGTGGTTTCATTGTTTTCCATGAAGCCAGCAGGCAATGTCCAATATCCATAACGCGGTTCAATGGCACGTCGACATAGCAAGACTTGTGCTTCCTTACCTTCGTCCCATAATGGAATAGCACCTACAACAACTTTGGGATTTTGATAATGTATGGTTCCACACTGATCGCATACATATCGTTCGCGCGTGTCATCTTTTGGTATTTGCACAGAGACAGGATGTGCGCAGTCGGAGCAATATTTCATAAAGGGTGAGCAGCCAGAATCATTCATGCATTAACGCATTATTAAGAGTCTTGAGTGTAACACTGTGATAAAGCGTGAATTGGATTTGCAATGCGCAGGGATACCCTGTATATTTCGCACCTTCAGACGCGGGGTGGAGCAGTCTGGCAGCTCGTCGGGCTCATAACCCGAAGGTCACAGGTTCAAATCCTGTCCCCGCAACCAGTTATTAAAAATAAATCCCTCGGTAACGCAACGCTGAGGGATTTGTTTTTTGAGACGCGATAAGCCTATACCGGCCAAAACATTTGTTTTTTATTTAATGTGAGGCAGAGTTGAGCTTGCATGATGTGCATCATGAGGCAGTGCGGATGAAACTATCCTAGGCTTCAGATTCATGACAATGCCCATGACTTGCTCTATAATTCGGCTCAGCAAAGGTCATCGTTGTGGCCCTGTCCTGTTTACGCAGGAAAGCTCTCCCAGCTCCTTTGCCAGTCTTATCAGTCTTAATTGCGCCAGCCCCCAAGAAAAATTTACTCCGCCGGGTGCGCTGGTTGAAAGCATCAACGACTTTTTCTGGCTATGCCGCATTTCTTAATGCTGGCACTGATTAATCGCTGCTAACTGCAACCAACTAGTCTTACAAGAACCAGTGATGAATACTACTGAGGCGAAAAAAGTCCTCGAGACCGCACTTTTGTGCACTCATGAGGCACTATCAATCAACGATCTGAAGAAACTTTTCAACGGATCTGAAGAATCTACGGAAGATGTAATTGATGCCGATGCCATCAAGGATATGCTTGAGGAATTGACGCATGATTGGTCTGATCGTGGTGTAGAGCTTGTTCATCTTTCTACAGGTTGGCGTTTTCAAAGTCGCCCTGACATGAAAGTGTTTTTGGATCGTTTGAATCCAGAGAAGCCACCAAAATATACAAGAGCGACTTTAGAAACGCTGGCAATTATTGCGTATCGTCAGCCAGTTACGCGTGGTGATATTGAAGATATACGCGGTGTTGCTGTTAGCTCGCAAACAATTAAGTTATTAGAAGATCGTGGTTGGATAGATGCTATCGGTCATCGTGATGTGCCTGGACGACCAGCCTTGTTCGCAACAACAAAACATTTTCTGGATGATTTAGGTTTAACTTCATTAGATCAATTGCCGCCATTGCAGCAAATTGGACAAGTCGATGGACAAGGCGAAGCTATTTCGAATGTCAACGCAATGGAGCAAAATTTACAGGCGAGTTTGTTGCAAGCCTCGATAGATTTTCCTGAAGGTGCAGAAACAAATACAGAACATCAAGAGCACACAGCAACTGCTGTGGCAATTGGGGAAGATGCATCATCCGAGCAAGAGGATCATGACGCAGATCATGAAGATGACGAAGACGATGATGAAGAACACGAAACAGATGACGTAACTGAACCCAACCAACCGGATACGCAAAGTAACAATGACCCATCCTAAGCCGAATGAATTTCCCGACTCAGTCAGTGCTACTGAGGGTGGGAGTGAGCATGTGCCGACTGATACTGAGCGTTCGCTTGCTGGTGATGCGACAGATAAACGCAATGAGAATAAGGGAGCACGACGTGGACTACGTGGCCCACGCTCACTAAGACGCTCTCGCAATAACAATCAGTTTGAAAAAAATCCTGTTGAAGCAAACATAGAAGGTCAACCGGTTGAGCGCAAGCCAGTAACAGAAAAACCAGCGCACCACACCTCTGGGCCACGATTTGGCGAACGTAAACCAAATAGAAATCCAAATCAGAATCACACCGGCAATCACAACAACAATAACAAACGACCAACAGGTCGCCCTGATCATCGCAGGCCACAGGCAGCAATGAATTTACATGGCGATGCTGATTCAGCTTTTAGCTTTGTGACTTCGGATTCTTATGATGAACTTGCAGTAGCCGAAGATAAAACAGAATTTAATAAACCGCATCATCGCAATCAAAAACCAGTTAGACGTGATTTGACTGCGGATGATGATGCACCGAAGTTGCATAAAGTGTTGGCAGATGCTGGACTAGGTTCGCGACGCGATATGGAAGAATTAATTATCGCCGGTCGTGTTTCAGTCAATGGTGAACCTGCACATATAGGTCAGCGTATTTTGCCGGCTGATCAAGTGCGTATTAACGGTAAATTAATTCAAAGAAAAATTAGTAATAAGCCACCGCGCGTGCTGATTTATCACAAGCCTGCAGGTGAGATTGTTAGTACGAGTGATCCTGAAGGACGTGCAACGGTATTCGATCGTTTGCCTACTATGAAGTCGTCGAAATGGTTGGCAGTTGGACGACTCGACTTTAATACTGAAGGTTTGTTGCTCTTTACTACTTCAGGTGATTTAGCAAACAAACTTATGCATCCGCGTTATGGCATTGAACGTGAATATGCAGTGCGTACCTTAGGTGAATTAGAAGAAGGTATGCGTCAAAAATTACTCGCCGGCGTAGAGCTTGATGACGGTATAGCGCAATTTGCAAAAATTGCCGATGGTGGTGGTGAGGGTGCAAATCGTTGGTACCGCGTCATTATCTCTGAAGGTCGTAATCGCGAAGTTAGACGTATGTTTGAAGCAGTGGGTTTGACAGTGTCACGCTTGATTCGTACCCGTTATGGTGTGATGACTTTGCCACCTGCGTTAAAACGTGGACGATGGGAAGAGTTAGATGAGCATGCAGTGCGTAGTTTGCTTGCTCAAAGCGGTGTAGAAAAATCACCCGGCGCGCACAAAGGGCAACCAGGTCGTCCAGGTCAAAAAGGTCCGGGTCGCCCAGCAAATGGCAATGTGCGTGAAGGTTATCGTGGTGCGGGCATGGGCGCAGGTGCAGGTACGGGTCAGTGGCGACCTGAAGGTTCGCCTAATCGTTCTGGCACAAATGCGAAACGACCTAGCCGTCCTCGTCAGCCTGATCCCCTGCAAACTTCTTTAGGTTTCCCTACCACGGGGTCTGGAACCCGTACCCCGAGAACGCAAGATGGGCAGCGTCGTCGTAGTCCGCATTCTTCTGGCTCCTCAAATGACTGGTCAACTGGTCAATTTAGCAACGGTAATGGGGCTAGACGTCGTTCAAGAGGTTGATTTTCCAAGAGATTTAATTTTGATAATAGGTCTTGGAGGCAGTGCTTCCGCATTGCGGCATAAGGCCTTATCACATATAATGCGTGGCTAGATTAATAGTTGGCCTGAGCGGGCACGCGCCTTTTGCGTTGCTGCGTAGTCTGAAATCAGGCGGGCAAATAAGAAAGATGGGCACTTGCCCATTTTTTTTTTCCTGAACAGATTGAGGTTGTCGATGCTCTGTAGTCTGCATCGACAATAAAACCTGATGGAGATATGTTGGTTTTATCCGTATTAATTGAAAAAACTGTAACCGGTATGGGTTATGAGTTAGTCGATTTCGAGCAAGCTGCGCGCGGATTGGTGCGGGTGTATATCGATCATCCGCCGGGAGATGAACTTCCCATCACGGTGGAAGATTGCGAAAAAGTGACGCATCAGTTGTTGCATGTACTGACAGTAGAAAACGCAGCATATGAGCGTTTAGAAGTTTCTTCTCCGGGCTTGGATAGACCGCTGAAAAAAATGTCGGACTACATCCGATTTGCAGGATGTGAAGTGACGGTGAAATTGCGTATGGCAATGCCAAATGCAGCTAATCGTAAATCGTTTCAGGGGGTATTACATGCTCCCGAAGGCGATGTACTGAAGTTGGAATTTGAAGGGAAAGACGGGCCGGCGATGTTGGAGTTTTCGTTGGCAGAGGTGGATAAGGCACGTTTAGTGCCTATAGTGGATTTCAGGAGTCGTAAATGAGTCGCGAAATTTTGATGCTGGTTGATGCGTTAGCGCGTGAGAAGAATGTCGACAAAGAAGTTGTGTTTGGCGCTCTCGAGCATGCGTTGGCACAAGCCACCAAAAAACGCTACGAAGGTGAAGTAGATATTCGCGTTGCGATTGATCGCGACACGGGCGAATTCGAGTCTTTCAGACGTTGGCATGTGGTTCCTGATGAAGCAGGTTTGCAATTGCCTGATCAGGAAATTCTCTTGTT
>JACCDJ010739992.1_pt1 | contig 10036 bp, 10 predicted proteins | sample 7444481 | NCBI WGS metagenome assembly JACCDJ01 (sample SAMN15323435, study PRJNA562643) | freshwater metagenome | isolation source: river surface water | place: USA:Blue River Watershed | collected 2017-08-15 | reverse complement strand
GAAGTTTCAGCGAGTTTTATCGTACCGGCGGGAGGCCTTAAGTGATTGATTTCTCAACACAATCAGCCATAAGGGTGCGAATCTACGAACCAAGGGGTCGTGGGTTCAAATCCTGCCAGCCGCGCCATTTACCGAAAAGAGACCAGAGAAATCTGGTCTCTTTTTTTATTGCTGTGCCGATTCACAGGCACAAGACGAATCGCGACCCTGCAACGATAATGGGTGTCACACGCACATCAAAGGTCTGCCATGACATTCACAGCCCCCGTCACGCTTCAAGGCAAGCATGCCAGCCTTGTGCCGCTTGCCCCAATCCACCACGATGAACTTTGTGAGGCGACTCGTGACGGCGAACTATGGAAGCTTTGGTATACCAGCATTCCATCGCCTGAGGGCATGGCCAAAGAGATTGAACGTCGTTTGGGGCTGCAGCAGGCAGGATCCATGAATCCATTTTGCGTGCTCGACGCCACTGGCAGACCAGTCGGCATGACGACCTACATGAATATCGACCAAGAGAATCGACGGGTCGAAATTGGCTCGACCTGGTTTCGGAAGTCAGCACAACGCACGGCGATCAATACTGAATGCAAACTGATGTTGCTTAGGCATGCCTTTGAAACACTCAATTGCATTGCTGTTGAATTCCGAACGCACTTATTTAACACCCAAAGCCGAAGGGGTATCGAGCGCCTGGGTGCAAAGTTAGATGGCATCTTGCGGCACCACCAAATCAACCTCCACCCCGATGCCATAAGCAGTATGCGCGACACCTGCGTTTACAGTATTTTGGCCAACGAATATGCGGCGGTGCATGCCCACCTGACTTACCAGCTAAAAAAATTCCGATAGCCCTTTTGGACGTCTATCTAAGAACCAGGGGGTCGTGGGTTCAAATCCTGACAGCCACGCCAAAATACAAAAGGGGTCTGAGAAAGCAGATCCCCTTTTTTCCATCTAAAGTGTTGCCATGAGCAGCTACCTCGAACTACCAAAAGACCTCCCACAGCCGGAAGATGACGGGGCAACAGATCACCTCAAGGGTCAGCGGCTACCACCTGTTTCACTTCACGCCACGGATGGCTCGGTCATCAACTTGGGTGATGCCCCGGGGACGATCGTCATCTATTGCTACCCGATGACGGGCCAGCCGAATGTGCCACTGCCCGAGGGCTGGGATCAGATCCCGGGGGCAAGAGGCTGCACCCCACAGAGTTGCGCGTTTCGCGATCACTATCAAGACATTCGCGCGCTTGGCGCGGAAGTCTTTGGATTAAGTGTTCAAACTACCGACTACCAAAAAGAGATGGCCACTCGCCTGCACCTGCCATTTGCGGTGTTAAGCGATGTGAACTATGAGTTCCAAAAAGCACTGAACCTACCAACCTTTGAAACAGCAGGCATGCGGCTATTGAAACGAATCACACTGATTGCCAGCGATGGTGTGATCAAGGAAGTCCACTATCCCGTTTTTCCAAGCGATAGCGACCCGGACTGGGTACTTCATGCCTTGAAAAAATTAGGATGAAGATGCGAAGGAACCCCAGAAGCCATGGGTTCAAATCCTTCCAGCCGCGCCACCCTTTAAGGAGATTAAAGTCATTGGATCCCCTTTGTTTCTTGATGCGCAACCATCAACGCTGCTCACCGGCGCTTCTGCATTAGGCAATGGCCATCCTTACGCTTTACATCCAACCCGGTGCCCACCAAACACGCCTGGTGGGGCTCCACAATGGCATGCTCAAGATTCAACTCAAAGCCAAAGCCATCGATGGGCAGGCCAACGCCGCCCTGATTGCCTTTTTGGCGGAGCGCTGCGGCATTCCGAAAAGCAGTGTGCAGATCACAGCGGGGCACAAAAGCAGGATCAAGCGGGTTTCGATCCCGGATAGCGCGATCCGGTTAATTGATTTACGGCCTATTGATGAGGCGACTCACCCGAGACGGTGAGTTGCGACACTTTTGGATTGCCACGGCCTCGGCAGGGCCTCGCTATGACGGGGTTACAACTTTCCTGGACATTTCGTTCGGCAACGTAAAAACTTACATCGCCTGCGTAATTGTGAATCAGCGATCGAACGCGCTACTCCACGCGCAAGGCTTCTACCGGTTTGAGTCGGGATGCTTTAGCGGCGGGGTACCAACCGAAAAATATTCCAATCGCCGCCGAAAACCCGAACGCCAGCGCGATGGAAGCCGCCGATACTTCCACCAATAAACCGGTGAATCCGGCAATCGCCCAGGCCCCCAGAATCCCCAGACTGAGCCCCACGAATCCGCCGGCCAGACAGATGGTCACCGCCTCGATCAGGAACTGCCGCAGGATGTCGCGCTGTCGGGCCCCAATGGCCATACGAATGCCGATCTCACGCGTGCGCTCGGTCACGCTCACCAACATGATGTTCATGATGCCAATGCCACCGACCAATAACGACACGCCCGCGATCGCCCCCAACAGGATGGCCATGGCGCCGGCGGCCACCGCCGCCGTCTCTGCAATCGCCGTCAGGTTACGAATGGTGAAATCATTTTCCTGACCGGGGCCAATCCGATGGCGCACCTTGAGTAACTCCGTGACCTCGTTCTGGGCGTCATCCATCGCCTCGGGCGCGGCCACCTGCACGAAAATAATGCCCACGCTGCCGGGGAAGGTGCTGCGAATCAACTGCTGTCGCGCCGTGGTCAGCGGAATGAACACGGCATCGTCCTGATCACGGCCATCCAAGGCCTGCCCCTTGCGTGCCAATAATCCGATCACGGTAAAGGGCAGATTCCGAATGCGCATGGTCTTGCCGATGGGCGATTCATCGCCAAACAATTGGCGTGCGGTGGACTGGCCGATCACGGCCACCCGGGCATTGGATCGAAGGTCGGCCTCGGAAAATAAATCCCCCTCATCGACATCCCAGGAACGCAACGGAAAATAATCCGGTGTGGCGCCGGTCACCATGGCACTCCAATTGGTGTTGCCATAGGCCAGTTGAAAGGATCGCATCACCACCGGGGCAACACGGGTCACGCTCGATACCGATTCGATGGCGGTCGCATCGCCCACGGTCAGGGTCTGTGCGGCGCCCGCGCCAAACCGCACCCCGCCCGAGGTCTGTGACCCCGGAAATACCACCAGCAGATTGCTGCCCATGCTGGCAATGCTCTGATTCACCAGGGCCTGGGTGCCACGGCCAACGGCCAACATGATCACCACGGCGCACACGCCAATGATCACGCCCAGCATGGTGAGCGAAGTGCGCATGCGATTGGTCGACAGTGCCCGCAGGGCCTCTTCCACGACCTGAGGTGCCTTCATAACACCCCCTCGGCCACCGGGCCATCGAATACCACGCGCCCGTCTTTAAGCCGCACCAGCCGTTTTCCAAATCGTGCGATGTCCGGCTCATGAGTCACCAACACCACGGTGATGTTCTGCTCCTGATTAAGCCGCTGGATCAAGGCCATGATCTCGGTTGACGTTGCCGTATCCAAATTACCGGTCGGCTCATCGGCGAGCAACACCGGCGGATCCATCACGAGTGCCCGTGCAATGGCCACACGCTGTTGCTGTCCGCCCGAGAGCTGATTGGGCAGACGGTCTTCAAATCCGGCCAACCCGGTGAGGGCCAGTTTCTGCCGGGCCTTGGCCTGGGCCTGATCCCGTGGAATGCCCGCATAAAGCAGCGGCAAGGCCACGTTATCCAAGGTGGTCATGCGCTTTAGCAGATTAAATCCCTGGAACACGAATCCGAGCCGGCGGTTACGCAGTGCGGCCAGATCATCGGGGCTCATGTCCAACACGACCTCTCCCGCTAACACATAAGCGCCGGAAGACGGCGTATCCAGGCAGCCAATTACATTCATGAGCGTGGACTTTCCGGAACCGGATTGCCCCATCAGGCAGACAAACTCGCCTTCATCGATCGACAAGGTGATGCCGTGCAAGACCGGCACCACCGGCGCCCCCACCGGTTCATACTGTTTGTGAATGTTGATGAGCTGAATCAGCGGCCGCGGCATAGATCAATGGGGTGCACCAGGCGTCGCCCGTGCTTAGAACATCCGGAAACGGAATCCACTGGTCTGATTCGCCGCACCCGAGGCCGCTGCCCGCGTGACCACGACATCCCCTTCGGCCAGCCCGTCGAGCACTTCGGTGAACCGGCCATCCGAGATGCCCGTTTTGACCTCTTTGGAGGCCAGAAGATTGGCCGCATCGACCTGATAGATCCGTGGCGCGGCTGCGGATGCACGCGCACGGCCCTTGCCCTCGCCGTTGGCACCGCCCCCACCCCCCTTTGATGCACCATTGGCTGCACCTGCGGACTCCGAGCCCGGAGCGCCTTGCTCGGGCGGCCGAAACCGAAGTGCGGCTGCCGGAACGCGCAAGACATTTTCTTTTCGGTTCGTGGTGACGGCGACTTGGGCGGTCATTCCGGGCAGCAAAATGCCATCTTTGTTATCGACATCGATCACCACGTTATAGGTCACCACATTTTGTTGACTCGTGGGATTTAACCGCACCATGCGCACCTTGGCATTGAACTCCTGATCACGAAAGGCATCCACGGTAAAGCGCACCGGCTGGCCGGCCGTGATGGAACCGACATCGGCCTCGGATACCGACGTGTCGATCTGCATGCGTCGCAGATCACGGGCAATTTGAAATAAGGTCGGGGTTTGAAAGCTTGCCGCAACAGTCTGCCCGACATCGATACCGCGATTGACCACGATGCCATCAATCGGCGAGCGAACCTTGCTGTATCCCAGATTCGTGCGGTCCCGCGAGAGTTGGGCTTCGACCTGCTGCACCTGCGCACTGGCCGTGGCCACGTCTTTGCGCAGACCGTCAAGCGCACCGTCGGATACAAAGCCGCGGGCCTTCAGATTCTCGTTGCGCTTTAATGCGAGTTCGGCGTTATTCAGTGTGGCCCGCGCCGATGCAAGATTCGCCTCGGTCTGACGGATCTGCGCTTCTAAAATCGCCGGATCCAGTTCGGCGAGCAACTGACCGGCCTTGACCGGCTGATTAAAGTCCGTGTGAAGTTTGAGCACCGTTCCGGAGATCTGGGTACCGACATTGACCAGCTCGACGGGATTGAGGGTGCCATTGGCCGTGACCCGCTGCACGATCGGGCCGCGGTCGACTTTCGCCGTGACCCATTTCGGTTGCTCCGGGGCCGAACGCATCCACCACGCCGTGATTGCACCGACCGCTAACAGCACGATCACAGCAATCCGAAGCGGGGAACCCAGAAAGAGAGCGCGAAGTCGAATGGAAAAAGTCATAAGGACAAGAAGGCAAAAACCCGGCGCGAATCAGTCCGACACCGGGCTTTTGTGGAAGTTCAACACGTTTACTCGAGTTCTTCGTACAACGGGAGAGTCAGAAACTCTTCAAACGTGCGGCTTGTGGACATTTTTTCAAAAATCTTAGCCGCACGATCATAGGTTTTCGTATTTGACACACCGGACTCCGACAACGATCCTTTCACTTTCTTCAGTTCCTGAGGCACCATCTCGCGCACCATCTCGGCCGTCACCTTGCGGCCATCGTCGAGCACGCCCTTGTGGGAACGAATCCACTGCCAGACCTGTGACCGGGAGATTTCGGCAGTCGCGGCATCTTCCATCAGATTGTGAATGGGCACGCATCCGTTACCGGTCAGCCATGAGCCCAGGTAATGAATGCCCACGTTGATGTTCATGCGCAGGCCGGCCTCGGTGATCGGGGTCTCCGGCTGGAAGTTCAACAGATCGGCGGCCGTGACATTGACATCGGGGCGCTGCTTCTCGATCTGATTAGGCTTATCGCCCAGCACTGCAACGAACTCCTGCATCGCGGTCTGAACCAACCCCGGATGGGCCACCCAGCCACCATCGTAACCATCGGTGGCATCGCGCTTTTTGTCGGCGATGATGCCCTGCATGGCGATCTCGTTTTTCTCGGGATCGTTCTTGATGGGAATCAGCGCACTCATGCCGCCGATGGCCGGCGCATTGCGACGATGGCAAGTCTTTAAGAGTAACAGTGCATACGAACGCAGAAATGGCGTGTTCATGTTGACCTTGGCACGGTCGGCCAAACAGAACTCCTGATCCACTTTGAATTTCTTAATGCACGAGAAGATGTAGTCCCAGCGCCCGGCGTTCAGACCGGCGCTGTGCTCGCGCAGCTCATACAGGATCTCATCCATCTCAAAGGCCGCGGTGATGGTCTCGATCAGTACCGTGGCCTTGATGGTGCCGCGCACGAGCCCAAGCTCGGCCTCGCACATGGTCAGGATGTCATTCCAGAGTCGGGCTTCCTGATGGCTCTCAATCTTGGGCAGATAAAAGTACGGGCCCGATCCGCGCGCCAGGAGTGCACGCGAGTTGTGATAGAGGTAGATCGCCAGATCGAAAATGCCACCGGAGACCCGACGGCCATTGACCAGCACGTGTTTTTCATCGAGGTGCCAGCCACGGGGCCGCACCAATAATGTGGCGACCTTGTCCTTGAGCTCGTAGACCTTGCCGCCTTGTTCGTGGCGAATGGTGCCGCGAATCGCATCGCGCAGATTGATCTGGCCTTGGATCTGGTTATGCCAATTCGGTGTGTTGGAGTCCTCGAAATCCGCCATGAAGGAGTCGGCACCCGAGTTCAGCGCATTGATCACCATCTTGCGCTCCACCGGACCGGTGATCTCGACACGCCGGCACAAAAGATCCTTGGGCAGTTTGCCGATCTTCCAATCGGCCTCGCGAATCGAGGCGGTGTACTTCAGAAAGTCGGGACGCAGGCCCAGGTCAAACCGCTTGGCCACCTGTTCGCGGGTTTCCAGCAATTCCTGGCGGCGATGCTCAAAGGAGCGATGCAGCCGGGCCACCAAGGCCAGTGCGCCATGGGTCAGGATTTCAGAGAATTCGGGGGTGATCTCGGCCTTGATTTCAACGCCGGTCGGAAGACGGTCAGGCATAACAAACTCCACACAGAGGGGTAGGCATTTATAAGATGTTCTGGATGAGTGCGGCAGGCCGCATCAGCCCTCGATTATATTGGATCGATGCGCCGATCCTCCCCTGCCCCGCTGACCCCATCGTATTGGGCAACCGCCTGTCAAGCGCTCGCGCAGGCCGATCCGATTCTGGGCCGCATCATTTCAGAACACCAATCCAGTGCACTGGTGTTGCGGGGTGACCTGCTGACCACCTGTGCCCGGGCCATTGTGGGCCAACAGATTTCAGTCAAAGCGGCGGCCAATGTCTGGTCGCGGGTGATCGCGCGTTTTGGTGACATCAATGCCGAGACCCTGTGCCGTGCGAGTCCGTCTGATTTCGAGGGCCTGGGCCTGTCCGGGCGCAAGATCAATTACCTGCGTGATCTGGCCGACCACTTTGCACGATCGTCCACCTTGGCCGACGACCTGACCCGGCTAGATGATGAATCGGTCATCGCACGCTTGACCGAGGTTCGAGGCGTTGGCCGATGGACCGCCGAGATGGCCCTGATCTTTGCGCTCGGTCGGCCCGATGTGTTGCCACTGGCCGATCTAGGTCTGATGAAGGCGATTTGCCTGCACTACCGACGGGGCCGACCCATCACGCCGTTGGCCGCGCAGCGCTTGGCCAAGCGCTGGCAGCCTTGGCGCAGCGTGGCCACCTGGTACCTATGGCGCAGCCTCGATCCAGAGCCGGTAGAGTACTGATCCATGTTCGCCTATCGCCACGCCTTTCATGCCGGAAATCACGCCGATGTATTCAAACATGTGGCGCTGGTCAGCATCCTGCGGTTAATGCAGAAAAAAGAGGCGCCACTCCTGGTGGTCGACACCCATGCGGGCGCCGGACTTTATACGCTGCACAGTCCGTTGGTGCGGGATAAGGCGGAGTGGCCCAGCGGCATTGGAAAACTCTGGGCATCCGCCTCATGGCCCGACCCCATCGCACATTATCTGGAACTCATTAAGCCGTTTAATAAGAGCGGTCGCCTGACCCACTATCCGGGTTCCCCCGTGCTGATCCAACAACTCCTGCGTCCCGATGATCGGCTGCGGGCCTTTGAGATGCATCCATCCGACATCGGGCCGCTGCAGGCCACGCTCAAGGGCGCACCACGTCAAGTCAAAGCAGAACGTAAAGACGGATTTCATCAGTTGCGGGCCCTGCTGCCCCCGCCATCGCGGCGCGGACTGATTCTGATCGATCCACCCTATGAAATGCGGGCGGATTACAGCCATGTGATTCACGCACTTAAAGAAGCGTTGACACGGTTTGCCACCGGTGTCTACGTGGTGTGGTACCCCAAAGTGGCGCGATTCCAAGTCGATCGTTTACTGCGTCAGGTGGCCGGACTGGCCATTCACGACGTGTTGCATGCGACCCTGACCGTGCGCGGCCCACTGAAAGACGGCCTGGGGCTGCAAGGCAGCGGCCTGGTGGTGATTAATCCGCCGTTTGGTTTACATGCTGAACTGGAGATGGCACTACCGGTGCTCACCCACGCGTTGGGCCAAGATGCCCGTGCCAGCTGCCGTGTGCGCAGCGGCAGTACCCCCACCGATATAAAAACGGCGCTTGGCATGTCGACACCAAGCGCCGTATCCCCCACGCCCCGACATGGGCGGGGGAAACCGGTTTAGGCCACCTTCTTGGCGGCGGCCTTGTCGTCGAAAAACTGCTCGTCTTCGGTGGATCCCTTGAGGGCGGCCGTCGACGCTTCACGCTCGATCGTCGTGGTCACCGCATCAAAGTAACCGGTGCCGACCTCGCGCTGATGTTTCACCGCGGTAAAGCCCTTCTCGGCGGCTGCAAACTCTGCCTGCTGCAGTTCCACGAATGCACTCATGTTTTCGCGCGCGTAACCATAGGCGAGGTTGAACATGGAGTAATTCAGGCTGTGGAAGCCGGCCAGTGTGATGAACTGGAACTTATAGCCCATCGCGCCGAGTTCACGCTGGAACTTCGCGATCGTGGCGTCGTCGAGATTTTTCTTCCAGTTAAAACTCGGCGAGCAGTTGTAGGCCAGCATCTTGCCGGGGAACTGCTTATGAATGGCTTCTGCAAATGTCTTGGCAAACGCGAGATCCGGTTTGCCCGTTTCACACCAGATCATGTCGGCATAAGGCGCATAGGCCAGACCGCGCGAAATCGACTGCTCCACGCCCGGACGAGTGCGATAAAACCCTTCCACCGTGCGCTCACCCGTTAAAAAGGCTTTATCGTTTTCATCCACATCCGAGGTGATCAGATCGGCGGCTTCCGCATCGGTGCGGGCCAGCAACACCGTGGGCACGCCCATCACATCAGACGCAAGACGTGCCGCCACCAGCTTGGCCACGGCCTCGCGCGAGGGCACCAACACCTTGCCGCCCATGTGGCCACATTTCTTCACCGACGCCAATTGATCTTCAAAGTGCACACCGGCTGCACCGGCCTCAATCATCGCCTTCATCAACTCAAAGGCGTTGAGCACGCCACCAAAACCGGCTTCGGCATCGGCCACAATCGGCAGGAAGTAATCCGTGTATCCGGCATCGCCCGGATTGGTGCCTTCCATCCATTGAATCTGATCGGCGCGGGTAAAGGTGTTGTTGATGCGCTTGACCACCATGGGCACGGAGTTCGCGGGATAGAGCGACTGATCCGGGTACATTTCACCGGCCAGATTGGCATCGCCGGCCACCTGCCAGCCCGAGAGGTACACGGCCTTCAATCCGGCCTTGGCCTGCTGCAGGGCCTGGTTGCCCGTCAACGCACCCAATGAGTTCACAAAGGGTTCGGTGGTGACCAGGTTCCAGAGTTTTTCCGCACCGCGCTTCGCGAGCGTGTGTTCCGGCTGAAGCGATCCGCGCAAACGCACCACGTCTTCGGCGGTATAGCCGCGCTTGATCCCGCGCCAGCGGGGGTTTTCAGTCCATTCCTTTTGAAGCTTCTGGGCTTCGAGTTGACGGTTCGACATGTGGGTTCTCCCGATAAAAAGGTGATCCCATGCTAAGGAAACCTATTGCTTCGCAATAGAAAGTTGAACGATTTATTCGGGAAATAAAAAGCGATATAAAACAGT
>JACCDJ010437770.1_pt1 | contig 10040 bp, 7 predicted proteins | sample 7444481 | NCBI WGS metagenome assembly JACCDJ01 (sample SAMN15323435, study PRJNA562643) | freshwater metagenome | isolation source: river surface water | place: USA:Blue River Watershed | collected 2017-08-15 | reverse complement strand
TTGTGGGCTTTCCATTTTTTTTCCAGAATTGCAGGACGGATAATTTAAGCGCGTTAATGTAAAGAGGATGATCGTGGTAATTCCTAACGGTTCTTACTCCTGGCACATTTCTTGTTTTAAGAAGCACACGCCATAGCGCATCCATTGCTGACGCACTTGATGAAGCAGCATATTGAGGATAGAGCGGAAGCAAGAGAATTTTAGTGCAATTCTTTTCTTTTAATTTGAGGACCGCATTTTTCATTGAAGGATTGCCATAAGACATTCCTAATTCAATTTCAATAGGCTGAGATACTGACTTTTTAATTTTTGCAGTTAATGCTTTTGTTTGATTTGTAGCATTGACTAAAAGTGGAGAGCCTTTTTTAGTCCAAACTTTTGCATATTTTTTTGCTGAACTGCCTGGCCTAAATACTAAGATAATGAAATGAAGTATCCAGCACCAAATAAATCGAGGCACTTCGACTACTCTTCGATCCATGAGAAATTGTTGTAAATATCTTCTTACAGCATGCGTACTCAAGGAATCAGGGGTTCCTAAGTTTGCGAGTATTACGCCTATTTTAGGTGGATCACCATGTTGGTATTGCGGTTCTTTTGTGAAGTAATTCATTTTAGTGTTGACTCAATGCGTTAGAAAGAAGTTTCGCTGTGATATCGACAATGGGAATGACTCTTTCGTAAGCCATTCTTGTAGGACCAATCACGCCAAGGGTGCCTACAATTTCACCATCTGTTTCATAAGGAGATGTAACGAGACTACATTCATCTAGAGACGAATAGCCTGATTCATTTCCAATAAAAATTTGAATGCCTTCTCCAAGCTGACTTTGATCAAGAAGTTTCATAAGGGCTGTTCGCTTTTCAAATATCTCAAAAATTTTTCTTAAGCTGGATATATTTTTTGCGAGCTCTTCAGATTGGATAAGATTATTTTGTCCTGTGATTACGATCGATCCGCTCTCTGGCGAAATGACATCATTACCGACTTCAATAGCTGCCGTCATAAGTTTAATCATATCAGCATGCATTTTAGATAATTCATCCACGAGTGTATCTTTAACTTTAGCAAAAGTGTTGCCACTAAAGTTGTGATTAAAATAATTTGCAGCCTCAACTAAGTCATCATGAGAGTAGTGCTTTTCTGTCATGACAATTCTGTTTTGAACATTGCCGTCATTTGTCACAATAATGACAAGAATTTTTTTCTCAGATAAGCCTATAAATTCTAAATGTTTAAAAGTTGTTTTCTTAGCCTTAGGAATAAGAACTACACCAGCAAAATGTGTCAGTGTTGATAAAATATCCGCAGCATTATTAATAATTTTTTTATTGTCACCAATATTCATTTGATCTTTTAATGAGCTAATGATTTTGTCATCCAAAGGTTTTACAGTTAGAAGAGAATCTACAAAGAGCCTATAACCTAATTGCGTAGGAATTCTTCCTGCTGAAGTATGGGGGCTTGTGATAAAACCAAGATCCTCTAGATCTTTCATAGTATTTCGAATGGAGGCTGGACTTAGGTCAAGGCCGGACGATTGAGAAAGGGTTCTAGATCCCACGGGCTGCCCATCATAAATGTGTTGCTCAATGAGGGTTTTTAGAAGAATTTGGGCGCGCTTATCTAGCATCATCAAATAGGGTTATTCATATAAATCGTTATGCTTTAAAATAGTCAGTAAAGCCTAATTTTCATAGTGTAATAAGCCATTCTAGCATGCGGTACTTTTGAAAATGAATGCTTAATATACTAATTTTTCTTTATTAAATTGCTATATATTCTTTCATCCTAAGTATGCTTTAATTCAATTATGGAAAGTCTCTATAAATCAGTCGCAATTATCGGAAAATATGCGAGCGGAAGTGAATCTTCTGACATTGAATCCCAGCTTTTAGAGCTCGCTCAATATTTGACGAATAAGCATATCAATATTTTTATTGAGGCTAAAACACATCAGTCCGGAAAATTTCAAGCTTTTAAAGCTATTAATCTAGAAGAGATTGGTGAAAAAGCTGATCTCGCCATTGTTGTAGGTGGGGATGGGACGATGTTGGGAGTTGCAAGATCACTTGTGAATTTCGACATTCCATTAATAGGCATTAACCAAGGCCGTTTTGGGTTTTTAGCAGATCTGAATACAAGTAATATGTTTGAATCTATCGATGAAATATTTCAAGGTTCTTCTTATAAAGATAAAAGAATGCTGCTGCAGTCTAAAATTTTTAGAGGCTCAAAATGTATCCATGAATCATTAGCACTTAATGATGTTGTAGTAAGAAGTGGATCTCGCTTAATTGAATTAGAAGTTTCTATCAATGGCAGTTTTGTCCACAAGCAAAGATCAGACGGACTTGTTGTGACAACACCAACAGGCACAACTGCTTACGCACTTTCAGCTGGCGGGCCCATTCTCCATCCTGAATTAGAGGCAATTTCTATCGTGCCGATTAGCCCGCATACATTAAGTAATCGCCCAATTGCAGTAAGTAGTAAAAGTGCTATTGAAATTCATGTGGTGAGTATGGATGAATCTTATTTAAGTATTGATGGACAGCTTAAAGTACCGCTTGAGATTCATGATCGTGTCGAAATTATTCGCGCAGAAAAAATGATCACGTTTCTTCATCCAAAAGACTACTGTTATTTTGAGATGCTTAGAAAAAAATTAAACTGGGGTTAATAAAGCACTATGTTACTTAATCTCTCTATCCTTGATTTTGTCATTGTCGATAAAATGAGCTTAGATTTTAAATCTGGTTTTTCAGCATTAACTGGCGAAACGGGTGCTGGAAAGTCCATTCTTATTGATGCTTTGTCTTTAGCTTTGGGCCAAAGAAACGAAGGCGGAGTAGTCAGGCTTCATCAAGATAAAGCTGATATCAGTGCTATCTTTGATATTAAGCACAATCAAGAAGTGATCGACTGGTTAAAAGAAAATGAATTGGAATCTGATGGCGCTGAACTTATTTTAAGAAGAGTCATTCATGCTGATGGCAAATCAAGAGCTTTTATTAATGGCAAGGTAGCCACGCTCCAGCAATTAAAAGAATTAGGCGAGTCCCTCGTTGATATTTACAGTCAAAACTCTCACCACTCACTTTTAAAATTAAGTGCACAGAGAGAAATTTTAGATAACTTTGGTGGCCACTCAGATCTTGCAGCCACAACTTATCAACTTTACCAAGCATGGCACAAGCTTCATGTGCAAAAAATTGAGTATGAAAAAAACGCGCTAATCTATAGCGACGAACTTGCAGAGTTAAGAGATAAATTGCGAGAATTAAAACAATTTTCATTCACGTTGAGTGACTGGGAAACCTTGCAACAAGATCATGTCATGATGTCTCATGGTAATGAACTCATTGAGGATGTTAATCTTTGTATTGAGCTTTTAGAAAAAGATGAAACGGCGATTTCTGACAGGCTTCATTTAGTCCAGCAGAAAATTTCTCATGCGCTTAGTATTGATGAGAAATTAAAAGAACCTTCGGATCTCATCGATTCTATTAATATTCAAATAGAAGAATTGCTTCGTTCACTCAATAGATATTTACAAAAAGTCGATTTAGATCCAGAAAGGCTTAAAGATATTGAAGCGCGGATTCAAGCGATTCATAATTTTGGCAGGAAGCATCGTATTAAGCCTGAAGATTTTGAGTCAACCTTACTCACTTGGCAAGCTCGCATGGACGAACTCGAGTCTTTTGAATCGGATGACGGTATTGATGCCAAAGAAAAATTAGCCCTCGAAGCTTTTAATATCAGTGCGCAATTATTAAGTAAGGCGCGAAAGACTGCATCAGAAATATTAAGTCAGAATATTACTGCGGCTATGCAAAAGTTATCTTTTAGCCATGGAAGTTTTGAAGTTAAGCTCACACCTCAAGATCCAACAGCGCATGGATTAGAACAAATTGAATTTTTGGTAGCATCTCATTTGGGCGCAGAACCGAGACCTATTCATAAAGCCGCATCAGGCGGCGAGCTTTCTCGCCTAAGCCTCGCGATTCGTGTTGCATCTATTTCTAAAGCGAATGTGCCCTGTATGATTTTTGATGAAGTAGATGTAGGTATTGGAGGAAGTGTAGCGGAAATTGTAGGTAAGCTTTTAAAAGAACTAGGACATCACGATCAAAGACAAGTTTTAGTGATCACGCATTTAGCGCAAGTAGCATCATTAGCTATTCATCATTACAAAGTCTCTAAGACCCAAGAAAATAATAAGACACTCAGCCACATTCATTTGATGGATGACAAGATGCGCATCGATGAAATTGCGCGTATGTTAGGTGGTGTATCGATCACGGATACGACAAGGGCGCACGCGAAGGAAATGTTGCAAGTTTAGACTTTATTAGGGCAGGGGTTTCTATTACATTCAGCATAAATATAGAGCGAATGTTCTTGGATAGTAAATCCTTTTTTCGTTGCAATCATTTTCTGTCTCTTTTCAATCTCATCATCACAAAATTCTTCTACATGTCCACATTGCATGCATACCAGATGATCATGGTGTTGTGAGTCGCTTAATTCAAAAACAGCTTTATCACTTTCAAAATGGTGACGAATTAAAAGACCAGCCTGTTCAAATTGAGTCAGCACACGATAAATCGTTGCAAGACCGACGTCTTCACCAGATTTAATTAAAAGTTTATACACGTCTTCGGCGGAAAGATGTTTCGCATCGCTGTGCTCAAAAAGACTTAAGATTTTAAGTCTGGGAAGCGTTGCTTTAAGCCCTGATTTTTTTAAATCTTTATGATCTTGTCCCATTGAAACACCTTAAAATTTGCTTTAGGAAGCATTTTGAATACTGTCTAGCATGTTATATTAATACGCATTATGTTTAAAGTTATAAAAATGCGTATATTTCTTCTCGTTTTAAGTCTTTTAGTCACCGCTTGCTCTCCTTCCTTACCCTCTATCAAGCCTTACAAAATGCCTATTCAACAGGGTAATTTAGTGACTTCAAAAATGATGATGCAATTAAAGCCTGGCATGACAAAAACCCAAGTGCGATTTGTGATGGGAACTCCTCTCATTACAGACAGCTTCCATAAAGATCAATGGGATTATTTTTACCAAATGGAAAAAGACGGTGCAATCATCGAGAAAAGAAGAGTTATTTTGATGTTTGAAAAAGATTTGTTGGCTAAAGTAAAAGGCGATGTGATTCCTGCTAATGCAAATGCAAATAAAAATGAAGATCGACAAGAGATAGTGCCTATTAAGAGTAGTGAACCTAATCCAAATCCAGCGCAAAAAGAGAAGAGCATGCTCGATCGATTAAAATTTTGGGAAGACGATGATAAGCCTATTGAAAAAGCTATGCCGCCTAAGAAAGACTTACCTGCAGAAGACAGAAAAATCGTGACTCCTAAAAAAGATATACCAGAGCCAGATATCATAAAACCTGTCACGGAAGTCGCTCCAGCAGATATTAAAAAAGAGCCTGCAGTTGTAAAACCCGAGGTAGCAAAGGCTGAAAATACGAAACCATTGCCAGCTGAAACTGATCGAAATTATTTTGATTTGATGCTAGAAAAAATAGGATTCTAATTGTATGAGTAAATTAAATATTCTTATCGTGGGTGCCTCAGGCCGGATGGGCCAGAGTCTTATTCAAGAAATTACTAATGATAAAGACTTAGCTCTTGTAGCGGCTATTGATCATAAGTCGAGTGATAAATTAGGACGTGATGCAGGCGAGGCTATCGGCATTTCAACAGGCATTAAAATTGACTATGACATCACAAAAGTAATTTCATCTGCTGATGTTCTTATCGATTTCACAAGACCCGAAGCAAGCCTTGAGTATTTGAAATTATGCGAAGCGCATCAAGTGAAATATGTCATTGGTACAACAGGATTTTCAGATCAAGAAAAAAAATTGATTCTCGATGCTTCAAAAACGATACCTATTGTTTTTGCGCCCAATATGAGTGTGGGAGTTAATTTACTGATTTCGCTTGTTGAAAAAGCAACGCAATTACTCAAAGATGATTTTGATATTGAAATTATTGAAGCGCATCACCGACATAAGATTGACGCTCCATCAGGTACGGCTTTAAGACTCGGTGAAGCTGTTGCAAAAGCGAGCGGCAGGGACCTTAAAAAAGAAGCGCAGTATGAACGTTTTGGCAATACTGGTGAGCGTAAACAAACCACAATTGGCTTTTCAACAATTCGCGGTGGCGATATTGTAGGTGACCATACAGTTTTATATGCAGGCACCGGTGAGCGAATTGAATTAACTCATAAAGCTTCAAGCCGAGCCACTTTTGCTAAGGGCGCATTAAAGGCGGCTAAATTTTTATCACACCAAAAATCAGGTCTTTTTGATATGCAGAAGGTCTTGGGACTTTCTGACAATTAAACCATTTATCAAGGTTTAGTGCGTTGAATTAAGGCGCTAAATCGACTATAATATCTACGATATTTGAAACGGGAGCTGCTAAAAACTTCTCCCGTTTTGTATATCCAGTACCCAACCCTTGAATTCGCAAATACTGGAGAGTCATTTTGTCGCGAAATATGTCGGCAGTGTTAGTGCTTGCAGACGGAACTAAGTTTCGAGGCATTTCAATTGGGGCTCCAGGTTTAACCGCAGGTGAAGTTGTTTTTAATACTTCGATGACTGGTTATCAAGAAATTCTGACCGACCCTTCTTATACAAAACAAATAGTCACACTCACTTATCCTCATATTGGTAATGTTGGTGTTAATAAAGCAGATGTCGAATCTGACAAAGTCTATGCCAGTGGTTTAATCATTCGTGATTTAGCGATGATTGATAGTAATTTTAGAAGTGAACAAACCCTTTCCAAATACTTAAAAGAAAATCATATTGTTGCGATCGCAAATATTGACACTAGAAAACTCACAAGACATTTAAGAGAGCATGGCTCACAAGCAGGTTGCATTATTGCTGAGTCAGAAGACGATAAAAAAGCGCACCAAGAAGCAAAAACCTTTCCAGGACTTTCTGGCATGGATTTGGCTAAGGTCGTGAGCTGCAAAAAGTCTTATACATTCAATCAAGGCGAGTGGTCATTATCTGAAGGTTATAGCAATCACCTTGAATCAGATCATCATGTTGTTGCATTTGATTATGGCATTAAGAAAAATATTTTAAGAATGTTGGTTTCAAGGCGATGTAAAGTCACTATTGTGCCTGCTGAAACTTCTTATGAAGAAGTGGTTCGCCTAAAACCTGATGGTGTATTTTTATCGAATGGGCCAGGAGATCCTGAGCCATGTGATTATGCTATTAAAGCGATTAAACAATTAGTGGATGATGGTTACCCAACCTTTGGTATATGTTTAGGCCATCAACTTTTAGCTTTAGCGAGTGGCGCTAAAACATCCAAAATGAAATTTGGACATCATGGCGCTAATCATCCCGTTCAAGATTTAAAAACAAAACGCGTATTTATTACCAGTCAAAATCATGGCTTCACCGTAGACCAAACTTCACTTCCTAAAAATTTAGTAGCTACACATCAATCTCTTTTTGATGGCAGCTTACAAGGGATTGAAAGATCAGATCAGCCCGCATTTAGTTTTCAGGGGCATCCTGAAGCGAGCCCAGGCCCATCTGAAATGAGTTACTTGTTTGATCACTTTATTAATCTTATTGAAAAAAAGAAAAAAGGCTATGCCGAAGCGTAAAGATATTAAGTCCATACTTATTATTGGTGCCGGCCCAATTGTCATAGGTCAAGCATGTGAGTTTGATTATTCCGGCGCGCAGGCATGTAAAGCGCTTCGTGAAGAAGGATATCGTGTCATTCTCGTGAATTCTAATCCTGCAACTATCATGACAGATCCTGAGATGGCGGATGCGACTTATATCGAGCCGATCACATGGCAGATTGTCGAAAAAATTATTGCCAAAGAAAAGCCAGATGCACTCCTTCCTACCATGGGTGGACAAACGGCGCTTAATTGCGCGCTCGATTTAGATAAGTACGGCGTTTTAAAAAAATATAAAGTCGAATTAATTGGTGCTTCAAAAGAGGCGATCGACAAAGCTGAAGACAGACAAAAATTTAAAGAAGCCATGAATAAAATTGGTTTAGGATCTGCTAAATCAGCGATTGCACACAGCTTAGAAGAGGCCATTCAAGTTCAAGCGGGTATCGGTTATCCAGCAATTATTCGCCCATCATTTACGATGGGAGGCAGTGGCGGCGGGATTGCATACAATCGTGAAGAATTTATTGAGATATGTGAAAGAGGGCTCGAAGCATCTCCTACAAAAGAACTTCTGATTGAAGAGTCTTTGCTTGGCTGGAAAGAATATGAAATGGAAGTGGTTCGCGATTCCAAAGATAACTGCATTATTATTTGTTCCATTGAAAATTTAGACCCGATGGGAGTGCATACAGGGGATTCTATTACCGTAGCTCCTGCTCAAACACTCACAGATAAAGAATATCAAATCATGCGTAATGCATCGATTGCAGTCCTTCGAGAAATTGGTGTGGATACAGGTGGATCAAATGTGCAATTCGCAATCAATCCAAAAGATGGTCGCATGATTGTTATTGAAATGAATCCTCGCGTATCTCGTTCGTCAGCTTTAGCCTCTAAAGCTACTGGATTTCCTATCGCTAAAATTGCAGCAAAATTAGCAGTTGGTTTCACATTGGATGAATTGAAAAATGAAATTACAGGTGGCGCAACACCTGCATCATTTGAGCCAAGTATTGATTACGTAGTCACCAAAGTTCCAAGATTTGCATTTGAAAAATTTCCACAAGCGGATTCAAGGCTCACGACACAAATGAAATCCGTAGGGGAAGTTATGGCCATTGGACGTACTTTCCAAGAATCTTTTCAAAAAGCACTAAGAGGCCTCGAAATTGGTGTAGATGGACTAGATGAAAAAACGACTGATCAAGATCTCATTATTAAAGAGATGAGAGAACCTGGACCAGAGCGTATTTGGTATGTTGGCGACGCCTTTAGATTAGGCATGTCGATAGAAGATGTATTTGAACATTCCAATATTGATCCGTGGTTTCTCTATCAAATTAAAAATATTATTGATCTTGAAAAAGATTTATTAGGCACTTCTCTTAAAGATTTATCCAAAGAAAATTTATTTCATCTAAAACAAAAAGGTTTTTCTGATCGAAGACTTGCAACGCTTCTAAAAGTCAAACAAGAAGATATTAGACATTATCGTCATAAGCATGATGTGCGACCCGTATATAAACGTGTAGACACATGTGCTGCAGAATTTTCAACAAATACTGCGTATATGTATTCAACATACGAAGAAGAATGTGAAGCAAAACCTACAGACAGAAAAAAAATTATTGTTTTAGGTGGCGGACCTAACCGTATTGGGCAGGGTATTGAATTTGATTACTGTTGTGTCCATGCAGCTTTAGCATTACGTGAGGATGGTTACGAAACCATCATGGTGAACTGTAATCCTGAAACAGTATCAACGGATTACGATACTTCAGACCGACTTTATTTTGAGCCCGTGACACTTGAAGATGTTTTAGAAATTGTTGCTATTGAAAAACCACTTGGCGTCATTGTTCAGTATGGCGGACAAACACCTTTAAAATTAGCTAAAGATTTAGAAAGTGCAGGTGTCCCAATTATTGGCACTACACCGGATGCTATTGATATGGCAGAGGACCGTGAGCGCTTCCAAAAAATGCTAAATTCGATTGGACTTAAACAACCACCTAATCGCACAGCGAGAACGCCCGAAGATGCCATTCGTTTAGCCGAAGAAATTGGTTATCCACTTGTTGTGAGACCTAGTTATGTTCTAGGCGGTCGTGCAATGGAGATCGTGCATGAACAAGCCCAGCTTGAACGTTACATGAGAGAGGCTGTAAAAGTTTCTCATGACTCACCTGTACTCCTTGACCGCTTTTTAAATGATGCGCTGGAGGTTGATGTCGATGCATTATCAGATGGTAAAGATGTCATTATTGGCGGCATTATGGAACACATCGAACAAGCAGGTGTTCATTCAGGCGACTCTGCATGCTCACTGCCACCCTAT
>JACCDJ011495195.1_pt1 | contig 10044 bp, 8 predicted proteins | sample 7444481 | NCBI WGS metagenome assembly JACCDJ01 (sample SAMN15323435, study PRJNA562643) | freshwater metagenome | isolation source: river surface water | place: USA:Blue River Watershed | collected 2017-08-15 | reverse complement strand
GATCTTGGTCAGGGCCTGGTCATGGATGTTTTTCACGATCGGGCTTTGCAGGCCCTCCCGGCCACGGGCTGGGTCATTGACCTTGATCCAGGCCAGGCCCTTGGCGCCGTAGATCTTGACAAACTCGGTGTAGCCGTCGATCTCGCCACGGCTCATTTCGCTGCCGCCAGGCACTCGCAGGGCCACCACACGGCCGCCCTTGGTGGTGGCGGGGGTGCTGAACACCTTGAAGTCCACGTCCTTCATCACCTCGGTCAGTTCGGTGAACTCGAGCTTGACGCGCAGGTCGGGCTTGTCCGAGCCGAAGCGGAACATGGCTTCGCTGTAGGGCATGATGGGGAACTCGCCCAGGTCGATGGCCATCGTCTTGGCAAAGACGTGCTTGATCATGCCCTGGAACATCGCGCGGATGTCCTCTTCGGTGAGGAAGGAGGTCTCGATGTCGATCTGGGTGAATTCGGGCTGGCGGTCGGCACGCAGGTCTTCGTCGCGGAAGCACTTGGTGATCTGGTAGTAGCGGTCGTAACCGGCCACCATCAGCAGCTGCTTGAACAGCTGGGGCGACTGCGGCAGCGCGAAGAACTGGCCGTCGTGCACGCGGCTGGGCACCAGGTAGTCGCGCGCACCTTCGGGCGTGCTCTTGGTCAGCATCAGGGTTTCGATGTCGATGAAGCCGTTTTCGTCGAGGTACTTGCGCACTTCCATGGCCACGCGGTAGCGCAGCATCAGGTTGTTTTGCATGTAGGGGCGGCGCAGGTCCAGCACGCGGTGCGTCAGGCGCGTCGTCTCCGACAGGTTGTCATCGTCGAGCAGGAACGGCGGCGTGACCGACGGGTTGAGCACCGTCATCTCGTGGCAGAGCACTTCGATCTTGCCGCTCTTGAGGTTGTCGTTGGTCGTGCCTTCGGGGCGAGCGCGCACCAGGCCCTTGATCTGCACACAGAACTCGTTGCGCAGGCCTTCAGCCACCTTGAACATGTCGGGGCGGTCCGGATCGCAGACCACCTGTACATAGCCTTCACGGTCACGCAGGTCGACGAAGATCACACCCCCGTGGTCGCGGCGGCGGTTGACCCAGCCGCACAGCGTGACGGTCTGGCCCAGCAGGGCTTCGGTCACCAGACCGCAGTAGGTAGTACGCATCGAGGACATTTTTTGGACTCTTGGTTGTGGGGCACTCACTGGTGCCCAGGATGAATGGAGACGCTTCAGTGGGCTTTGAGGGCCGGATTGTCCGGGCCGCCGGGCACCACCACGCCCATGGAAATGATGTACTTGAGCGCATCATCGACCGACATGTCGAGTTCGATGACGTCCGCCTTCGGCATCATGAGGAAAAAGCCCGAGGTGGGGTTGGGGGTGGTGGGCACATAGACACTGACCATGGGCTGATCGAAATGGTCGGCCACAGCACCGCCGGGCTGGCCGGTGAGGAAAGCGATGGTCCAGCAGCCCTGGCGCGGGTACTGGACCAGCAGGGCTTTGGAGAACGCATTGCCGCTGCCCGAAAACAGCGTGTCGGCCACTTGCTTGACACTGGTGTAGATGGAGCGGACCACCGGGATGCGGTTCATCAAACCATCCCACTGGCGCAACCACCACTGACCGAAGATGTTGGTGACAAAAATGCCCGAAACCAGGAACACCAGCGCCACCAGGAACACGCCGAGGCCAGGAACGCCCCGCAACTGCTCCGCCAGGGCGTGCATGCCGGGGATCAGGCTGTCAGCCGCCTGCAGCACCGCCAGGAAAATGCCGTCAAAGACGCCGACCAGCCACATCAGCACCCAGACCGTGATGCCCATGGGCAGCCACACCAGCAAGCCGGTGATGAAGTACTGCTTGAAGCTGTGGGTTTTTTTACTCATGGGCCGGGTTTTCAGAAGGGTGGGTCAGTGACAGGCGCAAGAGGCACCACAGCCACCGCTGGCAGCAGGGGTGGATCCGCTGTCGCTGCTGGTGGCGCTGGTTTCGGTGGCCGTGCTGGTACTGGCCGCAGCGGTCCCTGTGGCTGCTGCGGAAGTCCCGCCCGAGCCCCCTCGGAAGTCGGTCACGTACCAGCCCGAGCCCTTGAGCTGGAAACCGGCTGCGGTGAGCTGTTTATTGAAGGCGGGCTTGCCGCAGGCCGGGCAATCGGTCAGCGGCGCATCGGAAATCTTTTGCAGAACGTCCTTGGCATGGCCACAGGACTCACACTTGTAGGCGTAAATGGGCATGGTGAGGGCTCGTTCGAGGGAAAGATCACAAAACCAGCGATTATAGGCAGAGCCCCCTCTGGTCATTGCCCCGCCCTGCGTCTGGTCATTGCCCGAGTCAGGCGATTGTCAATGCCCGGCACTTTCTGTTGTCATTGCCCGGTTCTTTCTGTTGTCAGTGCCGGGCGCTTTAAGTTGTCGCTGTGCGGTTCTCTCTGTTGTCATTGCCCGGCTTGACCGGGCAATCCATGGCCCACCGGTTCAGGCCCAACGACGACAAAACCCCTCAGGCCACACCCACCAGCCGGTGGTGCGAGCCGTGCTGGTTGCGGATCGCCTGTGGCCCGAGCGAGCCGATCAGCATGCCCGCCAGGCTGGCCAGCACCCCGGCCAGTTGAGCCGGAAAGACTTCGCCTGCAGGCGTCAACAGCAGCAGCAGCCAGGTCAGCAGACCCAGCACGATGGCAAACACTGCCCCCTGGGTCGTGGCCTTTTTCCAGTACAGCCCAAATGCCAGTGGCACAAAGGCCCCCACCAGGGTGACCTGATAAGCACCCGAGACCATCTCGTAAATCGAGGAGCCCTGCATCCATATGGCGTAGGCCAGCACAAACAGGCTGAACACCAGCACCGTGACACGCATGGCCTTGAGCTCCTGACGATCGGACTGGTGCGGGCGGAACTGGCGCCAGGTGTTTTCGGTGAAGGTGACGCTGGGCGCCAGCAATGTGGCCGAAGCGCAGGACTTGATGGCCGAGAGCAGCGCCCCAAAAAACAGGATCTGCATCACGAAGGGCATTTTTTCCATCACCAGGGTGGGCAGCACCTTCTGCGGGTCTTCCTCGATCAGGGCCTTGGCCTGCTCGGGCATGATGATCAACGCACTGACGACCAGGAACATGGGCACAAAGGCGAACAGGATGTAGAACAGACCGCCAATGACAGGGCCGCGGGTGGCCGCGTAGGCACTGTTGGCCGACATCACGCGCTGGAACACGTCCTGCTGCGGGATCGAGCCCAGCATGATGGTGATGGCTGAAGCCACAAAAAACACCACGTCATGGAAATTCGGCTCAGGCCAGAACTTGAACATGTCCTGGCTGATGGCCAGCGCGATCACCTTGTCGGCGCCTCCGGCCTGATGCCCGGCAAACACCGCCAGAATGCCCAGACCCACCACCAGGATGATCATCTGGATGAAGTCGGTCACGGCCACCGACCACATGCCGCCAAACAGCGTGTAGGCCAGGATGGAGAGCACACCGATCACCATGCCCATCGGCATGCTGACCACGCCGCCGGAGAGCACATTGAACACCAGACCCAGCGCAGTGACCTGGGCCGAGACCCAACCCAGGTAGCTGACCATGATGATCAGCGAACAGATCACTTCGACGGTTCGGCCGTAGCGCTCACGGTAATAGTCGCTGATGGTCAGCAGCGTCATGCGGTAGAGCCGCGCCGCAAAGAACAGACCCACCAGAATCAGGCAGCTGCCCGCGCCGAAAGGGTCTTCCACCACGCCATGAAGACCACTGTTGACGAACTTGGCCGGGATGCCCAGCACGGTTTCGGAGCCGAACCAGGTGGCAAAGGTGGTGGTGATGATCATGTAGAGCGGCAAATGGCGACCTGCAATCGCAAAGTCGGCCGAGTTTTTCACTCGCTTGGCGGCCATCAGGCCAATCGCGATGGTCACCAGCAGGTAGGCAATCACGAGGGTGAGCAGCATGACAGTGTCTCCGTCCTTTTTTGTTCAGAAATACACATGAAGGTTCGACCAGGCCACCAGGACGAGCATGCTGGTGACAAAGCCGAGGCCCAGGTAGAGCAGGATTTGCAACAAGGCATTGGTGCGCCGCTGCTCGGCCAGCAGCAGCTCGATCTGACGGCTGTCGCTGCGCTGGGCTTGCTGGAGATAGTCGCTGAGCAATCGGGGCAATTGGGGCAACAACTTGGCGTACTGCGGCGCCTGCGCCTTGAGCTCTCTCCAAAGGCGCTTGGGTCCAACCTGCTCGAGCATCCAGGTCTCCAGGAAAGGTTTGGCCGTGCTCCACAGATCCAGCTCGGGGTCAAGTTGGCGGCCCAGACCTTCGATGTTGAGCAGCGTCTTTTGCAGCAGTACCAGCTGAGGCTGGATTTCAACGTGGAAGCGGCGAGAAGTCTGAAACAGACGCATCAGCACCATGCCCAGTGAGATTTCCTTGAGTGGGCGATCGAAATAGGGCTCGCACACGGCGCGTATTGCAGCTTCGAGCTCATCGACGCGCGTCTGCGGCGGCACCCAGCCTGACTCGATGTGGAGTTCGGCCACGCGCTTGTAGTCGCGGCGGAAAAACGCAGTGAAGTTCTGCGCCAGGTATTCCTTGTCGTACTCGGTGAGCGTGCCAACGATGCCGAAGTCCAGCGAGATGTAGCGGCCAAAACTGGCAGGATCCAGGCTGACCTGGATGTTGCCCGGGTGCATGTCCGCGTGGAAAAAACCGTCGCGGAACACCTGAGTGAAGAAAATCGTCACGCCATCGCGTGCCAGCTTCGGAATGTCGACCCCGGCCTGGCGCAGCTGCTCGACCTGGCTGATCGGTACGCCCTTCATGCGCTCCATGACGATGACTTCGGCATGGCAGAAATCCCAGAACATCTCCGGGATCAGCACCAGACCGAGGCCTTCCATGTTGCGGCGCAGCTGCGCGGCGTTGGCCGCTTCGCGCACCAGGTCGAGCTCGTCGTGCAGGTATTTGTCGAATTCGGCCACCACCTCGCGCGGCTTGAGCCGTTTGCCATCGTCACTCAGTCGCTCCACCCAGCCCGCCATCAGGCGCATCAGACCCAGGTCTTTTTCGATGACGGGCAACATGCCCGGACGCAGCACCTTGACGGCCACATCGCGCAGCTGGCCGGACTTGGTGCGCAGGGTGGCAAAGTGCACCTGCGCAATGGAGGCGCTGGCCACCGGCTCGCGGTCGAAGGACTCAAAAACCTCGTCCACAGGGCGGCCAAAGGCCCGCTCGATGGTAGATACCGCCACCTCGGAGGCAAAGGGCGGCACCCGGTCCTGCAGCCTGGCCAGCTCTTCGGCGATGTCGGGCGGCAACAGGTCACGGCGGGTGGAGAGCACCTGACCGAATTTGACGAAGATGGGACCCAGCCGCTCCAGCGCCTCGCGCAGGCGTTCGCCACGCGGCGCGCGCAGATTGCGCCCCACGGTCAGGACGCGGGTGAGCAGGCGCAGCCAGGGATGTCTGAACGAGGAGAGGACCAGCTCGTCCAGCCCATAGCGCAGGACGATGAAGACGATGAAGGCACCGCGGGCCAGGCGGCTCATGCCGGGCCACCTGCAGCGGCAGCAGGCACCTTGCTGGCCACAAAGCCCCGGATCGCCGCCAGCGCCTGGCGCCCCAGCCCAGCCAGCGTGTGAGCCGGTGCATCGCCGATCAGGCGGGCCAGGTCTTCTTCGGCATCCCAGCGCACGTTGTCGATCAGCCAGTTGACTTCGGCGGCCAGTTGCACATCGCCCTCGATGCGCACACGGGGCTTGTCGCCACGCGCCAGGGCCGAGAGCAAGTCCAGGGGCGATTCTTCCGTGACCGTCAGGCGCAGGTCAAAGCCTTCAAAACGGCCACGCTCAAAGAGCCCGGCCGGTGTGGCCTGCAGCTGCAGCTGCAGCTTCTGCCACAGCAGTTCTATGCGCTGTCCCTTCTGGCGCGCCAGACGCTGCATCGCTTCGGGTTCGCTCATGAGCACATGGTTGAGAAAAAGCACCAAGCGGTTGAGGGTCTCGTCAACCACCCAGGCGGGCGGCTGCAAACCGGCCACGGCCTGCGCGGCCCATGAAAAAGGGGACTGTGTTGCCATAGTCCCCGATTATGCTCAAAGTACCCTGGATTGCCCGGTCAAGCCGGGCAATGACATATTGGAAATGTCATCTTCGGACTTGACCCGCGAATCCGGCTTGGCCTTTATTGCAAGGCCTGCACGCCAGCCACCAGCCAGCCGCTGCCACCGCTCTTGGGTTTGGTCATGTTCCAGACCTCGCGGAAGGGACTTGGGCCAGCCGAGGGCTCTTCGCGGATCATGCCGTTGAACTCGACGCTGGCCATGTAGGCATCGGCCATTTCCTCGATGCCCAGCAGTTGCGCTTCGAGCATGACCACCTCGGTCTTGTTGGACTGACCGGGGAACTGCGCTTCGCGCTCGGCCAGCTGGGTGCGGATCTCGGCCACCATGGCGTCGGTCATCATGGAACGCAGCATGGCGATGTCCGAGCGGTCCCAGGCGTCCTGCAGGGAGATGAAGTTGCGTTTGGCGGCATCGACAAAGCCGGCCACATCAAAGCCATCCGGAATGCCCCAGCCCTGCGGGCCGCGCAAGCCGGCGCCAATCATGGAACCGGTTTCGGCTGCAGCACTGCCATCAAAGGACGTGGTCTGCGCTTCCCAAGGGCGGGCGGAGGCATCGTTGCCCACTTTGGCCGGGTTGTATTGTTTGAAAGAAGCAGGCTGGTCTGCACTCGCGCCAGCGCCCTGATAGGCCATCTGAGGGCCCTGGGCACCGCGCCGGTTGCGCAAGACCATGCCGATCACGGCCATGGCCACCAAGGCCACCAGCATGACCAGCAAAACGTTGCCAAAGGCCTCACCAAAACCGAGGGAGTGGGCCAGCCAGGCCAAACCCAGACCTGCGGCCAGTCCACCGAGCATGGCGCCCCAGGGTTTCTTGGGGGCTGCGGCAGCGGGTGCCGTGGCGGGTTTGGGGGCTGCAGCAGGTGCTGCCTGTTGCGCCGGTGCGACAGGCGCTTGCGGGCGCACGGCTTCACGCTGGGTCACATTGCTCGACTGCTGGCCAACAGATTTACCACCGCCCAGGCGGCGTGCGGCTTCGGCATTGAGGCTGCCCAAGGCCAGCACACCGGCAAGCATAAGAGTGAATAACTTGTTCACGTTGTCTCCGAAAAGGTCAGTTCGCCATCGGCATCAGCTCAACATTTGATGCCTACATGTAAGGCTACCACCCCGGCACTGAGGTTGTGAAAATCCACATGCCCAAATCCGGCTTTTTTCATAAGGGCTTTGAGTTCCTCCTGGCCAGGGTGCATGCGGATCGATTCGGCCAGGTAGCGGTAGCTGTCGGCATCGCCGGCCACCAGCTTGCCCATGTGCGGGAGGATGTTGAAGCTGTACCAGTCGTAGGCTTTTTCCAGCGGCTTGGCCACCTTGGAAAACTCCAGCACCAGCAGCTTTCCACCGGGCTTGAGCACCCGGCACATCTCGGCCAGGGCCACATCCTTGTGGGTCATGTTGCGCAGGCCGAAGGCCACGCTGACCAGGTTGAAATGGTTGTCCGGGAAAGGGAGTTTTTCGGCGTCGCACACCAGCGTGGGCAGCGCAAGGCCATGGTTGAGCAGGCGGTCGCGGCCGGTGCTGAGCATGGCCTCGTTGATGTCGGTGTGCACCACGCGGCCGCTGGGCCCCACCTTTCTGGCGAAGGCCATGGACAGATCGCCCGTGCCGCCAGCGATGTCGAGCACCTGATCGCCCTCTTTGAGGTTGGCCACCTGCACGGTATACGCTTTCCAGACGCGGTGCAGCCCCATCGACATCAGGTCGTTCATGACGTCGTATTTGGATGCGACCGAGTCGAACACGCCACGCACGTGTTTGGCCTTGTCTTTTTCATCGACCGTCTTGAAGCCGAAATGGGTGGTGCTCATGGCGAGCCTTTCAATTCAATGGTGGTGGCCACAGCTGCCGCCAGCCTTGACGGGCATGGGGTCATCACGGCCCATGCCAGCGGCCTGCAGGCGCTGTTCATAGTCGGCCCAGAGTTGCTGCTCCTGCGAGCCCAGAAAGTACAGGTACTCCCAGGTGAACAGGCCCGAGTCGTGCCCGTCGGAAAACGTGGGCTTGACCGCGTAGTTGCCCACCGGCTCGATGTCGACGATGGCGACCTCGCGCTTGCCGGTCTGCAGCACCTCCTGACCCGGCCCATGGCCCTGCACCTCGGCCGACGGCGAATACACCCGCATCAGTTCAAACGGGATACGGAATTTCGCACCGTCGGCAAAACCGATTTCGAGCACGCGCGAAGCGCCATGCAGCGTCAGCGACTCGGGCGCGGGGGTGTCCTTTTTCAATCCAGCCATGGTGTTGCTCCAGAGGTTCAGACCAGCACGCGCTCGATGCCGCCGGCATTGGCGTGCTGCACATACTCGGGCATCCAGTTTTCACCCAGGATGTGGCGGGCCATTTCCACCACGATGTAGTCGGCTTCGAGCAGGCCGTTGTTGAGGTCGTTGCCGTAGCGCGACAGGCCTTGCAGGCAGCTGGGGCAGCTGGTGAGGATCTTGACGTTGTCCTGGGCGCCCACGGCACCACTGTTGCGCAACGCCGCCTCGCCCTTGCGTATTTCCTCTTCCTTGCGGAAGCGCACCTGGGTCGAAACATCAGGGCGCGTGACGCCCAGCGTACCCGACTCACCGCAGCAACGGTCCGACTTGAGCACCTGCTCACCCACCAGCGCCTTGACGGTCTTCATGGCGTCCTGCTGCTTCATTGGGGTGTGGCAGGGATCGTGGTAGAGGTAGGCACCGGCCTGCTCAGGCGTGAGCGTGATGCCTTTTTCGAGCAGGTATTCGTGGATGTCGACGATACGGCAGCCCGGGAAGATCTCTTCGAACTTGTAGCCTTGCAGCTGGTCGTAACAGGTGCCACAGCTGACCACCACGGTCTTGATGTCGAGGTAGTTGAGCGTGTTGGCCACGCGGTGGAAGAGCACCCGGTTGTCGGTGATCATCTTCTCGGCCTTGTCGAACTGGCCCGAGCCCCGCTGCGGGTAACCACAGCACAGGTAGCCCGGCGGCAGCACGGTCTGCACGCCCGCGTGCCAGAGCATGGCCTGCGTGGCCAGGCCCACCTGGCTGAACAGGCGCTCCGAACCGCAGCCCGGGAAGTAGAACACCGCCTCGGTCTCGGGCGTGGTGGCCTGCGGGTTGCGGATGATCGGCACGTAGTCCTTGTCCTCGATGTCCAGCAGGGCACGTGCCGTCTTCTTGGGCAGGTTGCCGGGCATCTTCTTGTTGACGAAGTGAATCACCTGCTCCTTGATCGGTGCGGTGCCCACGGTGGCCGGGGGGGCGCTGGTCTGCTTGCGGGCCAGGCCCTTGAAGAGGTCGGCCGCCCAACGCTGGGCCTTCATGCCCACGTCCACCATCAGCGTGCGAGCGAGCTTGATGGTTTCTGGATTGGTTGCATTGAGCATGAACATCGCCGCGGCGTTGCCGGGGCGGAAGCTCTTCTGGCCCATCTTGCGCAGCAGATTGCGCATGTTCATGGTCACGTCGCCAAAGTCGATCTTGACCGGGCACGGCGTGTAGCACTTGTGGCAGACGGTGCAATGGTCGGCCACGTCTTCAAAGTCCTGCCAGTGCTTGACCGAGATGCCGCGACGCGTCTGCTCTTCGTACAGGAAGGCTTCGACCAGCAGGGAGGTGGCCAGGATCTTGTTGCGCGGGGAATACAACAGGTTGGCCCGCGGCACGTGCGTCGAACACACCGGCTTGCATTTGCCGCAGCGCAGGCAATCCTTGACGCTGGCGGCAATGTCGCCAATGTCGGACTGCTGCATGATCAGCGACTCGTGGCCCATCAGGCCAAAGCTGGGGGTGTAGGCGTGCGTGAGGTCAGCCGCATGCACGTCATCGCCGAGTTGGCTCAGAGCCTCGCCGCGCAGCAGCTTGCCCTTGTTGAAGCGGCCTTGCGGGTCCACCTTGGCCTTGTAGGCGGTGAAGTTGGCCAGCTCGGCGTCGGTCAGGAATTCCAGCTTGGTGATGCCGATGCCGTGCTCGCCCGAG
>JACCDJ010562800.1_pt1 | contig 10045 bp, 11 predicted proteins | sample 7444481 | NCBI WGS metagenome assembly JACCDJ01 (sample SAMN15323435, study PRJNA562643) | freshwater metagenome | isolation source: river surface water | place: USA:Blue River Watershed | collected 2017-08-15 | reverse complement strand
TCTTACGGACCTCCTGGCGAGTTTTGTGAAGCTTTGATGCAATGGCCGTGGCCTGGACCGAGGCTGCCCTGGAAACCAAAATGCTTAGCACAGCGAAAAGTCCGGCGACACCGGCCACAGTCCACCAGCCCGCATTGCCTGCAGCGGCAACTCCGGCCGCAATGCTGCCAATTAGGAACAGCGCGAAAAGCACTGAGAAAAATCTTTGGGTGTTTACCAAGCGATTTAACTTTTCATCCGCGGTCATTGGAGTCTGCGCCTGCGCAATTTTCACATCGCGCTTGATGATGCTGGAGTTTGCTTTTAACTCTGATCGCTTTGAGAATCCCGGCACAAAAATTGCCAGCCAGACTATGGCTGCAACCACCAAAGTGATTCCACCCAAGCCCACTGAATTCTCCATACCAACAAGATATGCGTCAGTGTTCCCAAATGGCGTTATTCGCTCCGCGTGTTCGCCAGTCGGTGAAGCAACGAGCCACTTTTCTCTTCAGCGGTGATGGCAAACACCTTGTGATCACGCCACGCGCCATCGATATGGATAAAGCGTTCCTTGGTGCCCTCCAGGCGCAGACCAAGTTTTTCCACCACCCGCAAACTTGCGGCATTTTCGGGCCTGATGTCGATTTCGACTCGGTGCAGCCCTAAATCGTCCATTAGGTAATCGATCGCCAGAGCAACTGCGGTCGGCGTTATGTTTTGCCCCGCGGCCGACTTTGCAATCCAATAACCAATCGTTGCCGATGAGACAGAACCGTGCTGAATATTTGCCACGTTGAGCTGCCCGACAACTTCACCATTTTTCAGAATCACAAAACCAAGACCCGTGCCGCGCCTGGCTTGCGATTTCAAACTGGAAATCATCCAACCGGCATTCACTACGGTTCGAAGGCCTGGAGTAGTGGCTTCCCACGGTTCAAGCCAATCCCGATCGAGCGTCAATAGGTGTTGCAAACGCCAATAATCTCTGCGGCCAACAAGGCGCAGTGCAACCGAGCCATGTGCGATTGGGCGAATTGGGTTCACGCTGGCAAGATTACCCCTATGGATTCCTTTGAGAGCAAATCTGAGATCAGGCAACGGGTGATTTCACAACGTCCTCAACCCTCCAGTGGGCTAGCCGCAAACTTAGTGCGATTGACTCTGGAGCTGAATGCGCAAGTCATCGCCAGCTACCACCCGCTGCCCAGTGAGCCAGATGTCACCGAGTTCAACCACTGGGTGAAAGCGATGGGTAAGACTTTGCTGCTGCCCAGAATCGAAGGCGATCAGTTGGTCTTTGCCGATGGTGATCTGACACTTGGTAGCCATGGGATTTTTCAGCCCGGCGGTGCACCTCAAGACCTAGCCACGGCGCAGCTGGTTTTACTTCCAGCTCTAGCGGTCGATAAGAGTGGCAATAGGTTGGGCAAGGGCAAAGGTTTTTATGACCGGGCACTGGCGCAGGTCAGCGGAGTTTCAAAATATGCTGTGGTTTTTGATTCCGAAATTCTTGATTCGATTCCTACCGAGCCACATGACATCTGGGTTACCGGTGCCGTTACGCCATCAGCAATCCATCATTTTCGTGCTTCGGCGATAAGTTAAAATCTTTCTCGGAGGAAACATGCCAACTTATTCATATGTCTGTAAAGACTGTGAACACGCGTTTGAGATACAACAGTCATTCTCAGACGCTGCTTTGACTGCCTGCCCGAAGTGCTCGGGTGAACTTCGCAAACAATTTGGCAACCTTGGTGTTACCTTCAAGGGCTCTGGTTTCTACCGAACTGATTCTCAGTCGGGATCCTCTTCTAGCTCGGACTAACCCCAGTGCGGTGGACGTTCGTCGTTTAGTCGATTGTCATTCGAATCATCTGGGTCTCCCCAGGCTCGGCCGGTGTCCTCGAATGCCTTCTCTTCGAATAGTGGTTGCGCTTTGCGCTCAAGATCAACACCCAATTGCTTTGCGATGCGATTCGCCACATCTTGAGGCTGGGCAAAGATTTCGAGTGCGTGAACCCGGATGTACATCCAACCCATGGCCTTGAGTAGACCAGGTCGAAGCCAGAGTTTTTCGTCCCAGTTCTCACCCTTGAGTGCCCAGTCGGCATCCACAACAGCTGCTCGGTTTGCTAGGGACACTGCCAATCCAATGCGGTCTCCAAAGTTCAAGGCGACCTGGAAGCCGAGCTTCTGCAAGCGCTTGGATAGGTCGGCTAATAGTGGGTCTGGTTCGCCACTTCGAATATCACTCAGGAAACTAGGTGCTATTAGATCCTTGAGCCAGCGCTGATTATCGGGCAATTTACCGGCCGCGAAGTCCTCGAAGTTGTAGCAGGAAACTACGGTTAGTCGTTTTCTCGCAGAGACGATGGTGTTGACCATCCAGTGCGCTGCGTACTCGGAATTGAAATCCCCCAGCGTGCCTGAGATGCGACCTTCTGGCGTTCTACCGAAACCGACTGAGAAGATGACTCGGTCAGCAAGCTGGTGTGTGAATTGGCTCATGGTCGCAACTTGGAACTTCTCTCTGCCGTGAGCATCGAAGAACTCGGCGAGATTGGCTTGGTCTTTCAAAGCCTGAGAAACCGACTGCTCCACCCGCTCGGCATGGGCTTGAGAGGCAGTTACAACACAGAGGGATTGTTCCGGTGTCCATCGAGCGTGATTGAGTACCAGCTCAACCACTTTGCTTACCTCAGCGTCCATCGATTCGGTAGCGCCCTCGATGGTGGAAGTGGCAGTGGCACCCTCTTGGATTTGAACGTGTTCAAAGTTGTGGGAGCCAAAGAGTTGACCGGCAGCAGGTTCCAAAATCAGGCGGTCGTTGTAGAAGTTTTGGTTTAGGTAGCTTCCAAGGACTTGCCCCTCGGTGCGATAGCTGTGCCTAATTGAAAGTGTCCCAAAACGTTCGGCTATCACAGTAAAGCTGGCCTCGCGTTTAGGGGCGACATGCCCCTGATTGGCGCGAGCGACGGTATCGAAGTCTTCGACCATAGCAAGAGTTGGATCTCCAAACGCAATCACCTGTTTTGCCCTGGCGATGGCCGGAAGTGATTCCGCCATCGCGGTTGAAGCAGCGTCCAGGATGATCACAACATCAAACTTTTCGTCCTTGGAGAGTTCGTGCAGTCTGAATGGGGAAAGCAGCACCGCACTTGCCAAGGCATTCCAAAGTGGCCCAGACTCGAGATAACCGGATTTGAGGGTTAGCTCGCGAGCTCTGAGAAGATTGCGAAGTTTGTCGGCCTGGGCTGGGTACTTCGCAATTGCATTCTTCCAGCGGTTGCTCAGGCGATCCTTTACCTCATTGTTGCCGTGCTCAATCAGCTGCGCCGAGCAGCGCTCGAATTCCGCCTCGAGTTTGGCTATCTCGACTGCCGAATACTGCAAGATCGTCGGGTTACGATTCACGATTGCTTCTAGCGCTGATTGCCACCAAGCCAAGTTGAACTCATTTTCAACCCGCTCCATATCTGGATGCAATTTGCAAAGCTCAACAACGAGATTGCCAAGACCGAGTGACTCGAGTTCAGTCACATAAGTGACACGATCCAAAAGTCGATAGAGAATCTCGGTCTTAGTTGCCAAGTCATTGATCTTGGCCTCTAGGGCATCGAGGCTCAATCTGGTGAGCAGTTCGATGTCCGGGTTTGGATCGAGGTGACGCTGGAGCAAATCTAAAACTGAGGTAATGCGCTCGAATTTCTCTTGAACATCGTTCAATCCCAACGGCACGGTTGGCGGGGCTTGGGTCTGATTCATCTCCAGCCAACCGACTCTCTGCTGCTCGGCCTGCTGCAGCGAGATGTAGAGGTTACTGATTGATGCACCGGGACGGATGAACTCCTTGGCTAACTTCTTAAACCTGCGACGCTGTGCTCCGGATAGCTGACCACGCTCGGTCCTGGGAGCAGTGGCTTCGATCATCTGGGCCAGTGAACGGTCATAAATTGAGGGCAGGAATTTATCCAAAGTCTCTCTGATGCCAATTAGCAATCTGAGTTGTCTGGACCACTGTTCGACGCTTTCGCACTGCACTAGCTTTTGGTCGGTTAGGTAACGGCTTATCTGATACCTGAGGATTCGAAACTCTTCGCCTGAGATTGACTTCACGGCGCCAAGTGCAGCATCGAGTTCTTGCTGAGAATCAAAGCGAGCCGCAAACCAAGGAGAATCTTGAGGGCCAAAATCGAACACCCCAGCCTGGTGAGCAGCAGTCAATGCCGGCATTGCGCGGTCTGGGAGACCAGCTAGAAGATCAGTACGGATTCTTGAGTTATTGGTTGCGGGGGTCGGCTTGCCAGCGAGCGCTGCCAACTCTCGCATGGCATCAATCAGACTTACGTTGAGTTCGGAATCTGGGTGGCCAACCAATTCAAAATACTTGGCAATTTTTGCCTCGGCCTCTTGCTTTGCGGCAATGGCGTCTGCCAGAGCAACCGGCTGGGCTTTTTCATTTCTTGAAATCGCGCTGACGGCGTCGGTCCAAGTTTGAGCCTCGCGGATTGCCAATCCGGAAAGCCCAATGGCTCCCAACCGCTCGGCCATCTCGTCAAGGGTTTGCTGTCTTGGCCCAATCACCAGAGCTCGCTTGCCAAGGTAGGCAAGGTTGGCTATCAGGTTCACCGCGGTCTGCAGGTAACCGCAGCCCGGCAGCGTCTCAACCGCAAATGAGTTTCCGCCGATGGCTTTTTTGAGGACTTGCCGCTGTGAATCATCGGCGTTTGCCACCAACACAACCGGCTGGGTAGCTTCAACCTCGGTGACCTCGCCGTGGCCTGCCACCGTTAACAAAAGCTCCTGCTCCGCAGGCAGTTCCTGTAGCTGAGTGGTCAACAAATCCGGCACGAAGTTACCCAGCACCAGTAGCTTTTCCACCTCAACGTTTGCGTCGTGCAGAATTTCCGAAACCAGAGACAGCACAGAAAGCGGAATCAAATCGCCCTGCCCAACCGAGACCGCGAGCAGATCGTTGGCGTTGAAGCTCTTTCGTACAGTGGTGATTAGTTCGGTTAGTGCTGGGTTGAGTAGCGGCCTGGTATCAATGCGGATTTCATAGTCATCGCCCTTAGAAATCAGGTGGGTTGGCCAGAGCAGGATAGGGAGCCTTCGGCCGGATGCCTTGTCCTCAACCAGACCACCGGCAATGAACACCGAGGCGATTCCGAAGTTCTCCTCGATGCGGGCAGCCTTGAGTTTGATGCGCCGAACCGTGCTGTGGGCCCTGGCCTGGGCGACCCCATCGCGAACGAGATTGCTAAGTGTTGTGCTGCGGGAGGTGACCAACTGAGCCAATCCGCCAGGGTGTGAGCGAGCCAGGTCGACCTGGCCGAAACTGGAGAGTTCAAACGAAACCAAGGGATTGGTTCCACCAATTCCTTGCAATTCATCGCGCCAGGCGCGGACTCTGACCTGCGGCTCCACGCCCAAATCCTAAGAGGCAACTGCCTAAATCGGCTGGCGGCTCTCTGATGGCTTGGCAAAGAGTTCGGAGTTGGAGATCAAAGCAAAAACGCCAGTTTAAATTGCGAGTAACCTAGTAGTTGTTATTGGCTTCGTAGCTCAGTGGATAGAGCAACGGTTTCCTAAACCGTGTGTCGTAGGTTCGATTCCTATCGAGGCCACTCAGGCAGCTTGGCGCTGCATCCCTAAGAACGGTTCCCACTGCGGATCTTCTTTTTCGACTCCCCTAACGGTCCAGATCAAACCGCTGGGCATCTTTGGAGTTATCTTTAGCTCCCAACCCATCTCGGCTGGAGTCTTATCGCTCTTGGCGTTATTGCACCTTAGGCAGCAGGCAACCAAGTTTTCCCAGCTATCGGCTCCGCCACGGGATTTGGGGAGAATGTGGTCAATGGTGTTGGCACTCTTGCCGCAGTAACCGCAGCGGTGAGCATCTCTCCTGAGCACCCCGCGCCTTGATACCGGGATCTTTCTAGAGCCTGGAATTCGGACATAGCGCTGCAGCAAGATCACTGTGGGTAATTCAAACTCTCTATCCGCGCTGTGAACCTTGCCTTTCTCGGCCCCTGCCAAGATGGTGGCTTTTTCGTTCAGCACCAGAATCAAAGCTCTCTTGAATGACACCACCGCTAGTGGTTCATAACCTGCGTTTAGGACTAACGTGCGCAACTAACTACTCCTTTATCGAAACCACCCGCACGGCCTGCGGGATTTCGGTGCGACTGCCCGGAAACAAAAAACGCGCCGCAAAAAGCGACGCGCGAAAATTCCTGGCGAGATATGCAGGGATGCTGGTGCAGATGAATCCAATTGCCGTGCTTGGAGAGCAAGCCCTTAGGCATCTGGCACCTCCTCCCAATAAATCAAGTCAACACTTGAGGGAAGATTACGACTGTTGTGCCTAAATCAGCGCAGAAACGCAGAAACAAAAAATGAAGTTTTGGTATCGATTAGCTGTTGATGTCAACTAGGCGAATGATGTGGAAGCGTGGCGTAAAGATTGGAGCCAACTTCACGCGGTCTCCGCGCTGCGGAGCGTGATAGAAGTTGCCGTTACCGGCGTAAATTCCGTTGTGGCTAAAGTCGTTGAAAACCACGATGTCACCAGGAACAGCATCTTCGATATCGATTTTCACGCCGAGCTTGGACTGCTGGTAAACGCTGTGCGGCAGAGGAATGCCAAACTGCGAGTAAATGAACATCACGTAACCCGAGCAGTCAAATCCGGCTGGAGTCTCGCCACCGGAAACATATGGAACTCCCACCTGCTCAGCCGATGCTCTCATGATCAGCGCTGAGGTAATGCTGGTGTAGCGCGGCTTTACCCAGTAGTCCTCGGCCAACGGTCCGGTGTAAGTGCGGCTTCTGGTGGTGGTTACCTGGAACTCCGACGCTTCGGCTGGCTCATAGTCGCCGCGTGAGAACTCAACGGCTCTAACGGTTGCTACTGATAGCCCCTGAGATGGATGTGAGAATTCGACCAATCGGCTATCGCGAGTCAGTCCGCTCATCGCGGTGGTCTCTGGATCAAAACCATAAGAAGGCAACGCAAAAGTCGCTAGCAGGCCGATAGCCGCAGCCATTGTGACAGGCGTGCGAACATTCCAGCGACGACGATCGCGCTTGGGCTGGGCCTGCTGCTTGCGCATCTCTTTACGAGATACCAGCTGCACCTCTGCGGTTTGATGGGTCAAAAGGAATCCTCCGAAAACTTCATTGGAACTTCCGCGTGTAGCAGTATAACCGAGGTTTTCTTAGCCAACGAATAAGTGTGAGGCTATTAGCTCATCTAACAGCATTCCCTCAGTTTTGCCCGCTGCGCTGAGTAACCAGCCGGTTTTCTCAACCGTGACTACCACCTTTGCTCCGGGCATAAGCCCTAGCTCGCGAAGTTGAAGCAGAAAATCTTCGTCAACTTGAACTGGCTCTCCAATTCGAATCAGTTGATACTCCCCCGAGCTAACTGCAGTGATTGGTTTGCAGGCCGCAGTCTTGGCTGGCGGCAGTCCCAAAAGATCCAAGCCCGGCACCGGCATACCAAACGGCGAGTGAGAAACGTCCGATAGCAGGCCTGCGATTTTGAGCTCCACCGCTTCACTCATGACATGTTCCCAGCGACACGCCTCTTCGTGGACCAAGTGCCAATCCAGCCCGATTACCTCGAGCAGTAAACGCTCTGCGAGCCTGTGCTTGCGCATCACTTCGATTGCGGTAACCCGGCCTGCCTCGGTGAACTCGAGCTGGCGATCGTCACCCACTCTCAAGAGCCCATCGCGCTCCATGCGAGCAACGGTTTGCGAGACGGTTGGGCCGGAGTGATCGAGTCGTTCTGCGATGCGGGCGCGCATCGGAACAATGCCGTCTTCCTCAAGCTCCAGAATGGCCTTGAGGTACATCTCAGTGGTATCGATTAAATCGGTCATGATGCCCCCTTTGGCTTAGCAAGACTAATGCTAAATCAAAGCTAAACTTGGGCCATGGCCGAGATCAAGATCCCAAGCGAACTGCTACCAAAAGACGGAAGATTCGGCTGCGGTCCATCTCGCACCAGGGCCAGCCAATTCAGCAACTTTCTAACCGAAGGTGTTGCCCTAATGGGCACCAGTCACCGCCAAGCTCCAATCAAGAACCTGGTTGGTGAAATTCGAGAAGGTCTAAGCAGCCTCTTTAGAGCCCCAGAGGGCTATGAGGTTGTGCTTGGTAACGGCGGATCAACCGCGTTTTGGGATGCTGCCGCCTTCAGCATCGTTGAGCAGCAGGCTCAGGCCTTGGTTCACGGTGAATTCGGCTCTAAGTTTGCCAGCGCTCTAACTAATCCTTGGCTAAAAGCCCCGACCGTAATCAAGAGCGAACCCGGCTCAAGGGCAGCACTGGTCGCTGAAGCCGGCATTGACGCCTACGTTTACCCTCACAACGAAACCTCTACCGGTGTGGTGACCCCAGTGACTCGAGTCTCAGGTGCTGACAGCGGAGCCTTGATGCTCACCGATGCGACAAGTGCTGCCGGAGGCATCGACTTTGAGCTTTCGGAGACCGACGTCTATTACTTCGCACCGCAAAAGAACTTTGCCTCGGATGGTGGGTTGTGGCTAGCCATGATGTCCCCGGCTGCTATCGACCGGGTTGAAAAACTTCACGCGAGCGACCGTTACATCCCGGAATTTCTGAGCGTCAAAACCGCCGTAGACAACTCACGCCTGAACCAGACCCTAAACACTCCAGCGATTGCAACGCTCTATCTTTTGAATGATCAGATTAAGTGGATCAACCAAAACGGTGGCTTGAAGTGGGCGGATGCTCGCACCAAGCAGAGCTCAAAGCTTTTGTATGACTGGGCAGAAAGAACCTCTGTTGCCAGCGCATATGTATCAAACCCAGAGCACCAGTCTCAGGTAGTTGTCACCATTGACTTCGACGACAAGATCGATGCCACTGAAATTACTAAGACCCTCAGAGCCAACGGCGTGGTGGATGTTGAGCCCTATCGCAAACTGGGTAGAAACCAAATTCGCGTGGCAACATTTGTGGCAACCGACCCAAGTGACGTAGAGGCGCTTATTGGCTGTCTGGACTATGTGCTGGAGCGAATCTAATGGCCAAGCTCTTTGTAAAGTTCTCGGATCGTCACCCCGAGCCAAAGCCTGCAGAAGTTAATGCGAGATTAGCTATCTTTGTCGGAACCGGACTCTGGTTCGTGGTCCTGGTTATCTTCTTGGCGCTTTACCCGACGCTGGCGAACGCGGGTCTTGAGTGGTGGCTTCACACCGCCATCATCGGCATTCTGCTGGGAATCCTCGCCTGGTTCATGGTTCGTAAATCCTGAGTGCATTCCCTCAATTAGGGCATCTGCCTCAGCATCGCTATTTGCCTTGCCTTCGGCGCGCAACTGACGCCTAAATTCCGCTAGTCGCTCCGCCCACGGAACCCACTGCGGCGCTAGCTGAGCATCCTCAGAGGCCAGCAGGTTGATTTCGGAAACCGTTAGCGGACTGCGCTTATCGGCTTGGGTTAGGGTGACCACCCAGTGCCAGTGCTGATACTGCTTCAGGGTGCAGGAAAAGCGAACTTCAACAACGTTCTTTTCGATTTCCGATTCGGAGACAAACTCACCAATTAGCGCTGCTTCGGTGGTTTCGCGTAAAGCAGCGAGCGCTAGTTCGGAAGCACTAACCTTCGAGCTCATCAGCAACCTTGCGCAATAGCTGCGCCACCTTGCGAGAGTGAGTCGCCTCTGGGTACTTGCCGCGCTTTAGGTTTCCGCCGATCTGGTCCAGAAGGCGAATTAGGTCCTCGGTGATGATCGCAAGGTCTTCGGCAGGCTTGCGGTTCATTGGAGTCAGGGTTGGAACCTCGATGATGCGCACCGAGAGCGCCTGAGCACCCTTGCGGCCATCGGCAATGCCGTATTCAACGCGCGAACCTGGCTTGATGGTTGAGGTGCCGGCAGGCAGGGCGGAGATGTGCAGAAATACCTCGGTGCCATCATCGCCTGCGATGAAGCCGAAGCCCTTGTCGTCATCAAAGAATTTAACTTTGCCGGTTGGCATACGTCCTACTTTCCACTAACCGGCGATAAGTGTATCTGAAGAGTTAGAGT
>JACCDJ010900869.1_pt1 | contig 10049 bp, 16 predicted proteins | sample 7444481 | NCBI WGS metagenome assembly JACCDJ01 (sample SAMN15323435, study PRJNA562643) | freshwater metagenome | isolation source: river surface water | place: USA:Blue River Watershed | collected 2017-08-15 | reverse complement strand
GAAGAAAAGGCTAGAATTGTTGAGTTAGGTAAGAAGGAACCTGGTGATGCATATGACCAGATTGCCGAACAACTTTCCGTTTACTTTGAAAACTATGCCAAGTGCATAGCTATTTTTGAAGAAGAGGAAAGAAGAAGTCAACAAGTCTATACCGGAGATGCATCAATTGGTAAAAGAGCGTTGCAAAGAGTTGTTATGCGTAAGAAGCTCGAGCAAATGGGTGTAGAGTTAAGGGAGCTTTTAGTATATCAATCACCACCTGAACTTGGTGCACTGTACAGTGATGTAAGTGCAATGATGGATAAAATCAATCAAGAACAGACGGTAGCTATTGCTAAGAAGATGCGTGAAGAGCACGCAGCTGAGATAAAAAGAAAAAAGAGAATAGAGAAGCTTAAGGTAGAAGCAGCGTTTGGTATTGCTGCAGTCATTGTAGCTGCATCTATTGGTTTAGGTATAGCGTTAGTTGTTGAAGATAGAATCAGAAAATATCCACACCTTGGAGAAGGATGGATACCTACTACCCCAGAGCAAAGAGCGGAAGCAGCTAAACCTAAAATATACGTAGGAAGATAATGCCAAAAAAACAAAAACACCAAAGTGTTTTTGAGTGGTTAGTAGAGATGGGACCGTTGAAAGCGTTAATGCTTTTTAATGCAATAGCAACGGTTGTAGGAGCGATTGCATTATGGTTAGTTCATGTGTTAACACAACACCGTTAAACTTTACGGCCAATATTATACTTGGCCACTAATTCCCATTCATCCTTTTCCTTGTAAGGTAAAATCTTTATCTGAGATAAAGGGGTGAGTGGGTCTTTAGTTTTGTTTGGATCGATGAGTGTGACAAGTCCCCATTCGGCTACTAAGTTTGCAATAGCATTTCTTCTACCCTTGTCCTCATCGGCAAAGTTAGAAGGTTTACCATCAAGTGCGAATAATTCCTTGAAATGAACGATATAATACCTACCCTGTTTGTGTAGGATATGGCAAGATTGATATAGAATCTTATCTTTACGGGAAGCAACCCCAATACGGGTCAATGTCTCTCGAACTTTCAGGAAGTCGTCGTCATTGGTCAATTTCACTTCCACAAGTGAATCTAATGAGCTCATAAAATACCTTATAATTATTATTGTATAACAACGCTAAGGTATTTATAAGTTACGCATTTCCTCTAATAACTCTTCAAGATCACCAGGTTTCAATACACTCATGTATTCCTGGGCACGTTGTAGGTTGCATTGATAGTAGCGTGCAATCAGGAGAATATTATCCATATCTTCCTTCTTTGCCCACTTGCTAAAACGTTTGCCCGGGCGTACACTATGCAATAGGTACTCATACTGTAACTTGTTGGGAAGAAACGCATAGCGATTCATCTCATTAGAATACAATAGTGTTTCAGTATGGTAGGAGAGTGCTTTATTGGTGAGAAAAGGCACATACTCCTTTTCAGCCAACTCATCATTCTCACTACCAACCATCAGGTTACGCTTATGCGTATTAATGGAGTTGACGTAGTCAAATGGGTTCACTTAAACTCACACTCCACCATAATCTCAGTCAGACAGGCTGCAATATTAATTTCCTGATCAGCTACAAAGGCACCTTTGTATTGATAGTCAGCCAAGATAAGAACTAACTGAGGAATACTATTAGGTTTCATATAGTCAGTTGACGTATCGTATAACTGACGGAAGAACACTGCAGTATCTAAATCACTATTCTCACCAACCCATTTACGGACGTTGGTAAAGCTTTTCTCTTTAAGATAACCAATCAGGTTCTTAACGTTCTCTTCTTTGTGATTAGTTAAGATACCAGTATCAATCTTACCAGTAGCAGCATAGCGCTGGAGTTCGTTCAGAGTACGTCTGAAGTCAGGGAAATGCTTCTCTACTAACGCAGCAACAGCCTTGGGTTCAAACTCAACACCTTCACCGGTAAGGATATCAGTCAATCGACGGAAGAAGCCTGAAGCCAACTTTGGCTTCTCTACATTAGGTAACTTGAACTCAATAACCGAACAACGACTATGTAATGGTTCAATGATACGGTTAACAAAGTTACAAGTAAGGATGAAACCACAATTGGAAGAGAACTCTTCCATGAAGTTACGTAAGGCCGGTTGAGTGCTATTGGCATTCAAGTAATCAGCCTCATCTAAGATCACATACTTACGCCCACCGCTCAATGAAACGCTAGATGCAAAATTTCGTATATCATTGCGAAGAGTGTCAATATTGCCGTTAAGGCTACCGTTGATAACAATGTAATCACAACCGATTTCTTCCAAGAGTGCTCTGGCGACAGTAGTCTTACCAATGCCAGCACGGCCGGACAATAAAAGATTAGGAATGAACCGATCAGAAGCAAACTTGTTGAATACATCTTTCAACTCTTTCGGTAGAATCGTATCCTCTATAGTTCTTGGACGATACTTTTCTACCCATAACAATTCTTGTTTCATTAATCACCTTTGAAAGTAGAGCTACTTTCTGTTGCAATCCAATACTCAATATCACTACCAATAAAGTGTGCTAGTCCCTTTGATGAGATAGCTACTTTATAGTCTTCGTTCAAGATCTTAATGTTCTCGGCTAAGAATATCATTCTGAACGTTAGATTGGTAGTACCAATATCAATACTAAACTTATCACTAGATGGGTTCTTGGAGTCAATGGCTTGTAAAGACAAGGTGCCATCTTCACCTGTTACGGCAATCTCTGGCAATCCAAGTACACCCATAGCCTTCAATACACTCTGTAAGGTATCTGACTTGAGATCGAACTCAATATCAACTGAAGGCAATTTAATCTCTTTATCTCCAGGTGTGACAATTAGTTTAGGATCGGCGTAGGTGTATTGCACCTTACGTCCACTCCCGCTAACCGTCAACAACCTTTCTTCCATATTAAGTGTAGGGGAGTCAAATAACGACAATACACCTAGGAAGCGAGACAAATCGTAGATAGCAAATGTGTGTGGTATGTGTTCCTTAATTGCAGCCTTAGCCATCAGTGTCTTAACTGGTGAAATGGTAGTAATGTAACTACCTTGCTTGAACTGCAATGAAGGATTAATAGAGGCAAAGTTCTTCAGGATCTGAAGAGTGCGTCCTTCGAATTTCATTTCTTATCTTTCTTGTTAAGCTTAGATACATCGGCGGTTGCTGATGCACCAATAGTTGCCAAGTCAATCAAGCTGCCACCGAAGATGTAGCTACCAACGTGTTGGAGTTTCATCCATGGGCACAGCCAACCACGGCCACCCATACGTGCTACGTTATAGCAGAACATATAGTCTTCAGACAAGTAGCGCTTAGATGAATGTGCTTCACCAGCGATCATCCTCTTAGCAATGTCTTGCAAACCATCTTTACCAGCAGCAACATCGGCCAACAACTGATGAAGGTTTTCGTAGCCATAACCACGATCGATAACGCAATCGAAGTATGCCATGATTTCACGGGTACCATCGAAGTGCTCAGTACGCACGTGGTCTGGTTTGTAATGTAGATGTGGGTATGCCTTGGCATAATCTTCAAACGTTTTACGACGAACCATCATAAAGCCAGTACCTAGTTCGAGTACTTCAACAGGCTCACCCAATGGGATCTCACGTTGACCGGACTTAGGATTAAACACATAGTCGCCAACGTAGTTTTCTAGTTGACCAGGATTCTCATCTGCTACACCCTTGTCAACAGCTTGCTTGATCTTTTCCCAAGAGATACACTTCTTAGGATATGGTCCACCGAGAACGTCATATGGTGACTCATCGGTCATCAAAGCAAGCATAGCAATAACGTCTTGTGGGTTAAAGCCAATGTCACTATCGATAAACATCAAGTGAGTAGCATCACTACGGATAAACTCATCAACGCAATAGTTACGTGCACGAGTAATCAAGGACTCGTTAAAGAGGTAGTAGAGTTGTAAAGGGATACCATACTTGGCACACAAAGCAGACAAGTCGGCAATAGACTTACTGTACATACCTGCACACTGACCACCGTACATAGGGGTGGCTAAGAACAGTTTCTTCTTACGAAGTTCATCAATACTGATTTCAATTTTCATTATATTTCCTTATAGTTTGCAGTTTGTAAAGTCGGCCTTATACCACTTTGCCTTTGCTTCAGGTGAAGTGTCTTTTTGCCATTTCTTTGTTTCTGGATTATATGCACCAGTACGTGAACTGATCTCTCTAATCACCTCGTCCATAACCTTATCACCATCGTAACCATACTTGGCCATTTCACCGTATGCGAAAACGATAATGTCAGCCATAGCATCGATGCGTCCTTCGATGTCATCCTTGGCTTCTAAAAACTCTCCCAACTCTTCTACAATCATAGAAACAAAACCATTACGATCAGGCTCTTGTTGGGTGATCAGTCTTTCATCTGACCAGAGTTTAATACGTTCAAAATTTGTCAAATCTCATCTCCAAAAAAATATGGGTTCTCTACAGTCTTAAATTCTACAATAGTATACAAGCACTTGGCTTCAAAGTCCATCTTTAGAACTCTATTGGCAGGAGTTGATATGCCACCTTCGAACTTAGTAGACGATATGTTCAACTCATTATCAAAAAACATTGGACTAATACTATTCCTAAAAAGGTAAGCTGTATCATTATCATGCAACAGACAACTAAAAGATCCGTCCATCCTGTTGAGTTCATCCCAAGTTGTGCAAACAGCTCTAAGGAGTAATTTTGTATCCCAGTTCGTATCGTTGCCGTACTTTTCTTGAAGAACTTTAACATGGTTTGCCTTTATGATACCGTTGTGCCATAGATGCATTGTATGTTCTTCTTCTGCAGGATGTATGTTATCTAAACTCTTTGCATCAGTAGTAGGGGCTTGGATGTGGACAATAGCGTAATGTCCAGGTGGGGTAATGAGATGGTCGTAGTTGATCTTCCCAAATGCTTTTTGTCTAACAACTAACGAACCACTGATTGGGTTGATGGTAGAGAAGGAGAACGAATGGCTCCCTCTATAACTATTCAACTCAATCAGTTCAATTAGTTTATTCTTATCAAATGATCCAACAATAGCGCACATTACTTAATCAACTTATCCCAAGGTATGTCCATATTATAAGGGATTGGATCTTTAATGCCAGCCTTGGCGAAGTTTGCAATACGTTCACTGCATGATGGACACTTACCACAGCTATTACCTTCAGCATCTGGATCATAGCAGGTCAATGTATATTCGAATACTACATCACCTAGTTCTTGTGCAATCAAAATCTCTTCATACTTGGACAAAGCAGAGAACGGTGCCTCTAGTTTAACCTTATGCGAACGGTTCTGATCGGCAACAGCATTCATACTATCAACAAAGCGTTGACTTGTATCCCAGTAACCATATTCGTCATGAACTTGTAATCCAGTAAACACATGCGATGCTTTATTGGACTCAGCAAAAGAAAATGCCAACGAATTCAAAATCATATTACGGAAGGGAACGTACGTCTTAGGTTGTGGATCACCCAATACGTCCTTAATCGTTGGCATTGAAACGTCTGTACCGCTGATGTTAGCAGATACCTCTTTAACAATCTCACCGAGAATGCTAAGATCTAAAACCTTATGCTTGATACCGATCCAGTTACAAGTTGCGCGTGCCATATCGAGTTCACGCTTTTGCTTTTGACCGTAGTTGTATGATAGAGCATAAACTCTATCCTTACCATACTTCTTGGCTAAAATGTAAGTAAGGATAGTAGAGTCAAGACCACCAGATAAAACTGATACAACGTTGTGCTCAGTCTCCGGTAGTTTGGCTAGGGCTTGTTCTAAGTTCATCTTTTAATCTTTCAACATATACTGCAGCATCTAACAACTCTTCTTGTAAATGCTGTAGCCATCCTAATAAATCAATATCCTTTCTTTCGGTATTGACACCGTACTTTGCATAGCCGGTACTCATTCGTTGCCATAACAAACGACGAACGGCTTCTACATTTTTATCGATAGGATATTCTTCGTATTCCATTATTGTCTCGCTGTTTTGTCGCAGAGATGGAATGCATCAGTAATGTTGGTATTACGCCAAATTACATCAAAACTTGAACCACGGGTTGGGTTAATATCAATACCACCGCGACGTGTATAGAGACATGTCACCAACAACTCTTCTGGTTCCAACAAGTCCCATAGACGTTTGTAGATACACTCACAGATCTCTTCGTGGAAGTGATTCTCTTTACGCATACTAATAATATACTTCAAGAGTGATTCTGGTGTTACAGCCTTCTCACCTTTGATATGAATATAAACATCACCCCAGTCTGGCTGGTTAGTAACACGGCAGTTACTACGGAGTGAGTGTGAACGCCAACGTTCAAATCGACCAATGCTTGGTACTACTTCTAAAATATCTGCACTCTCATTAAAGTGATCGAATGACATTTTCTCGACATTACAATATGTCTCAAGTGACATAAAGTCACCCTTCATCGGACGAATAGTATCAACATCACCAATAGCGATAGTAACATCAACAGCACCACCAACGGCTGCACTTAAGTCTTGAGAGACTTTATCCTCAATCAACCACAACTCGTCTTGTGACTGAATGAGACGGGCCATGTTATAGCTGTTTAGATAAAGCTTGACAGACTTTGATTCAACAATATTAGGAGTACTTGACTGATAGCTGAACTTAAGCCATCCACTAACGGGGAAGCCATTTCCAAGAAGAGTAGAAAACTCATAAGCATTCCAAGCATCAAACCCATCAAAAGGTAAGTTACTATCTTCAAGACCGTAACCAGTACGATTAAGATGACGGGGGACAGCAACCAGAAGAGAACTATCCACAAAATCAGGCGTAATATACGGTTTAACGACAGATCCATCTCCAGCCTTTCCCAGGTGTACTGATACAAGTTTATTTAATTCGGTTTGATTATCCATTATCTTCCTTCTAAGAAATCCATAATTGTGTTTACTCGGTTACGAACAGAACCTTTAACACGGTGCATTGTGAGTTTTCTTCTCTCAATGATACTATCAAAAATATCTACCACTTGATCTCTAAATGTAGTATCTACACTGCGTGTACCATCGTTTACCATATCAAACTCAGGTTCAATATAGAACACGTGATCATACTCTGGCCATACCTTATCAAATACATCTATAACGTAGTTGAGGGTAGGGAGGTTGATCTTAGCGTTTTTATAAAGGTAGCTTGAATACACTAAACCATCTAGTGCAGTTCGATCGGTAAGCATATTCTCATGTAAAAACACATTAGCAATATGCTCATTCATAATAAGACGTTGGGTATTATCGTTGCCACTCTCATTAATAGGCAACCCATAGCTCTTTACACGGCGTGTAACTTCATCACAAATAGTGTAGTTACGAAATATATTCTCTGAACGTAGTGCATTCAACAATGTAGTCTTACCTACTGATTGTGCACCGGTTATTCCAATTCGCATAATCCAATTTCCTTAGCTGCAAAAGTCCATGCTGACAATGATGACCTCTTGAGCATATCATAAGTGTCATACAATGAGGTAGATGTATTAGTAAAGTGTACAGACTTAACGATTTTACCCTCGTCTACGGCTGGAATCACCTCATGCACTACACTACCAATGAACTTATAATTGCCCTTGTTCTCCCATGTTCTCTCCTGGGGATCCTTACCTTTTAGCTCTGGATAGAGATCAATCGCGGCTGGGTGACCGTTGTAGATTTTGTATTTCCTGCACACTGACTCAGACACAATACGAAGGTAACCATGAAGAGTAATAATAGTGGATTCACTTTTGTATGGGTTTGTAAATTCAAAGTATTCCATCAATCTATTATGCTTGGCGTACATAATAGTTCCTAATGACTTAAGACGGGGATGGAGTTCGGTATTGTATAGTTCTTTATTAGTAACGATTAGATCTGGTTTACGACCTATTGCATCTGATAATGCAACAATCTCCGAACCAGTCTGACTAAAAAAGGCAATCCATTGCTTCTTATACATGGTTTGTCATCATTCTAAACATTCTGATATTATAGTCTACGTCACGCTTTTGCTTTTCCGTAAATACTTCATCAATCAGAGTAAATAATTTAACACTCGGTTTATCTTCTAAACCAGCCAAACCATTATAACGAATACCTTTATAACCTGCAACTACAGGGTTAGAGGTATCGAGTGAGTCAATAAACCCATACCTTGTATAGTGTTTGAATTCCTGTGGAAGTCCGCAACCAAGTAAGTGATGCGGTTTACTATGGATGATAATATTATCTTCTATCATCATATCCAAAAGGATTTGTCTGCCTTTTGCCCAAATATGATACTTCGTAGGTAACCAACCACGTGATACATCATCATATGCCATATCCATTACTAAATCGTTAAAGAACGAATAGTCAAATGAAATAGCAATCTTATCTACCAAAGGTGCGATTTCTTGATAGCACCAACAGATTTCGTCGTATGCTTTGCCCTGGACAACTCCGATTGTATTAAATCCAGCCAAGTGCTGCCACTCTTTGACGTTCTTAACTGTTTCTTCTGCACCTTCGAGGACATCGGGGATGATGTACCAAGAGGGTTGGAGCTTTTCAATCCATACAGCATACTTGTCCTTATCAAACGCTTCACCTAATTCAAAGATAGAATTGTCCAAAAGAACCTCACGACCCTTTTGAACGGCAAACTTAAACTTAGAGTAATACTCTTCGTTCTCTTCAAACAAATGAACTAAGGCATAATCATAGTCAGTTTGTTGTTGTACCTGATCGAAGTATGGAACAGGTGATTCATGTGCAATTTTAATCATCAGTAAGGTACACCCTCAAATGCATCTTCATGCAGTTGCTTTACTCGTTCTTTTTCGCGCATTTGATAGTAACGAATACTCATACGCTTGAACGACTCAATAATATGTTTAACTTGTTCTTGTTTATCAAACTTAACAATCTCTGTCACACCGGAGATCTTTTCGTTAAGCCATAGGTTCTTTGGATATATTGCCTTGAACGCTTCTTCAATGCCAATCATCTCTTCCAATGGACCATAAACAGTACACATGATTTTAATATCCCACTTAGCATATTGCTCGGGCTCGTACGTAAACCTATCCATAGCATCGTAGCTACGGGTATGTCCGAACTTATAGAATACTTGTTTAGTTTCTTTATCGGTAAAGCGTGCGAAATATACCTTACCGTTCTTCGTGTCATTCTTCATCGTGAAGTTTCCTTTGCTTAAATGACTTTTCTTGTTTAGTCTCTTCATTGAAGAGCTTTCTAGGGCTGGAGCATAAACTGCATCCGGAGTTACCACAATCCATCGCATGGTGTTTGGATAGACGATGAGGTTCTTTTATTGTCTTGTCTGAGTTAGGCATGCCATGTTGCTTGGCAATATTAACTTGTTTCTTAATGGCATTTTCTTCTTGTTGCAGTCTCTTAGAGTGTTTGATTTTATCTTCTTCTTTACTCATAATACCATCCTTAGTAAACCAATTGTATCAATAGTTGTCAGCAAGATGTAGTTAGCCAACATACCAAACGATTTCCTAGTATAAGCAGCCCAAGCGTATAAGGCACAGCCAGTAATCCAAACAGGGTACAGAGCCAATAGAGGGGGATTGGGGACAGTGAGAGCCATCGTGATCGAACAGCCAATACTAATACCCCAAGCAAAAAGCTCCACGATAAAACGAAGAGTATTAGAGCGGTAGTCATCTTTGATCCATTCAATAGTAGGTCTGAATAATTCGATCAAACGCCTTTTCCTTCACCGGCTAAGAAGTAATTCGTAATCTTAGTAAGCATAACTTTCTTACTTGTAGTACGATCTAGTTCGTTGTAAAATGTTTCTTTTGTGGCAGCTTTGCCATTGGAAAGGTTAATAGCGTCTTTACAGAGTATTCTATAGTCATCAATACCGGTAATTTCGTAGCTTTCGTAAAGCTTACGCATTACATCTTCACCGATGCCATCTTCCTTAACACGGGGCTTTGAACTGGATTGAGTCATAATAATCTCCTTTACGAAATT
>JACCDJ011098701.1_pt1 | contig 10050 bp, 13 predicted proteins | sample 7444481 | NCBI WGS metagenome assembly JACCDJ01 (sample SAMN15323435, study PRJNA562643) | freshwater metagenome | isolation source: river surface water | place: USA:Blue River Watershed | collected 2017-08-15 | reverse complement strand
CCGTCTGTAATAAAGACAAAAAAATGTTTATCAATAGGCTGTGTGTTTAATAAGCTTTTGGCTTGTGATAAACCTGCTGTAAAGTTGGTATTACCTTCAGCTCTTTGATTACCAATACGTGTGCTAGCTTGTGAGTCATGAAAAGGGCCTTTATTAATGTGGATTGGAGGATTAATACTATCTGTACTGAATAGCGCTGCGCCGTATTTAATATCATAGCGTGCGTTTATAAACTGATTAACAGCATCGATTAATTGTGTTCTTCTATTATTAGAGTTCATTGAACCTGAAAAGTCTAGAATGAAAGTGATGGAGGAATTATTTTTTGTGATAGGTTGCGTTTGTTCATTAAGTTGTAAGTTAAGATTTCTATTAACCGTTTGTCCTTGTGCATAATGAGAAGAAACGCCAGATGTCATTGAGACTTGTATGTTTCTTTGAGTTTGTCCGTTAGGTAAAGTGATTAATCCAAGATCTTGACAGGTGATGTTAGGTAATTGTCTTAAGCCTAATTCAGTCGCCATTTGTTGCATCTGCGCGCGTGATTCATTTAAGATTAAACCGTTGCTGCAATTATGATTTAGACCGTTTTTAATAATATTGTTGCCTAAGATTTTGGCTGTAGCATCTAGTAATTGTTTTTGTTTTGAAGTTTCAATAGCAGATAAACTAACATGAATTTGACCGAAAAATAAAATAGCTAGAGTGGCTGCAATGACTAAAATTAATAAAGCCATGGCACCACCTTTTTGAGAAGAATGTGCTGACATAAGTAAAGCCTGATGATAAGATTGATATAATTTAAATAATAAGATAAATAAATAACATTTACAACATCTATTATCTATCTATTACGTGGACAAAAACGGTTTTTAAATTAAAACCTGAGGACTTAACATGAGTAAAAAGAAAGAATTATTTTTTTATTAATTTATTTTTATTTAAAAGCACGTGAAAGATATAAAAGATTAATTTATAATGATTATATCTTGATTAAAAAGATAAAAAAAAGTTTGATTACATTCACACATGACGTAATGTCAGAAAGGTTTTTTGCAGATGACAAGTCCAGTTCATGCAATTAACACCACCACCACTACAACAACTTCTACCATATTAACTTGGTCTGCATTAAGTCGTGATCAAAAAGTCAAGTTTATTGATGCAATTCGTGATTTAGGTCATAGTGAAATGGCACCTGAATTAATTCGTGATTTAAATAATTATGTTGAAAGATATATTGAATCTTTATATCAAGATGATAGTGATTTTTTTGGTGAAGAATCTGAAAGACAATTATCTGAAGAATTTGGTATTGAAGCTTCCACATATTTCAGACATAGTTATAGTCAAGGTGATGGATTTTGCTTTGATCGTGTGAAATCAGTGGATGTGTTGAAGCTTTTTACTAAAATTAATTTGTTAGATATTAATGCAAAATTGAATGATGCAACAACACCTATATTTAAAGAATTTGTTCAAAATTATATTGATGTAGTGTTTGAACGTGTTAATCATCATTATGACCATGAGAATTCAGTGACTGTTAATACTTTTGTTTATCATAATTTTTTCGAAGATAATGATGAAGAAGAAGAATCCGTTACTGATCGTGTGTTTTCTGAACCTGAATTTGTAATGTGGCTTAAGGAAACTTTTACTGAAGAAAATGTTACAGAAGCATTACGAGAATGGAAACATGATTATTGTTTAGAAAAGTTTGCTGAATTTAGAAAAATGATTGATAGTATAACTGAAGATCGAGATAGTTTATTGGAAGTATATACTGAAGCGATTGAATATTTTTTATTAGATAGTAATGCAACCTTTGATGTATCTAATTCTAATAAGATTGTTTTAAATATCATTGAAGTAAGATCTGCAATTGTAAAAATTAATTAAATTGTAAAAGTATGACGTGTGTATTAAAATTAAATTATGGGACGTAAGAAAAAAGAATTATTAAGTGGTGATTTAGTTTATTATCCAATGTATGATACGTTAGGAAATAAAACCTATCGAATCGGTGTTGTGATAGAAAAAGCTAAAAGTAGTTTTTATAAAGTTTATGTGTCTGAAAATCTAGGTAAAGAAAATTTACAGATTTTTCATGTTGTGGCCTTGGTACCTATTATTCCTAAACCTAAACCTTTTTAAGAGGAGTTTAAAAGATGAAATACATTGTAAGTGATATGACATTACATCCAGTATCTGACACAGATATTAATGATGCAACTTTTTATTTTAATCGTGATATGTATGATGACAATAAAGATTTAATTAAAGATTTTGCTAATCAATTTGTTAATTTGCTTAATGAAAAGTATGATGTAAATTTTCCTAATTTTGTGAATAATATATCAATTGATACCTTAGAACATGAGTTACGTGATTTAAGTATGAATAACAGAATTAATGTTTCATATCATTTTTGTACTGATTTTGAACGTGATGCTAATATTGATATTTCAAATTTGATTAAAATTAGTCCTCAAAATAAAACACTTGAAAATCGTATGCATGAAGAAATATCCAATATAGAAGAAGGAGTGCTAGATGAAAGCCAACATTAAAAGAAAACAGATTATTGCGTCTTTGGAATATGCAGGTTTAAGTTATTTACCTAATTTGCTTAGAACAAAACAATTAAAAGTAATTGATATTGAATTTTTTAAAGCTTTAAATGCTGATATTAATAAATTACATTCAACTATTAAATCAACCAAAACAGCTTTTGATATTTTGCATGACACATTTGTTGATTTAAGTAAAGAAAAAGAAAAATTAGAAAAACAATTACGTGAGGCTAATGATTTTTTAATGGCTCAAAATATAGTGCATCCATGCATTGATAAATTGCAACAAGATACAATTCTTCGTGAATTAGAAAAAAATAAATTAATTTCTGAAATGTTCGAAATTAATTCTAACTTTAATCCAATTAATCCTCTAACAGCTAGCACCATTTCAGGTGAAGGTGAAGAATAAATGCAAAATTTAGATATTTCTTTTGTGATTGAAGAACTTACCAATGCACAACTCAGTAAGTTAAATAATAAACAACGTTGGGCAGCTTCAAAATTATATGTTAATGCTAGAAGTAAAAATGGTTTAACCGTTGAAGAACAATTATTAAATCGTCGATTAACGCCTAAAAGAAGTTTAACAATTCAAGTTAAAGAGCAATTTACTAAAGTTTTACAACAGAAATATCCAAATATTGGTGATGATGCGATTAGTTTAAAATGGAGTCGTAAAGCAGGTTGCGGTTGCGGTTGTAGTCCAGGTTATATTATTAAAACAAATATTAATGCTACTGTTTTAAATGTACCAAATTCAATTTTATATGGCAATAATTTTAATGCAACAATTAATATTAATTAATTTTTTTTATTTTTAATTATTTATTTTATTAACTCACGTGAAAATTATAAAAGATTAGTTTATAATTTTTTTATAATTAATTTTATTATTATATCTTATCAGTCAAAGGACCATATTATGTCTTCATTATACGAGGCTGCAATTCTTAATGCTTGGCGTCAAAATGGTGATGAAATCAGTTTTGCCCAAGCTAAACAAATTTATTTTGAAATATATTTCGAAAAACAAAAAAATAGTTATGCTAAAGATTTTATGACTAATATAATATCGGATCTGAAAAAAACATCTAACAATTATAATTTGTATTATGATACTAGACGTCAAGCTGAACGAAATTATGACAAATATATCGCTTTAGCTAATGATGACGAACGTTTAAAAAGTTATCTATTTGATCACTTTCACAAAACTTCTTGTGGTAGTGTTAATAAAATACTTAGGAAATATGGCCGTTCTAAAACCTTTAATAAAGGTGTTTGGATATATGATCCTGAATATTCACATGCTGCTCAAACTAAACAAGCACAAGATTATCTCTATTATGCCAAAGCATATAGTATGATTATAACTGCATTTGATGAATATGTTAAAAAGCATCAAGAATATTACATGTCAGTTTTTAAAGATTTCAAAGATTCTATTCAAATTGAATGGGTATTACCTAACGAACAACATTATTACCGTGGTTCTAAAATTGTTTTAAAGTTAGATATTGGTCCTGCAGCTTTTGAGTTTAATTTTGATGTCCGTCGTTTTAGTGTTGGTATGGCTAATTTATGGACTCGTTATACTTATACTGCTTTTGCAGCTGAAGAAAATAATCCAATCTATTTTGTCAATGATAATAAAACAGTCGATTTTTATTCATTGTTTAATGAAATTGATAAAAATGTTTTTTTTATATTAAACTTTATTAAAAAATAAAGGTTTTAAAATGATGAAGAATAGAAATAGTTTCAATAAAAGAAGAAGATTATATATTTATACCTATCCTTTTCTTCTTAGGGATATGAAAGAAGGTCGATATCGTTCTAAAGTTGGAGAAACTGCCCGTAAAGAATTAGGTAAAAGTGGCGTGATCACAAGAATTAAAGAACAAGACATTTCAACATCAACCCCTGAAACACCACAATTAATTAAATGGTGGTATTCTTCACATATTTCTGATAAACAATTACACATTTTTCTAAAACAAAAATATAAATTAACATCAGCAGATACTGAACGTGAATGGTTTTCATTATCTGCTGATCAAATTTATAATGCTTACCAAGAATTGGAAACTAAAATGAATAACAAAACCCAAAACAATGTAGAAAAAATTTATGCTAATCAATCCATAGCTGCAAATAAATTATTTGAATATATTCAAAGAGGTGAAAAACGTGTTATGTTAGTTGCCCAAATGCAATCTGGTAAAACTGGCGCTTTACAAGCGTTATATGCAAAAATTTGTGAAAAATATAAAGAAGTTTTTAATAATTGTTTTATTCCTGCTGATTTAACACTAAAAGAGCAATTGCAAAATCGATTTAATTGTAAAACATTTTATGATGAATTAACAAATAAAAATGTATTATTAGCAAAACGTGATGCGATTGATGTATTTTATCCTAATGCAAAAGAATTAAAAGAAGTTAATTTCGAAATTAATTACAACCAACAAAAAAATATTGTAAAAGAACACAAAAATAATAATTCATCAGGCTTTATTTTAACAACATTAGATGAAGCTCATTCAAATATTTCAAATGATGGTAACTTTGCAGAAATTATTAGAAAATTTAATTTACCATTAGCTGATTTATATAATCAACAAATTATGGAAGGATTAGATTATACAGATTTAGATCTTTCTTATAATGACAATTTTGAAGATGAATTTGGTTTGTTAATTACTGCTACTCCTAGTCCTCAAATCAATTTTGCTAAAAAATATTATCAAGAACATAATAAACTACCTTTTCCAATTGTTTATTTAAAATCGCCTGATAACTATTTAGGTTTTGAAAAAATTAAAAAACAAGGACGTTTTAAACAAGGTTTTAAAATAATGGACAATATACAACAATTTAATATTGAAGTATTAGAAGATTTTTTAAAAGGAAAACCGGGTTATGGTATTTTACGTATCACAAGTAAAGATAATACTAAACATTATGAAGAAATCAAACAAAATATTGAAAGTATTGCAAGAGTATATAATAAAAAGATAAATGTTAAAAAATATGAATCAAATCAAAACAATATTTCAGACTTAGATAGTGATATTCAAAATCCTACGAATGAATATCACGTCTGTATTATTATTCAAAGTTATTTACAAGGAAAAACATTTGAAACAACAGACAACATTAGATTTTGGTTTGATACTTTTGATAAAAAAGGTGAAAATGATGTATTTGTAGCACAATCAGTTGGTAGAAATTGTGGATATGGAAAAGAAAAAAATACATATCCTATTTGGACTGATCTAGAAGCTATTGAAAAATATATTAAATTTAATCAAATTATGTCTCTAATTGAAGAAAATCCTAGTTTAATATTAGAATTGCCTAATATGACTGGTACTTTTATTAAAAGTATAAAATCAAAAAATAAAAGTAATTTAGAATATAATTATGAACTTTTCTTTCACAAAGATAAAGCTGAAAGAGATTATGCTATGCAAGAATTATTAACTGAAAGTACTTCAATGGTTATTAATAGCGTTGCCCTTAATAATACAGAAAATATTATAAAAGACATTTGTGAAAAAAGAAATTTCCCACATTATATCAAAAAAAATAGCAGTAACACAGATTCTATTATTTGCGGCTCTTTTAATTTAGAACCAAAAATTATGAAAAATGGTGAAATTGATACTAACTGGAAATTTTATAAAAGTTGGAATCAATATGTTAATTTACCAAATAATTGTGATTTAGATCTACATACAAATTATCAGCAAGGGAAAGTCTTATTAACTGTTATAGGTAAAAAAATAACTAAAGTAAAAAGAAATTCGATCGATCAAGGTAAAGATATAGGCAGTTGGCATACAACTAACAATGAAAAGAAAAAATCTAGAAAAAAGATTGAAAATAATTTTTTGCCTGATGAATATGAATTAGATATTTTAATTCATGAAGAAAAAATGAAATGTGAAGAAATGCCAAATATGATTTATTTAGAAAGTATTACAAAAGAATTTCAATTAAATAAGTAATTTTTATGTAAAACAATAAAATAACATTTATAATATAATATATCGGGCTTGTAGCTCAGTGGTGAGAGCAGCGGTCTCATAAACCGAAGGTCATGGGTTCAATCCCCATCGGGCCCATTTTTATTCCTCTATTCTATAGGTTTTTTATGTCAGATTCGAATGATAAAGATTTACATACTGAATGTGTTGAACATTGGATTGAAAAACAAGAAAAACAAGAAAATGATTATCAAAAGAAGTTTGGCAAAAAACCTAACAAAAAAATTATTGCCACAGCTTTTTTTATGGTCTTAATCGGCGATTTAATTTCTTCTTTCGACCAATATGCCATGGTGCATTCCTGGTTTTATACACAAATGATAACAGGTATTGTTAATCAATTAACCTGGCTTAGTATGTCATTTCTTTTCATTGCAGCTGAATCAAAACGTGAAAGAATTATGATTGGGATTAGTCAGGCCTTAGGTGCAAGTGTCGGTTCTAGTTTAATGTTGAAATATATTAAACCTTTCTTTCAGAGTTTTTTTTAATCTTTTTTAATGGATATTTATTAATATTATGACTAACAAATCCAAACGTGAAGAATATACTTTATTCAAATATAAACAAGGTATTGAAACATTTGTGAAAAATACTGTATTAGTATTATATGATACCATTGAAGATTTTTTAGATGATCATACCTATTTGGTTAAATTTGAAGAAGAAGTCAAGAGTTTAATTAACGATGATGACGAAGATGGGTGTCAGTTATTTCATCAATTACATGGGGTAAGAAATCGTATTATTAATAATATAGAAATCTTTGAAACTGATGAAGGCATTGATAAGATTCGTTTAAAGGAAGATACAGTTAAAAAGTTCTTTAAAAATATTGTTATTAAACCCCAAGAACAGGAGAAAAAGTATGAAGAATGAAACGTCTCAAATGTTATCTGAATTAAAATCAATTGTCTCATCTAAAACCGATGAACCAAAAAGTATTATTATTAAAAAGAATAAAACTGAAGCAGCATTAGCTTTAGGTGAGATTATTGATAAAATTAAATCAGACGCACAGGAAGAAACAGCTTTTGAAATAGCCAAAAAACAAGCTCAAATAAATTATTTAAATGAGGAAAAAAGAAAACAAGATTTGCAGGAACAACAAAAAATCGCATTACAAATTGCTGAAATGGAGCATGAACGTCGAAGCTTTATTCTAGGCAAATCAAGTCAGGATGATACACCTCCTACACCTTTACCTTTATTTGATTTAGAACCATTACAGATTTCGCACTTAGATTTATCAACGCAAATGTTAAATTTTAAAGATTTGAATCGAAAATCAAATTTGGCATTATTACATAAATTTAAAGCACATTTAGCAATATGTTTATTTGTCTTGTCTTTATTATTATTTTACGAGACAAGCAGTTATAATCAAAAAGTAATACATCAATCAACTGCTAAAATAACGATGCCTGTTAAAATTCATAAAACAACTGTATCAAAACCGATAGAATTAAATTTGTGGCCGAATTATGTATGGGAAGATGTTTTTTCCAATATCTCACCAGATGCGTCAGATTTAATCTTTAAAAATTTATATAGTAATTCTATAGAAACTAATAAAGAATTAAATAGAGATAAAACGGGTGTATCTGGTGATAAAAAAGTGATTAAAAAGATTAAAAAAGTAATAATTAAGAAAGAAAAAATCCAATTTAACATGCATGAACAGGATTAAGATCAATATGTCTATTATTCTAACGAAAGATAATCTTAAAAATTTTAAATACTCTCAAAGCGATTCAACTCAGGAAATTGCCGATTGTATTAAACTTATTAAAAAAGATGATACCTATGATGACAGGTCAAAAGAATATAAAATAAAATACCTAATTGATATTATTTTAAAAGAAATTACTTAATTTTTTATTTAATTTAATTTTTATCTTAACACACGTGAAAATTCTAAAAAAATAGATTATAATTTTATCACCAATAAAAAATAAAATAACTTCTAAAGGAGATTATTATGAAAGACTTAAGTCTTATGCTCGTTACCAATATCATTACCATTTATTACGTGACATTAGCCATTTATGTGGTGTGCAGGTATGCATAATGCAAATGTACATTCATAAATTATACTTTTTTGATTTGAAAAAATCCTTATTATGTGATGTAAAAATTTCATTATATAACAAGGAAACAGTTCAAAAATATTTAAGTTATCTAAATAAAACAATTAATTTACATGATAATATTACTGCGACTTATCATGTGGATAATTTCAATAATTTTACCTTAAATATTAGTCGAACAGTTTTAAAAACAATCCAAAAAAGAATGTTCGAAAATTTAAAAAGATTTGGCAAACAAGAAACAATTAATCTTTATTATATTTTAGGTAATCATAATAACTTTGGTATCAAAAATGTAGAATATTCTAACGATAATTTAATTATCGATTTACAGTTTGAATTATATTATGAGTTAAAAGACTTTATTAGTATGTCAGGTCCTTTAGCTAATTCAAACGTCCAGACATATACTCAATGCCTTTTTAATGATGAAAATGATTATCATTACTACCATAAAAATTTACAATTCTTTGAAGAATAAGGAATATTCATATGTCAAACGTTACACGTCTTATTACACAATCTTCCAACGTCAATTTCTTTTCTTATGAACCTATTAAGTTAGTTAAGGCACAGAATAAAAAATCCCCTGAACAACTTAAAAAGATTTATGAAACTAAAATTGTACAAGCTGAACATAATCTTTTTAATTCAAGAGATTTACTACAACGTAAAATTGTAAAAACTTCAGCTTCAATTCAACATATTACTGATAAGATTGCTAATATTAACGATGGCAATATCTTTTATGAAACTGCGTTATATGGTAAGTTATCAACTTTAAAAGTGCAATTATTCAGATTACAAAATCGTTTTGATTTTCTAAATAATAATCCAGACATTATTCCTTATTTACCATCTAGTGCAGATGATTTAATACACTTCGAAGAAAGAGCTTAAAATGCCTACCCAATTATCTAAGGACATGCAAGATTTTAAAGATGCTGCAACTAAATTTGCTAGCGGTGTTACTGTGGTATCTGTTAAAACAGACACTGATTTTCATGCCATGACTGTTAGTGCCTTTTCTACCATTTCTATGGATCCTCTATTGATTATGGTTTGTATTTCTAATAAATCAAAAATGCATAACATTTTATTAAATCATAAAAAGTTTAGTGTTTCAATTTTAGAAGAAAGTCAAGGTAATATATCAAGTCATTTCGCAGGTCAAAAGCAACTTGATGTTTTAGGACAAGATTTTGGTAAAGCAAATATGGTTAGTATTGATGAACATTATAATATTGTCGATAATGCTGCCAGTTTTTTCTTATGTGATTTAGATGAAGCCTATGAAAAAGGTGATCATACTTTGTTTTTTGGTCGAGT
>JACCDJ010372906.1_pt1 | contig 10050 bp, 10 predicted proteins | sample 7444481 | NCBI WGS metagenome assembly JACCDJ01 (sample SAMN15323435, study PRJNA562643) | freshwater metagenome | isolation source: river surface water | place: USA:Blue River Watershed | collected 2017-08-15 | reverse complement strand
GTTTTCCTGGAGTTAAGGTGGGCGGCGCGTTGCCACGGCTCGGACGAGGCCGGTCGGGTCGCGCCTCCCGTTGATTATGATCGTAGGAGACGGATGCTGCCGCGGGTGTCGAACACCGCAGGGGACGTTCACTCTTGGGCGTAAGCGGAGCTTTTGCAAGCGTCCCGGGTGATTCGGGTGGATTCTCCGGGGAGGCGTCCGTAGGTGTCCGCCATGCCCCGCCCTTGTCTGCTGCTCAGTCTCCTCCTGTTCACCGCCTGCGCGGTCCATGAACCCGTCCCCACGGGGGTTCCTGAGCATTATGTCGGCCTGAAGGCGCCGCGGCCCGACGGCCTGCAGCTGCGGCCCGGAGATCGGCTCGCCATCTGCGGCGACTCCATCACCGAGCAGAAGATGTACAGCCGGGTGATCGAGGCCTACCTCGCCGCGGCGCGCCCCGACCTCGGCGTCTCCTGCCGTCAGTACGGGTGGAGCGGTGAACAGGCGGGAGGATTCGCCCGCAGGATGCAGAACGACGTGCTCCGCTTCCGTCCCACCGTCGCCACGACCTGCTATGGGATGAATGACTTCCGCTACGTGCCCTATCAGGCCGACCTCGGGGAGGCCTATCGTGCGAATCTCAAGCAGATCGTGCGGACCTTCCGCGCGGCGGGCGCCCGCACCATCGTCGGATCGCCGGGCACGATTCATTCCGTGCCCCATTGGGTGAAGGGCGCGCGGGGCACCTGGGAGGACCTGAATCTCTCCCTGCTGCGCTTCCGAGACATCGCGGTCGAAGTCGCGGAGGATGAGGAGGCGGGCTTCGCCGACGTCTACTGGCCGATGCTCACGCATGGGCACCGGATGCGCGCCCTGCATGGCGACGCCTTCAAGCTCGAAGGCGCCGACGGCGTCCACCCCGGCTGGGCCGGCCACATGGTCATGGCGGCCGCCTTCCTGGACGCTCTGGGGCTCGACGGCGACCTCGGTACGATCGAGGCTGAGTTCACGCCTGCCGGTGTGAACGTCACTTCCCGCGACGGTCAGCGGGCCCTCCGCGTGCGGGACGGGCAGGTGCTGCCCGCAGGCGTGATGCGCGTCATCCATGAGCGTATCCCGTTCGCGATCGAGCCCGGCGACGTGCGCAGTGACGCGGCCATGGCCGCCGGAGCCGCGCTCACCGACTTCCACGCCCGCTTCAACCGTCTCACCCTGCGCGTGACCGGACTGAAGGGGTCCGTCGGCCGCGTCACCTGGGGCGCAGGCGGCAAGTCCAAGGAATTCACCGCCGCCGCCCTCGCTTCCGGCATCAACCTCGCCGCCGAGTTCCCGGACAATCCGACCACGACCGTCTTCAACTCCATCTGGAAGGCCGTGGGCGAGAAGCAGGCCTACGAGACCAAGCAGATCAAGACCCTCTTCCGTTCCAAGGAGGCCAAGGCTGACATGGAGAAAGTCGTCCGCGAAAGCCAGGTCGAGTTCGAGCGGCTCGACGCCGCCCTGAGGTCGGCCGTCGGGAACTGCGAGAGCGAGCTGCTCATCGAGGACCTCGTCCGACGTTGAAATGAGACGGGCCGCGCTTGCGCGCGGCCCGGGCTAGGAAGCCAACAACGAAACTTATTCCGCGGCGACGTTCTCGCCGGCACCGGCGCCCAACGTCATGCCGCCGACGACCTGCACCTTCTCGAGAATCGTCTTCTGCAGCTCCTCGAGGACCTTAGGGTTCTTGATGAGATATTCCTTGGCGGCCTCGCGTCCCTGGCCGATCAGCTGGCCGTTGTGGGCGATCCAGGCGCCCTTCTTCTCCAGGATCTTGTGCTCGATGCCGAGGTCGAGGACCGATCCCGTCCGGGAGATGCCCTCGTTGTACATGATGTCGAACTCGCACTCCGTGAAGGGCGGGGCGACCTTGTTCTTCACCACCTTCACCTTGGTGCGGTTGCCGATGACCTTGCCCGTCGGCTCCTTGATCTGGCCGATGCGGCGGATGTCGATGCGGACGGAGGAGAAGAACTTGAGCGCGCGGCCGCCCGGGGTGGTCTCGGGGTTGCCGAACATCACGCCGATCTTCTCGCGGATCTGGTTGGTGAAGATCACCACGCAGTTCGTGCGGCTGATGGCGGCGGTGAGGCGGCGCATCGCCTGGCTCATCATGCGCGCCTGGACGCCGACCGTGGAGTCGCCCATCTGGCCGTCGAGCTCCTGCTTGGACACCAGGGCCGCCACCGAGTCGACCACGATGACGTCGACCGCGCCGGAGCGGATCAGCGTCTCGGCGATGTTGAGCGCGTCTTCACCCGATTCGGGCTGGGAGACGAGCAGGTTGTCGAGGTCGACTCCGACCACCTTGGCGTAACGGGGGTCGAGCGCATGCTCGACGTCGATGAAGACGGCGTTGCCGGCCTGGCGCTGGATTTCGGCGATGATGGAGAGACAGAGCGTCGTCTTGCCCGAAGATTCCGGACCGTAGATCTCAACGATGCGTCCCCGGGGCAGACCGCCGACGCCGAGGGCGAGGTCGATCGCCACCGAGCCGGTGGACACCGTGGACACCTGCATCTTGGTGGCGTCCCCCATGCGCATCAGGGTGCCGTCGCCATACTGCTTGTTGATGGCGGAGAGGGCGAGGTCCAGGGTCTTGCGTTCGGCGGCCTGGGTGGAGGCCTTTTCTTTGGCGGCGGTTTCGGGTTTGGCGGACATGGGCGTGGGTTGTTGGTGTCCTCAAAGTGGACGATAATGCCGCGTAGGCAAGAAAAATGAACAAATGTTCACTACTTCTTTAACCCTATGCTTTTCTGAGGTTTAGAAACTAAAAAGATCTGCCAGCCAGTCCCAGAAATCGGGCTGTCGGGCGGGCCGGCCGGTCGTTTTGGGCGCCGCTTTGACCGTCTTGAGTTTGGCGGCTTCGGCCTCGGCTCGCGCTCTCAATTCAGCGAATCCGGTGTCCATCAGCTCTCCTGCCAGCTGGTCCCGGATGCGTTGTTCGGGTCTGGCGCCGGCGGGGCTGTCGCAGCCCAGCACGACGGCGATGACCCTGCGTCCCTCGCGGGCGGCGGTGGTGGCGATCGAGGCGTTGGAAGCGGAGGTGTAGCCCGTCTTGAGGCCGTCGCAGCCGCGGTAGTCGGAGAGCAGGTGGTTGTGGTTCGTCAGCTGGATCGAACGTCCGCCCGGACGGAAGAAAAGGTAGGTGCGCGTGGAGGCGTAGCGCAGGGCCGCCGGCTTCTTCACCAGTTCCCGGCAGAGCAGGGCGAGGTCCCGCGCCGTGCTGCGGTCGTGCGGACCGGCGCCTTCCGTGAGTCCGTTGGGGGAGGCGAAGCGGGTGGCGTTCATGCCGAGCGTGCCGGCCCGTGCGTTCATCCGCGCCACGAAGGCGGCCGTCGAGCCGGCGCGGTCGATCGCCAGCGCCACGGCCGCGTCGTTGGCGGACTGGAGCATCAGCGCGTGCAGGAGCGCGTCCACGGTGAACGTCTCCCCTTCCGCCAGCCAGACCTGGGAGCCGCCCGTGCGCGCGGCCTCGCGGGTGACCTTCACGCCTCTGGCCGTGGTGATCGTCCCGGCCTCCACGTCCTCCAGCACGAGCAGCAGCGTCATCAGCTTCGTCACGCTCGCCGGACGGCCGGCCCCGTCGGGCCTGTCTTCCGCGAGCACGGCGCCCGTGGCGGCGTCCACGCAGATGACGCCGTCATAGCGCAGGCCGGCCCGCGAGTAGGTCGCCGCCGTCGCGCCAAGGGCGAGAGTGAGCAGGAGCATCGTCGTGGTCAGCCGCACGGGGCATTCGTCAACGGTCGGCCACCGCCCGCAAGTCGGATTTGATTGTCCGGCCTTCCGGGTGCAGTCTGCCCGCATGCGGGTCTTCCTGATGCGACATGCCGAGGCCGTTCCGGGGGAGCCCGATGCGGCGCGGCCGCTCACCCTGCGCGGTCGTCGGCAGGCGCGTCACGCCGGCCGGGGGTCCTTCGCGCGCGCGGCCGCCGAGGTGCGTCATGTCGAGCACAGCGGACTGGTGCGCGCCCGTCAGACCGCGGAGCATGCCATGCGCTCCGCCCGCATCCCCCGCGCCCGTCTGCGGACGCTGGCGGGCCTCGCTCCCGAGGATGATCCGGCGGTGACCGCGCGTCTGCTGGCCCGCAGCCGATCCTCCCGCCTGCTGGTCGGTCACAATCCCCATCTGGCCGGTCTCTTCGGACTGCTCATCGGCGCGCGCGGGAGTGAGGCCGTGCGTTTCAAAAAGGGCGCCCTGGCGGCCTTTGAGCGGATCGGTCCGCCAGCTCGGGGAGCGCCCTTCGGACGTTGGCGTCTGCTCTGGTTCATGCCGCCGGCCTGCTGATGACCCGCCCCGCACTTGACTGCCTCGGCACCCCGCCCGACGCTCGCCCGGTGCGCGCCGCCCGCCGACATGCCGTGACCTGGTCAGCCGTCGCGGCGTTGCACCTGGCCGCCGCCGCCGCTGTCATCGGCGGCAGGCCTTCCGTCCCGGCCGAGCCGGTGCGTGAGGGCGGCCTGCTCTTGGTCTCCGTCTTCGAGCCCGATCCCATCGCGCCGGCCGGAGAAGCTCCGGCGGGTTCCGTGGTCGGCGCGGGAGCCTCGCTCCCTCCTCCGGTCGAGCCGCCGGCATCCGTCGCCGTTGTCGCGCCTGCGCCGTCGGTGCGTCTTGCACCGGTTGCCGAGCCCGAACGGTCCGTATCGTCCGCCGTCTCCCCGGCGGTCATCGCCCCCGCGCCCGTGGTCGTCGCGCCGCGCGCCCCCGTCCTGATCCCGCCTTCCTTCGTGGTGCGAGAGGAGCCCTCCTATCCTGCGCGCGCCCGTCGAGCCGGCGCGGAGGGCAGGGTGGTCGTCCGAGTGGCGATCTCGGCCGAAGGAACGGTCACCGCGCTTACCGTGCAGGAGTCCTCAGGCAGCGCCTTGCTGGATGAGGCCGCGCTGTCGGCCGCCCGCGCCTCGCGCTTCTCGCCGGCTTCGCGTGACGGCGTCGCGGAGCCGTCCGAGGCCGTCGCCGCCTACCGTTTCGAGCTCCGCTGACGCATGCGGATCCTGGTCGCCTCCTCCAACCGCGGCGTCAACGGCGCCGTCGTCTACGCCCGCCGCCTCATCCCTCTGCTCAGGTCCGCCGGCCATCATGTCATCCTGGCCTGCGAGTCCGGCTCCTGGATCGAGGCGGCCGTCGGGGACGAGGTCCCTTTGCTGCGCACCGACTTCTCGCGCTGGCCCCTGACCGAATGCGACCGCGTCGCCGCCTTCTGCCGGGCGGAGGGCGTGGACGTCATCCATTCGCACCTGACCCGTTCCGGCAACTTCGCGGCCCTCGTCCGGGCCAGGCACGGCGTGGCCAGCGTGGCGCATCTCCACGCGAACCATCCTCAGCCGCACACCGGCCTGCACGACCTTCTCATCGCGGTGTCCGAGGACACGGCCGCCCGTCAGCGGCTCGTGCCATGGAACTGGTCCGTGCCCGTCGAAGTGCTGCCCAACTTCGTCGACCCTTCGCTGTTCCGTCCCGCCGCCGGCGCTGCCGATCCGCTGAGGGAGACGCTGGGCGTGGCGCCCGGGACTCCCGTCGTCGCCGTCGTCGGCCTCATCTCCCGGCGCAAGGGGCAGGACCTCGCCGTGCGCGCCTTCGCTGAGGTGCGTCGCGCACGGCCGGATGCCGTCCTCGCGGTCATCGGCGGCGGCGAGCTTCCCGCCGGCCTGCCCATGGACGGCGTGCGTCTCCTCGGGCAGCGGGAGGACGTGCCGAGGCTGCTGCCTCACGCCACCGTCGTGGTCGTGCCATCCCGGGACGAGCCTTTCGGTCTGGCGGCCGTCGAGGCCATGGCTTGCGGCGTGCCCGTCACGGCGTTTGCCGTGGGCGGCCTGCGCGAGGTGCTGGCCGACGGCGCCGGCGTCGCGGTGCCGCCCGGTGACGTCGGCGCGCTCGCCCGCGCCGTGCTCGCGCTCCTGTCGGATGGCGCCGGGCGTCGCCGGCAGGCCGAGGCCGGCATGACCGCGGCGCTCCGACGTTACGGTCCCAACGCCCACCTGGCGGCGCTCAGCCGTCTGCTTGCCGGTGTCGCTGGCTAGTAGGGGCTGACCGGCAGACCTCGGCGGCCCTTGAAGCGCTGGTGCACCCAGAGATATTGTTCGGGCACCGCCCTTATCGCGTCCTCCAGCATTTTCGTGAGGCGGCACGTGTCTTCCGCCGGATCGTCCGAGGGGAAGTTTTCCAGCGGCTCTGACAGCCTGAGGACGTAGGTGCCGTCCTCCAGACGGCTCGCGAAGAACGTCAGCACCGCCGCGCCCGTCATCTGGGCCAGCCTGGCCGTCGAAGTGTTGGTGATGGCCGGCCGGCCGAAGAAAGGCAGCGTCAGCGACTGCGGCGTCCATTTGCCCTGGTCGGGCGCGTACCAGACCGCCTCGCCGTCCCGCAGCGCGCGTACCAGTCCGGACACGTCGTGCATCCCGATGGCACGCGCCGCCCAGGCGGTGCGGTGCCGCCGCAGCAGGTCGGCGATGACCGCGTTGTTGGGATCTCGGTAGAGGCAGCAGAGCCGGGTCCGCAACGCGAGCATGCGCCCCGCGATCTCCAGCGTCGTGAAGTGTCCTGAGACCACGATCACGCCCCGGCCGCGGGCCCGTGCCCGTTCGAGCGACTCCAGTCCCTCGATGCGGAACGCGGGGAGCTCCTCCGGCCCGCGCCACCAGCATCGGGCCGACTCGAGGCCGCCGAGGACCAGCGACTGGTAGTGGCGACGCGCCAGAAGCCGGCGTTCCTTCTCCGTGAGCTCAGGAAAGCACACGCGCAGATTGACCAGCGTCACGTGCCGGCGCACCGGCGCCAGATGGAACACGGCCCAGCCCGCCGCGGCGGCCAGCGAGCGCTGCAGGCGCCAAGGCAGGCGGCTTACCAGCCAGAGCAGCCCGAGGCCCGCGCGCGTGAAGCCGCGCCCGAGCGCGCCGGTGCTCCGCTCTTCGTCCATGGCCAGAGGTTTCACCAGCGGCAACCCGCAGGGAAGCCTATTCTTGGCACTCGGTCAGCGCGTCCGCACGTAGCGCGGGTCGGAGCCCGTGAGGAGCGAGCCGAAGCGCCCCCAGTCGCCGTCCTCGATCCGACGGTCGAAGAACACGTCGGCCGTCGAGCCGTCCGGCGGCAGACGCACCGACCAGAGCGGGCGCGCGGAGGTGGGGAGCGTCGCGAACCTTATGTCGCCGACGAACACTTCACCGTCCCGGCGGTCCACGCTGTTCCATCCCCCCGTGAACTCCGAGAATTCGGCGACCATCTTCGCCCCGCGGCTGCCCGCCGGCGGAGCGTCAGGTCCCTCCGGCGAGTAGGCGCGGCGTGAGTCGCCGGGAGCGATCTCGGGCGCGGACCACGGCGCCACGCGCACCCCGGCCGCCTCCCAGCGCCCGCCGTGCAGCCAGACGGCGCGCCAGACGAGGAGGTTGGAGAAGGTCGGTTTCACCGCCAGACGTTCCGGCCGGACTCCCCGCGACTCGAGCCAGCCGCGCACCGCCGTCTCCGCCCGCGCGTGCTGCATCACGCCCAGCCCCGCATAGGCCGTGAACCAGGCGAGCCCGAAGGCCGCCGCGCGGCGGGAGCCGCGTCGCCAGGCGAACGCCGCCAGGCCCAGGACCGGCAGCGTGCAAGTCACGTCGATGATCGGCAGGCAGTCCCAGGCGATGCGCGCGGGAGTGAAGGGCCAGAGGAGCATCGTCCCGTAGCTCGTGCAGGCGTCGCAGAGCAGGTGCGTCAGCACCGCGCCGAGCGCCGGCAGCCAGAGCGCCTTCCAGCCCGCGCCCTCGCGGCGGCGGAAGCACCAGGCCGTGAAGAGCGCCGTGGCCGTGGCGATGACCGGCATGAACGCGAAGCTGTGCGTGAAGTGGCGGTGCCAGCGGAAGGAGACCAGCGGGTCGCCCGGCGAGCGGATGAACACGTCCAGGTCCGGCGCCATGCCGGCGAGAAGGCCGGCCGTGGCCGCCGCGGCCACCGGGGTCTCCTTCGGACGGAGCACGAGCCCGGCCGAGATTCCCAGCACGGCGTGTGTCAGCGGATCCATTCCCTACACCGTATCCGGCCGCTCCGCCGTTGGAAGCGACTTTTTGACTGCCGAACTTCCGTCCGGCGGGTTACAAGACGCCGTCCCCATGAGCACGTTCGCACCCCTGCTTCTCGCCCTGGCCGCCGTCCTGCCGGCCGCTGATTTCACGGAGGTTCCGGCCGTCGAATGCCGTCCGCGCGGCGGCCTGCCCAACTTCCTGGCCAAGGCCGCGACCGAAGGGGCTGAACTGAAGGTGGCCTACCTCGGCGGCTCCATCACCGCCCAGAACGGCTGGCGCGTGAAGACCCTCGCGCATTTCCGCAAGGAACATCCCCGGGCGAAATTCACCGAAATCAACGCCGCGATCGGCGGGACCGGCTCGGACCTCGGCGTGTTCCGGCTCCAGCAGGACGTCCTTTCCAAGCAGCCCGACCTGGTGTTCGTCGAGTTCGCGGTCAATGACGGCGGCGCCGACCCCGCGCGCATCATCCGCTGCATGGAGGGCATCGTGCGGCAGATCCGCCGGGCCGACCCGAGGACCGACGTCTGCTTCGTCTACACCGTCACCGAGGCGCTCGTGCCCGCGCTCCTGGACGGCAAGTTCCAGCGCTCGGCCGGCGCCATGGAGAAGGTCGCCGACCATTACGGCGTCCCCACCGTGCACATGGGACTCGAGGTCGCGCGGCTCGCCAAGGCGGGCCGGCTCCTCTGGAAGTCGCCCCTGCCGCGCACCGAGGCGGAGCGCGCCGTCCTCGGCGACAAGTTCGTCTTCGCTCCCGACGGCGTGCACCCGCACGAGTCCACCGGGCACGAGCTCTATCTGCAGGCCGTGGTCCGTTCGCTGCCGCTCATCGCCGAGGCCTCCGGGTCCGCGGCGTCGCACGCGCTGCCGGCGCCGCTGGCTCCGGACAACTTCGAGCGCGCGCGGCTCGAGCCCGTCGGACGCGCGCGGCTGTCCGAAGGCGTCACGCTGGCGGACATGAAGGCCGACCCTTTCGCCAAGCGCTGGGCCGTCCGTCTGCCCCAGATGGCGCCGCTCACCCGGCCCGGACAGTCCTTCACCTTCCGTTTCCGCGGCACCCATGCCGCCGTCTATGACGTCGTCGGCCCCGCGGGCGGGAAGGTGAAGGTGACCCTGGACGGCGGCGCCCCGCGCGTCGTGGCCCGGTTCGACTCCTACTGCACCTACCCCAGGCTGAGCGTCTTCACCATCGGAACCGACCTCGAGGACCGCGAGCACGTCGTCACCGTGGAGCTCACCGACGAGCGGGTCGACAAGGCGGCCGTGCTCGCCCAGCGCGCCCAGAAGATCGACGACCCCCGGCGCTTCGCCGACCACCACGCCTTTCCCGGGGCCCTGCTGCTCGTCGGTGAACTGCTGCCCTGAGCACCCCTCCCGTCCTTGACCGCCGGCGGCCGGACGCCAAGGATGCCCGTCCCCAATCATCCCCAACCCAACATGCGCTTCGGACTCAACACCTTCCTCTACGCCTCGCCGTTCACCAACGACAGCGTCCACCTCTTCAGGAAGCTGAAGAACTGGGGCTTCGATTCCGTCGAGATCCCGATCGAGGACCCCTCCCACACCGACCCCAAGGTCCTGAAGGCCGCCGCGGCCAAGGCCGGCATCGCCATCGGCTCCATCTGCGCGTGCATGGGCCCCGGACGCGACCTCCGCGGCTCCGCCAAGGACCAGGCCGCCGGCCGCAAGTACATCATGGCGCTGATCGACCAGGCCGCCGTCGCCGGCTGCCCCCGCATCATCGGGCCGCTCTACTCCGTCGTCGGCCTCATCGGCGCCCATGACGACCGGACCAAGGCGAAGCACTTCAAGCTCGTCGTCAAGAACCTCAAGGTCCTCGGCAAGCACGCCCAGAAGAAGGGCGTCGAGCTCGACATCGAGCCGCTGAACCGCTTCGAGACCGACTTCCTCAACACCTGCGACCAGGGTCTCCGCCTGATCAAGGCCGTCAACCTGCCGAACGTGAAGCTCCACCTCGACACCTTCCACATGAACATCGAGGAGAAGAACCAGGCCGCCGCGATCCTCAAGGCC
>JACCDJ010650470.1_pt1 | contig 10052 bp, 10 predicted proteins | sample 7444481 | NCBI WGS metagenome assembly JACCDJ01 (sample SAMN15323435, study PRJNA562643) | freshwater metagenome | isolation source: river surface water | place: USA:Blue River Watershed | collected 2017-08-15 | reverse complement strand
TTTGAAAAATCCATTAGAAGTACACGTGACGAATCACTGGTAGACCTTTCGGTCTGGTTGCAAGAAAACAAATGACATCAATTAGAAAACCTGTCGTGGGGCTGCTTGGGTCAACAGGAAACCTTGGGTCCACTCTTTTTCATGAAATAGATCAACATAGAAAAAACTCAAGTTTTGTACTTAAAAGAATCGGTCGCCCCGAGAAGATTTCAAGAGACTTCAACATCACTCCGGAAGGTTTCATCACCTCAAGCGAAGGTGAATTCCCCGATGTAATTGTGAATCTATCAAATTCCTATTTTCCAAATCCTAGGCCAGAGCAACTACGTGAGATGGAAACTGCAATTCTCGGAGTGGCAAATGCGATTTCTAGTTCTATAAAGAAAACAGGTTGCTCTGTAATTTCTGCATCCACATACTTTCAGTACTGTCCAACTGAACAACAGCCATGGTCCCATTATTCTGAGCTAAAAAATACAGCAAAGGAGATTATTAAAACTGCTGCTGAGTCATGTGGGACTAATTTTACGGATTTTGTTTTGTTTGATAATTATGGAGGGCTTCCAAGAAATAAATTTGTTGATTTCTTGGAAAGGTCTCTTTTGGACGGAGTACAACTAGAGTGTACTGAAGGAGCACAAGTTTTGAATCTAACTCACGTAAACGATCTTGTGGCAGCTTTTGTTTCAGCAGTTGACGAGTTAGCGAACACTCAAGGTAAAGGTAGTCAAACCTACGAACTCAAATCTCAATTTACGGTAAGTTTAAGACAACTGGTTGACATCGCAGAAAGAGCATCTGGCAGGCGGGCTTCAATCAACTGGGGGGCAATTCCATACCGCGAGAAGGAAGTCTTTGAGTTGTGGGAAACTGGTTTCAAGCCTCCTAGCGCATGGAGACCCACTATTGAATTTGAAGCTTACATTGAAAGAAAATTTACAGAAGAAGTTAAGATGGATATCAAATGATTAAAAAAATGCTGACCAAGAGAAACCTAGTATTGCAATCGTCCTTGACCTTCTTTAGCCTGAGCATCTTGCAGCTCACAACCTGGATTCCGCTGAGGTTTTGGGGTGCTTGGGGAGGCGGTAACTTTCTAGATACCTTTCAGATTCTGAGATACGGAAAATGTTACGGATACGTGGGGCTGTCAGTATACGAAAACTTGGGAACCAATTGTTCTAATTATCTATATGGAAGGACACTCCTTCAGCTACTATCAAATCTAAAGATTGACGTGTCCCTGACGCAAATTTTTGGCTATACATTTCTCCTGTTACTGGCAGTTGGCCTAACGATGGTTTTCCCCATAAGGAACCCAAAAGACTTTCTGATATTCGCGATGGTTCTTTTCTCTCCACCCGTGATGCTCTTGGCTGATCGTGGCAACTTTGACATCCTTATATTTTTTATTTTAATTTATGTAGCTAAATTTGTATCACGTGGAAACTTCTTTATTGCCTATATTCTGTTAAGTGTCACCGTGCTTTTGAAATACTACACAGCTCCTGTATTCCTATTACTCATCTTCTATTCAAAACTTTCAAGAGATAGGGTTATGGGGATTGTCCTCATGTTCACTTGCTCAGGATTTGCCTTGCGTGATATTGCAATCACTGAGGCGCAATATCCTCACGGTTCAGACGCGCAATTTGGATTTACTATTTGGGGTGAGTATTTGAACAAATATTCGAGCACGCAGGTTAACGAGATTTGGATTTATTCGATATCCACAACTATCTTTGTTTCAGTATTAATACTTACATTTATCTTGTCTCAAAAATTTACGAAGCCAGAGTTAAATTTTTTAGATAAAACAGATTGGAAGAAATTCGCATTTTGGATATTTCTAGTGATTTCTATATCTTGTTACTTTGGAGGAATGAACTTCGACTATCGCCTCATCTATTTCGCATCAACACTCTTGCTCGCAATTAGAATTTTTTCTAGCTCATATTCACAAAAAGTGCTCTACACACTAGCGCTTGTACTTTGGCTATCATTTCCTAGTGGTGGATTACAGCCATTTGGTGACTTGGTGATTGAAATTCTTGTTTCTTACACATTGATAAGTCTAGGAACTGAGGTCATTAAGAAAAAATACTCAAAGGCTAAGAATAAACTGCTCTAAAATCTTATCCAACTCTTCAATTTGTGTGGAAAAGTCAATCGGGTGAATCCCTATATAAAATCCCCGTTCATGGATTATGTCAGCCCCTGGTAAGCTAGATTCAAAATCTGGCATTAAGTTCTTGAATCCCGGTTGGCGCGCAATGTTTCCTGCGACGACCGGACGGGTTTCTACTCCTAATTTTTCTAGGTAGGAAGTTAAGTCTTCGCGAGTAAAGGGTGCTGACTTATCAACAAGAACAGGGTAAGCGAACCATGAACAGGACCCCTTGTCTGCAACCTGCATCACTGAAAAGAATTGGGCAAACTTAGAAAAAACAGTTTGCAATTTCGCGGCATTCCTATTTCTTAAATCGTTGAACTCAGATAGCTTCCTGATCTGGTGGATGCCAAATCCAGCTTGAAGTTCAGTTGGACGTACATTGAAACCCCAGTTCACAAAGGTATATCTAGGATCAATTCCCTTTTCAATTTCCTCAGTTGTCGCAATGTGTCTCGCCCAGCCGTGGGCACGCAATAATCGCATTCGGTGCGCAAAATCTGGGTCTTTTGTGAGAATCATGCCTCCCTCCATAGTTGTTATGTGGTGAGAGAAAAAGAATGAGAAGGACGCCCCCACGCCAAAATTTCCAACAAACACATCTCCATATTTTGCATCGATGCTTTCACAACAATCTTCCAGAAGATATAAGTCATTATCTGTACAAATTTCTTGAATTGCATCCATGTCCGCAGGATTACCCATTAAATGTACCAAGAACAATGCTTTTACATCGGGAGATATTTTTGACTTTAAGTCTTGAATATCTACGTTCATGGTCCTTGGATCTACATCAACTAAGCGCGGAATGAATCCAGCCATCATGATTGACCAAATTTGAGTCGGCCAAGTTACAGCCGGGACTAGAATCACGTCCCCATCAGATAATGGTCCACCGCTCTTCTTATTCATGCCGAACATTAAGAGTAAATCTGCACTGGAGCCACTATTCACCATAATGGCTTCAGCACCATATCTCAGCCCAAAATCCTCTTCAAATTTTCGAGTCTTATCCCACATAGTGGTTTTAAATGACACCATCGATTCGAGAGCCTCGAGAATCTCTTCAGAGCCAAATGTAGGAGTGGCTAGTGGGTACCAATATTTTGGGTGCGTCGCTGCGGTCTTATAACTTTCTTCAACCGCAGCGGAGACGGAACTGACCACTTCTCGAGATAAACTCATAGAGAGAAGGTTACCTTTACTTTGCCTAATCGCAACCAAAAACGCTAATTGAGTAGAAAGAATGTTCCAGCTGAGCGAACACCTGCGTTAATTTCTTCTAATTCAGCATCCCCATAAAAAACATTTGGTACAAGCGATTTCATTCCCTGTTTGCCCAAGAGTGCAGCCGTAAAGGAAAAGGTGCTATTGCTTGCAATTAGGATATCGGCTTCTCTCATTAGATCATGTAAGTCGCACTCATCGAAATTACCTCCTTCAAGAAAAATTACCTCAACCTGACTCACAGCCGCAATTCGAGTAACTTGTCTTTTTGTTTCAATTGGAAGTTTACTATCAGAAGAGATTACTAAAAACTCTTCTACTTGAGAGATAATCGCTCTCAAAGCTCGGAGCCATTCTTGGTCAGACACAATTCTTGATGCAACCCTTAAGTAATCTCCCCTGCGGACATGTACAACGGAATATTTACTCTTGGGACCCAGACCCATACTTGCCTTGAAGACCAAGTATGCATCTTGGTCCACAGGTAGGAGTTCTGGCCCGTATTTCCTCGAAAACTCCCAGAACTCACTAGTCCATAAGTCAAAGTTTCTCTCATTTCGTACATCTTGTTGGAGATCGTCACCAATTCCGAACTTTTCCAAGGAAGGAATCGGATATCCATACCTATCAAGCTTAAATGACCAATGATCGGCACCACCTTTATTCATAGAAATCTTTTTGTTCACATCAAAGTAGGACAGATTTACTGAGAATGGTTCACCGTTATGTTTCAACCAATTTGCTTCAAGGAAGGGTAAAATCTGCGATCCGAGCCCCCCCTCAAAAACCACAGACCTATACTTGCCTGGCATCTGCAGGTCCTGGAATTTCTCCGCACGAGTATGCTTCTTTGAAAGCTTGTAAATCAAATTTCGTAATTTGCGCATACTTCATAGTAATCTAATCTCAAAATTCCAACATATAGATACAATGTATGTCCTATGAACAAAATAAGTCTTGCTGGATACCTAGGAAATCAACTCTTCCAACTTGCTTTTGCCCATGAGCTCCAACGTGCGCATCCAACAACTAAAGCGAAAATGTTCAACTTCACCGGAAAACCTTCTAAGGCTGAGAATTTCCTGCAGCGGCTCAATTTAAATTGTGTCCACGTAGAATACCAAGATTCCCCTTGGCTCGCCCAAATGCAAGTTAGGTTGAGCAACAAATTGTCAATGGGTTCCACTTTAAACCATAGGCAGATTCAGCAGATTTCAGGCGTTATTAATACAAATGAAAGCAAGTTTCAGATCGAAGAACTAAGCAATAACCGGATCTGGTTGGGTTATTTCCAAAATGTTCGTTTGCTTCCCAACGGACTTGTGGTGGTTGTAAGTGAGCTAAACGAAAGGATTGATACCGAATTAAATGGAATAAATGCCTTGCTACGGTCCGAGTTATATGCGCTAGGAGAGTATCAAGTAATCCATGTAAGGCGAAATGATATGAAAGAGCCGGAGAATGCACCATTCGGAATATTAAAGCCAGAGTTCTACGCGACTCATTTGAAGCCAAACTTACCTATCGTGTGCACGACTGATGATGAATTCGCAATTCAAGACATATTGAATGAAATAAAACCAAAATTAGTACTTGGAAAAAATGATGTCACTCCGATGCAGGCGATTTCAATAATGTCCAAAGCAAAACATTTGGTCGCTGCAAATAGCACAATGTCTTTTTGGGGAAGCTTACTTTGTTCAGAAAATGGAGGGAGTTCTATTTTTCCGATACCACGTACATCCCCCAGTGAATATTTTGATGCAACTAATTTATATCAAGGGTTCAAACTAGTGCCAGGGGTCTTCTATTAATAGAAACGCTTCACCATCGCAATTAACAAGATTTAGGCTTCTGGATGTACTCCGACTTTTTGCAGCATTGGGGGTTGTACTATTTCATGTAGCCGCCTCCAATTGGGGCTGGTCATCTAATCTGTACTTAATGGTAGATTTATTCTTTGTTTTGAGTGGTTTCGTTCTGGCACCAGTCTTTCCTAAGCATAAAGAGTTGGCATCCTTTAGACATTTCTTGCTCAAGAGATTCCTTAGATTGGTGCCTTTGACTTGGATCACAATTATGTTTGTGCTTCTATATGCAGGTTTATTGGAAATAAAACAAAATTTGGATCAAGTTGCAAGCACACCATCGATGCCCATAGATTTCCAAGCCGTGCTTCTTTCTCTCATGTTGCTACAAGTCTTCTCCAATGAGGCGACCCTTCTGAATTATCCTTTGTGGAGCCTTTCAGCGGAGTGGATAGTGAATGTTGTGATCGCCATCATGGCCTACTCTTTTTCTGCTAGAGTTTATAAGTATTTCTTGATATCCCTCTTATTGTTAGGATTAATTAGTACAAGTAGTTCGATTGACCCTGAGTGGGCGAATCAGATTTTTCGAGCCGCGTTTGGAATATCGCTTGGTATTTTAATTCGCTACATCTTTGATTCACGTGGAAGGCTAAAAGGACATAGGTTTCATCTCGTGCTGTCATCAGCTGCTAGCCTGGCTGTTGTCTTACTAAGAATAGATTATGGACCTTACCAAGCCATATGTTCTTGCTTAGCTTTCGCATACTTCATTTACTCGTTAGCCGAGTTTGAAGTCGGGAGTAATTTCCAGATAACAGAATCAATCGCTCGGAATAGTGGATTATTGTCTTTTGGGATCTACGTTTGGCATGCCCCGCTTTCTGGGTTGGTCAGTCGTCTGCTGGAGGTTACTCAAGTACACAATTTAGGAATTCACTACCTTGCATTAGTCTTAACGTCTTTCTTAGCCACTCTAATTTCTGTCAAACTCGTAGAAAAACCGATATTAAAGACCTTAAAAGGTAGACTAGATATCCGATGATATTTCTCGCAACAAAGGGGATAACATGAGGCTCTTGGTCTCTGGAGGTGCAGGATTTCTTGGCTCACATTTGTGTGAGGCTTTAATTGCATCTGGCCACGAAGTTTTGGCCGTCGATAACTTTTACACAGGCAGAAGAGCAAACATCGAACACTTGCTGGATAATTCTAAATTTGAAATCTTAAGGCATGATGTAACGCTTCCACTGTTTGTAGAAGTGGACGGTATATTCAATCTCGCTTCTCCTGCCTCGCCTAAGCATTACCAGCAATTTCCGGTCCAAACTTTGAAAACTAATTTAGTGGGGGCGATTAATATGCTGGGGATTGCAAAGCGAACCAGCGCTCGAATCCTACAAGCGTCGACTAGTGAGGTTTACGGTGACCCAACGGTGTCGCCACAGAATGAAAGTTACTGGGGGAATGTAAACCCCATCGGAATTCGGTCTTGCTATGATGAAGGAAAGCGCGCTGCAGAAAGTTTATTCTTTGACTATCACAGGCAGTTCAATGTTGATATCAAAGTCGCAAGAATTTTTAATACGTATGGCCCAAGAATGTCGCTTGATGATGGAAGAGTTGTAAGCAATTTTATTGTGCAAGCGCTTCAAGATCAGCCCATAACAATGTATGGAGATGGTAGCCAAACAAGGTCTTTTTGCTACGTTGATGACTTGATAGCTGGTCTCCAAAACCTCTTTTTTAGTACAAGTGAAATCACAGGACCAGTAAATCTCGGAAATCCAGTGGAATTTTCAATTCTGGAACTAGCACAAAAAATTGTTGAGTTAACCAATTCAAAATCTGAGATAGTATTTCAAGATCTTCCAAGCGATGATCCAAAGCAAAGAAAACCTGATATTACCTACGCAAGCGAAAAACTTAAGTGGATACCTCGAGTCGACTTGGCATCTGGAATTGAAGCGTCACTAGATTATTTCAAAGATGCTTTGAAAATTAGTTAAGAATTAATCTATGCAGAATCAGATATTTCTACAAATGTCGGGACGACTGGGAAATCAATTGTTTCAATGGGCGTTTGCCCATCAAATTGCCATCAAATATGCGAGCGTAGTTCAACCGATTTATGATTCCATTCATGAACATCGTGGATATGACAGTAATCTGTCAAGTTTAGAATTTCCTTGCAGTCATGTTTTGCAAAGTAAAAGAAGAGATTCTGTTGGATATCTATTGGCGAGCCTTGACAAAATTAATTCTAAGTCAGGAAAGTTAGGCACATGTCTGTCAAGTTTATTGGGAGTTCTCCGTACAGGAAATCATGACGAAATCCCCGTGCTTCCACCAATCATGCCCAATTTAGTAACAGGTTTCTTCATAAACTGGAAAGTTGCCCAAGGCATTGAACTGTTGCTTGCGGAGGAACTCAGAGTAGCCCTTGAGAAGATAGAAGTCCCCATCAGAGCTGAAGACCACTTCCAAGTTCTTCACGTAAGGCGGGGTGATTTCAATAATTTGAAAAACACATTTGGCGTGTTGAGCCCAGAATACTACGCCAGGAACATGGATAGATCACTTCCAACCTACATTTGCACGGACGATGAAGCACGCGCCCCAGATGTCCAATTGGCAACTGAGGCAATTTCAGTATTTGGCCCTGGAGATTTGAATCCAATTCAAACCCTGAAACTCATGTCCCAAGCGAGCTCAGTTGTAATGTCTAACTCAACACTGTCATGGTGGGGAGGTTTTCTGTGCATGCAAAACGGCGGCCGCACACTTCTACCAAAGCCATTTTACAAGTACTTAAATGAAAATGCGACAAATTTTCAGATGCCCGGATTTACGCCTGTAGACTCTATATTCGCAGATTAAATCTGAAGAAATCTTTCACCTGACCACTTGGGGAATGGAGCTTGGCTCACAATGCTCTTTTTAATTCTGATTGATTTGAAGGTTCGCATCTGAGACAAGGCTGTGAAAAAGTCATCGATACTTAGGAACTGAGGAGAATTCAACTGGAGCACCGAGGTGGCTAGTCTTCTGGAAATCAAATAACTATGTGCTCCCGGCTGGAAGTCATCTGCGGTAAAACCTCGTGGCATCTCACGAGCCTCTTTCACCCGGAGACGATTCTTAAATGATGCTTCCTGAAAATTCGGCAGATTCCCGAGTTTTGCTATGAACCTAAAAAATGTTGTTTCAAAATTCGCAACCTTTACTCGAATTGCAATATCAGGTCCCGGCATTAAGAAGCCAAATTGGACTAAATCATGAGCCAATATGGTTGGTGATGCCATGTAAGAAGCCAACTTTTTTGAATTCTTGATTTGGAAATCATCCTCTAGTATCAGAGCATGCGACGCATCGGTTGCGAGAAAAAGCTCGAGACACTTCATATGAGAAAGCCAAACCGCCCGAACACCCCTCGAAACAAATGATTCTGATTCTTGCGGTAAATCGGTGATTGAAATTGCACTCACACGAGCGATGTCAAGACCAAACTTCCGAGCTTGAAATTCACAGTTTTTCCAGCGCGAAACTTCCCGATCTAGATTAATCACATAACTAGCAATCATTGAATTTACCTAACCAATCATCGCTTCAACGGTTCACAAGCTATCTTGAGCACTTCGATTACATGATCAAGGGATGGTCTCTTAATCAAGAGTGGTTCTGACGCATATCGTGACCAAAGTTCATCGTTTTGGTGGACTTCACTAACCTCTTCTACAAAATCTTCCAGTGTATGAAAGTTAGCCAAATTTATAAATGACTTCTGATTTAAATAACCTGCTGGATCGGATCCCCAGTACAAAGGCACGGCTCCAGTTGCCCATGCTTCGGGCACTTTTTCTGTCACATACCCAGGGTATAAATCATTTTCGAATGCAAAAACAAACTTATAATTTTGGGAAATATCATATTTCTCTTCGGCGCGCGTTTGTCTTGTATCTCTTGCAATGCCACCAAAGACATCGACTTTACCAATTTTTGAAATTGCACTTATCGCATGCATTCTAAATGGGTAGGCTTTTCCGATAAATGCAGCACAGAACTTTACTCTTCCTTCGAGACTTGGTTTCCTGGGATTTAACATCTGTTCGATAGTGATTGGTCGTCCCAAATATGGAGAAATAGTTGGAACTAAAATATCCGAACTTGTTATCCACCACAGAGGAAGGTAGGCATTGCGTCCATCAAAAGAATGCATGTCGAATGATAAGTAAGCGTCCCATCTTCCTTCAGGTGGTCTCTCATTCTCCCCTGTGTAGAAAATCTTGATTCTTCCAGTTCCGGAAGGTTGCTGATTTGGAGTGTGACTCCGCTTGGAAAAATCAATTCCTCCTGGCAAGTGTGAATTTAGAAACCTATATAGTCGAGAATTCAAAGAAGGTATCTGACGCTCACCATAAACAGACTCTATTTCGATATCAACATTTCCTAGTTCTGACTCCACAAAAACCACACTTCGATCTGTGACTATTTCGAACAGTTTCCGAAAGAAATGCTGTTCTTCTCCAACCGGACCCGGCCATTTTCTAAATCGAATAGTTATTGGACTTGTATTCATTTCACTCTCTATCTTTTAGTCGGAGTACCCGCTCATGTAGCGATTTCATGATTTCCACATCATTTCTTTTCCCACCTGCTATGGATTTTAATCTGAAGTGATAGGTGCCTTTAACAAAAACATCTGGCGTTTCCAATAAATTCGCGATTGAATCTATATTGGCAATCGGGAAAGTCATTAATTTATGACCGTTTGCCTGTACAAGCCTAGTAAACTCGACATCCTCAATGACCCCAGGCTTCCATTTTTTTCGTGCTTCGAGAGCACC
>JACCDJ010249873.1_pt1 | contig 10053 bp, 9 predicted proteins | sample 7444481 | NCBI WGS metagenome assembly JACCDJ01 (sample SAMN15323435, study PRJNA562643) | freshwater metagenome | isolation source: river surface water | place: USA:Blue River Watershed | collected 2017-08-15 | reverse complement strand
CCCACGTTCTCACCTTTGGCGCTTCTCCACGAATTGCAGTCACTGCAGTGCGCAAAAAATTCGAAACCGAAACTCCTGGAACCTCAACTGGATACTGCATGGCTAAAAACAATCCAGACTTTGCCCGATCATCAACACTCATTTCAAGTACATCAGCTCCGTCTAAGGTGACTGATCCACCGGTAATCAAATACTTTGGATGCCCGGCAATGGAATAAGCAAGTGTTGATTTGCCAGAACCGTTAGGCCCCATAATGGCATGTGTTTCGCCAGATTTAATAGTCAGGTCCACGCCGCGGAGAATCTCTTTGTTTCCAGCATCTGTTACAACGCTTACTTGTAAATTCTTAATCTCTAATACGCTCATTTGATTTCTCCTATTTACTCGGTGATTGTTATTTGATTGCCGTTGCGTAAAACTTTGAAAGTTTTCAATGCAGCTGTTGCTGGGGGCGTTAGCGCTTGCCCTGTCCGAAGATCAAACTCTGCGCCGTGAAGCCAACACTCTATTTTGCCACCAGTAATTTCGCCTTCAGATAATGAGGCCTCTGCGTGGGTGCAAGTATCAGCAACTGCAAATACCTCATTGCCAACTTTGGCAACACAAACCTGAGTTCCGTTAACTTCAACAGCAACTGGTTTTCCCTCTACGAGCGTGTCAAAAATTAAATCTGCCATCACTGGCCTACCTTTGCAAGTTCATCATCAATGCGGAGCATTAGTCGATCTTCAAGATCAGCGCTCTTCAACTTATTAATAATTTCAGCAAAAAATCCACGAATCACTAAGCGCCGAGCAATATCTGCAGGAATTCCGCGGGATTGAAGATAAAACAATTGTTCATCAACAAAACGACCTGTGGTACTAGCATGACCTGCACCAACGATTTCACCAGTTTCAATCTCTAAATTAGGAACAGAGTCAGCTCTAGCTCCATCTGTTAAAAGCAGATTTCTATTCAACTCATATGTGTCAGTGCCTTCAGCACCTTTATGTATATATACATCGCCAATCCATACAGTATGGGCTTGCTTGCCCGCCAATGCGCCTTTGTAATTTACTCTTGATTTTGCATTGGCAACATTGTGATTAACATGAATACGATGTTCTAAATGCTGACCATCAGTAGCAAAGTAAACTCCGTATAAATCAGCGAATGATCCAGTGCCAGTGAACTCCACTGTTGGACTGATTCGAACTACCGAGCCACCAACGGAAACTACATAAGAGGTGAACTGGGCATCTTTGCTAACAATTGCGTGGTGTTGGGCAATATGAACTGCAGATCTATCCCACTCCTGAAGTGAAATTAGATCAAGTGATGCCCCGGGTGAGAGATTAATTTCGATCTCTTCTCCAATTTCACCTGTGCCGGTGTTCTCAATTACAACCGTGCTTTTACTATTCACACCTGCTTGAATGAGGATTCGACTCACCTCTGGTGAGGTTGAGCAATTACGAGACAAATAAATGCTCTCAGTCAACTCAAGATCTTTTGCGATGGTAAGGACTGAGATCTTCTTAACCTCTTGCCTGACACGATTTGTGACAACATCGGTACTTGTGTAGGAAGGCGGGTAATCTGAAGCATCTGCAACTAAAAGACTTACTCCATTTGGCAGTGTCGATTTTGCCGCAATTGAGATGTGATCAATGACCTTAGTGGAGTTATCGTGCAACCCCGCCAAACGCTTTAGTGGAGTAAACCGCCAAGCCTCTTCTCGTCCTGTTGGAGTTAGATAATTTGTGGCAAGTACACTCATTAACCGACTGCACCTTCCATTTGTAACTCAATTAAACGATTAAGTTCAAGGGCATACTCCATTGGCAGCTCTTTTGCTATTGGTTCAATAAAGCCGCGAACTATCATCGCCATCGCTTCATCTTCGCCAAGACCACGGGACATTAGGTAGAAGAGTTGATCATCACTTACTTTAGAGACGGTTGCTTCATGACCCATAGAAACATCATCTTCACGAACATCTACATAAGGGTAAGTATCTGAGCGGGAGATAGTGTCAACTAATAGCGCATCACATTTAACAGTGCTCTTAGAGTGATGTGCTCCTTCTTCGACCTTAACAAGGCCACGATATGAAGTACGACCGCCACCGCGGGCAACTGACTTAGAGATAATTGTTGATGATGTGTAAGGGGCTGCATGAACCATTTTTGCACCAGCATCTTGATGTTGACCTTCACCAGCAAAAGCTATGGAAAGAGTTTCACCCTTTGAATGAGGTCCCATCAACATTACAGCAGGGTATTTCATTGTAACTTTGGACCCAATATTTCCGTCGATCCACTCCATGGTGGCACCTTCAGCACAAGTGGCGCGCTTAGTAACCAGGTTGTAGACATTGTTGGACCAATTTTGAATCGTTGTATATCGAACTCGAGCATTCTTTTTCACAATAATCTCAACAACTGCTGAGTGCAGTGAATCAGATGAGTAAATTGGTGCTGTACAACCTTCAACATAATGAACATATGAATCTTCATCAGCGATAATCAAAGTTCTCTCAAATTGACCCATATTTTCGGTGTTGATTCGGAAATATGCCTGCAGTGGAATATCTACTTTGACACCCTTTGGTACATAAATAAATGATCCTCCTGACCAGACTGCGGTGTTCAAGGCAGCAAACTTGTTATCACCAACTGGAATTACAGTTCCAAAATACTCTTTAAACAAGTCCTCATGAGTGCGAAGTGCGGTATCAGTGTCTAAGAACAAAACACCTTGTTTTTCTAGATCCTCCCTAATGGAGTGATAAACAACCTCAGATTCATACTGAGCTGCAACACCAGCAACCAATCGCTTCTTCTCAGCCTCTGGAATACCAAGTCGATCATAGGTATTTTTGATGTCATCAGGTAAATCTTCCCAAGATGTAGCTTGCTTTTCAGTTGAACGCACAAAATATTTGATTGTGTCAAAGAAGATGCCACTTAAATCAGATCCCCAACTTGGCATAGGCTTTTTATCAAAGAGATTTAATCCCTTTAAACGCATATCTAACATCCACTGTGGTTCATTTTTCTTCGATGAGATATCTCTAACTACCTCTTCGTTCAATCCTCGTCGACTATTAGACCCGGCATCATTTTTATCTGACCAACCATATTCATACTTGCCAATACCATCTAGCTCTGGATGTGCGATCTGGGTCATTATCGTGCTCCTTCTTTGATTTTTGATTTTGAGTAAGGGGTAAGAGTATTGGGGATAAAGGTGGTGCAAACGCCATCGCCATGTGCGATAGTGGCCAAGCGTTGAACATGAGTTCCTAAGATTTCTGAGAATGCTTTAGTTTCTGCCTCGCATAATTGTGGAAATTCTGATGCCACATGAGCGATTGGACAGTGATGTTGACAGATTTCCTCCCCATTACCTAACTTGTCACTTGTTGCGGAGTATCCCTCTTTAGTAAGTAATTTGGCCAAAGATTTACTTTTTTCTAACAGCGATTTATTTGAATTTCTTATTGCTTCTCCTTTTCGGACTAGATCATCAGCCCTAGAGGTTGCAAACTCGTTAACGAGATGTTCACCATTTTTACTTGCCATAAACTTCAATGCAGAGACCGCTAAATCATCATAGGAGTGTTCAAATTTTTCGCGACCCATATCTGTCATTACAAAAACTTTGGATGGTCGACCTCGACCTCGTTCAGTTGACTGATAAGGATCCCTCGCTGTTAGAACTCCTGCATCGACTAAAGCATCCAAATGGCGACGTATTCCGGCGGCGGTGATCTTTAATTTCTCTGACAAAGCAGCAGCGGTTGCAGGTCCTGCCTCTAAAATGGTGCGGGCGACCTGATCTCGGGTCTTATCTGGCTCTGCTTTTTTCACAACATAAGTGTTGCGTAATTCATCACTAAGCGCCAATCCCCCACCCAGTTTTCGGTGTGAAATGCGCCTTACCTCACGGCAAAATATCGGCCGGTTTGAGGCTAAAGCAATAGGCTTAAATCATGTTGGTGACCAGAAAATCCCTACAAGGGAGGATTTTCGGCCTTCTGGTCTTTTTTCAATCCTCGTTGATTATTACTGGTGGTGCGGTTCGAATTACCGGCTCAGGGCTTGGATGTCCCACCTGGCCTGAATGCACACCTGGCTCCTATGTACCTGTCCCGGGACAAGCAGAGGGTGCCTTACATGCTTGGATTGAATTTGGTAATCGATTGCTTACCTTTGTTCTTCTGATTGTTGCCTTAGCTGCGGTCATAATTGCAGTGAGATTATCTGCATCCTCAGTAAATAAAAAGCGAATTAGATCCTTAGCATTGTTACAAATCCTTGGCATCTTTGGTCAAGGAATCTTAGGTGGGATCACTGTTTTGACAGATTTACACCCATTAACAGTTGCTAGCCATTTTATGTTATCAATTTTTCTAATTGGTGGTGCAATTTCTTTAAGGTATGAGATGGTTGGTATAAGTCGCCAACCAGCTACCGGATTAACAAAATTCCTACTTCCAATATTCATATGGAACACATTGCTAGTCTTGATTGCAGGCACAGTTGTCACCGGCAGTGGACCACATGCTGGGGATGATCAAGCAGAACGGTTTAATTTCGATGCGCGGGTTGTATCTTGGATCCATGCCGATCTGGTGATAGCACTTCTTGTACTTACCTCTCTACTATTTCTAATTACCCGCCAATCTGGATTGAGCGCTCTAAACAAGCGTGTTGGTTTGTTTTTAACTGTTTCACTTCTGCAGGGCGTTGTTGGATATGTTCAATATTTCACCGGGTTGCCGGTAATTCTGGTGGCACTTCATCTTTTAGGAGCAACTTTGGTGTGGGTGAGCGCCTGGTCACTTATTAAAGTGGCAGACTCTGGCTTTAGATTGCGAGGCATGAATTGAGTAACTTACCAATTTGGCAGGAGTTGGATGATCAGGCGGTTGTAATATCAAGAGCTCTGGCTATGGATGCTGTGCAAAAAGTTGGTAATGGCCATCCAGGTACTGCAATGTCTCTAGCTCCGGTCGCCTACACATTATTCCAACGAATTCTTAAACATGATCCGAGTAATCCAGATTGGATCAATCGGGATCGATTCATTCTCTCCTGCGGTCACTCATCCCTGACTTTGTACATTCAATTATTCCTATCGGGTTATGGATTGGAGTTAGAGGATTTAAAAAATTTTAGAACCTTGAACTCAGCCACTCCTGGGCATCCGGAATATGGACATACAGTTGGCGTAGAAACAACCACAGGACCATTAGGTCAGGGTGTTGCAAATGCAGTTGGTATGGCTATGTCATCTAGATATGTGAAGGGATTATTTGATCCAGAGGGTAAGACAAGGCTTTTTGATCACAATATCTGGGTATTAGCATCTGATGGAGATTTGCAGGAAGGTGTTAGTGCTGAAGCATCATCATTAGCGGGCACTCAATCGTTAGGCAACTTAAAGCTAATTTATGATGACAATCGAATATCTATTGAGGGTGACACCCATATTGCTTTTACTGAGGATGTTTCTAAACGATACGCCTCTTACGGTTGGATGGTGCTGGATGTCCCAGCAAAAGCAGATGGAAATGTGGATCGAGATAGATTAGAGCAAGCAATGCTTGAAGCAATAGCTGAACAAAACAAGCCAGTTCTTATCCGTCTTCATTCGGTTATTGCCTGGCCTGCGCCTAACGCTAAGGGAACGGCTAAATCTCATGGTTCTGCACTTGGTGATGATGAGATTATTGCTACGAAAAAATTACTTGGGATCGATCCGAAAGAGGTTTTCTATGCTCCGAAAGCAATTGTTGAACACACTCGAAAGGTAAAAGATAGAGGTCACCAAAATTATTTAACTTGGCTTTCAGATTTTGAGCTTTGGAAGTCAAATAATCCTGAGAAAGCGGCTTTGCTAACAAGATTAACCGCAAGGCAATTACCTTCTAATTGGGATAAGGGTGTTCCGGTATTTTCAACAGAAAAGGATGTAGCAACTAGGGCTGCATCTGGAAAAGTTATTCAATATCTGGCAGAGCAGCTACCAGAGTTTTGGGGAGGATCTGCAGATCTTGCCGAGAGCAATAACACCAGTATTGAAAATGGCGGATCTTTCTTACCTGCTGGCAGTCAGATGAAGGGTGCAAATCCATTTGGCCGGGTAGTTCATTTTGGTATCAGAGAGCATGCCATGGCCGCAATTCTAAATGGTGCAGCCCTTCATGGGTTTGTAAAACCATTCGGCGGTACATTCTTAGTGTTTAGTGATTACATGAGAGGCTCAGTTCGATTATCTGCGCTAATGCAATTACCAGTTACTTACGTTTGGACTCATGATTCTATTGGTCTTGGTGAAGATGGACCCACACATCAACCAGTAGAACATCTGGCGGCATTACGTGCAATTCCTGGTTTATCAATTGTTCGCCCAGCGGATGCAAATGAAGTTAGTGCTAGTTGGGTTGAGATAATCCAGCGTGGTAAACCCGCTGGTCTAGCTCTCTCTCGACAGAATCTTCCAGTGATAGATCGAAGTAAGTATCAGAACACTTCGGGTGTAAAAAATGGTGCTTATGTACTTGCTTATGGTGAGGATAACAAAAAGGATCTATGCCAAGTGATTTTAATAGCTACCGGTTCAGAGGTATACCTAGCTCTAGCCGCTCGAGAAAAATTGGCACAAGATGGCATCAAGGCTCGTGTGGTCAGTGCTCCTTGCCTGGAATGGTTTAAAGAGCAACCAACAACATACCAAGACCAAGTTCTCCCTAGAAACATAAAGGCACGGGTAAGTATTGAGGCGGGCATAGCGCAACCGTGGTATGAATTTATCGGTGATATGGGTGTTGCAGTTTCGTTGGAACATTTTGGTGCATCAGCTAGCGCTTCAGTGCTATTTAAGGAGTTTGGGTTTACCGTTGAGAATATAGTAAAAGCAGCCAAGGAAAGTTTAAGCAAGATTCATGGCTAACACTCTCTCTGAAATTTCCCAAGCGGGAGTTGCAGTTTGGTTAGATGATTTATCTAGGGAGCGCTTGCAAAACAACTCATTGATTGAGTTAATCAAATATGACAATGTGGTAGGTGTCACGACAAACCCAAGTATCTTTTCTGCTGCCATTGGAAAATCATCTTTGTATCGCAACGACATTATCGCAAATAAATCCTTGTCAATCGAAGAGATTATCATGCGTCTTACAACTGATGATGTTCGTATGGCTTGCGATTTATTCAAAGATACGTACGACAACACCAACCATCTCGACGGGAAAGTTTCTATCGAGGTTGATCCTAGATTTGCGCACGATACTCAGGCAACTGTTGATCAAGGCAAAGAGCTATGGAATTTGATCGATCGCCCTAACTTATTTATTAAAGTACCTGCTACTTTGGAGGGATTGCCTGCAATAACTAAATTGATCGCTCATGGAATCAGTGTCAACGTCACCCTTATCTTCTCTGTAGAAAGATATAAGCAGGTTCTAGCAGCCTATGCAGAGGGGTTGACTCAATTAATTGCAGCAGGGAAACCAGTTAATGAGGTTTTCTCGGTGGCATCCTTCTTCGTTAGTAGAGTTGATACGGCGATTGATCTCTTGCTTCCCACAGAATCAAATCTAAGAGGTTGCGCAGCAATCTCAAATGCAATAATGGCGTATGAGGCTTTTCAATCTTTTGAATCTAGCACTTTATGGAAGGATCTAGAAGCTGCTGGTTGTAATAGTCAGCGTCCGCTTTGGGCATCTACTGGCGTTAAAGACCCAAAATATGATCCAAATCGATATGTGATCGATCTAGTTGCACCAAATACTGTCAATACTATGCCTGAACAGACTTTAGAGTCAGTTAAGAAAACTGGTGTATTTAAAGGTTTAACAATCAGAAACAATCTAACTTCAGCCAAATCGAATTTAGCAAGATTGGCGTTGGCAGGTATTGATTTAGATAAAATCACGCAGGATCTTGAGGCTGACGGAGTCAAAAAATTCGAAATGGCATGGTTAGATCTCATGAATTCAGTTCGAGCAGTTACTGCAGGTATTTAATGCAAATTAATGGTCGGCTACTACCCAAGGTAAATAAGGATATAGCTAAAGATTTGCTTGACATTTCAAAGCGTTTAGCAAGGAAAGATTCAACTATTTGGGGTGCTAATACAGAAGCACCTACGCGTTTGAATTGGGTTGATCTACCGGTTAAATCAAGAGAGTTGATGCCACAATTAGATTCTCTATCAGCATGGGCGCGAACCAATAAATTAGAACAAGTAATTCTTTGCGGAATGGGTGGTTCTTCTCTTGCCGCTGAAGTAATCGCAGCCGCCTATAAGAAGGAACTAATAGTGCTGGATTCTACTCATCCTGCCCAAGTGCTCAAAGCGTGTTCGACAGATCTGCATCGTTCTGTAATTATCATTGGCTCGAAATCAGGTACAACTATTGAGACAACATCTCATTTAAAGTTTTTTAACAACAAGCTCACTGAGTTAGGTTTGGCACCGAAAGATCATTTGGTCATAATCACTGACCCGGATACTCCTCTTGACATCTCATCCAGGCAGCAGGGTTTGCGCGTAATAAATGGTGATCCAAATGTTGGCGGTAGATACAGCGCATTATCAGCTTTCGGCTTGGTACCAGCGGCACTGATGGGAATAGATGTATCCGTTTTACTTGATGATGCTGAAGCACTCTCTCAAATTCTGGTCACAGAGCAATCCCCCGCAATCCCTTTAGCCTGCCTTCTCTTTACTGAAACCAAACAATTTATCAATTTGTGCGACTTTAACTCCAGACTACCTGGCTTATCTGATTGGATTGAACAGTTGGTGGCTGAATCAACTGGGAAGAATCACCAAGGGCGTCTGCCTGTTGTGATTGAAAATCCATCATCTGCGAATAAAGATTTAATAATTGGATTTTCCGCAGGGGATTTTGATTTAAATGTCCAAGGTACTCTTGGTGAACAGTTCATACTTTGGGAGTGGGTCACCGCTCTACTTTGCTATTTGTTGAATGTGGACCCTTTTAATCAGCCAAACGTAGCCGAAGCAAAAGAGCGAACATCTCAGATTTTATTGAAAATGGATAAGAATGACTATGCATCGCAACAACCAGTAGTGACAACTTCATCCTATTTGATTTACTCAAATATTAAGGTGTCTGCTCTTAAAGATTTCCTAAGCACTCCCTCTGCATATATTGCTGTGATGGCATACCTTGCTAAGGATCAAGATCATGAAATCATTAAAATTAGATCAATTATGGCAAATCAAACAAATAAACCTGTAACTTTTGGTTGGGGTCCTAGATTTTTACACTCAACCGGCCAGATTCATAAGGGTGGGCAACCCAACGGGTGCTTTATCCAAATTACTTCAGATATTGAAGATGATCTTCCTATTCCCAATGAAAAATTCACTTTTGGTAATTTGTTAATGGCACAAGCATTGGGAGATGCTGCCGCGCTTGGAGAGCGTAATTTTCCCTTAATGAGAATTCACTTGAAGGACAATAAAACGGGTATAAAAGATTTAATGAGTGAGTTTTAAGACCTACTCATCACCACGTATTTTTTTAAGAGCAATCTCTAAAATTTTATTTGCCTCTGCTTCAGTGCGACGCTCTTTGACGTAGGCAAGGTGAGTTTTGTATGGCTCATTCTTCATTGGCATCGGTGGTTTGTTCTTATCTTGCCCTGCCGGAAATCCACAACGTGGACAATCCCATTCAGCAGGTACCTCTACCGTGCCATCTTCGGCAAAAGAAGGTTTTGTTTCGTGTCCATTAGCGCACCAGTATGAAACTCTAAATCGAGCGATTGACTCACCACGCTCTGCCTCACCCATTGGACCAGCGCCAACACGGCTACCTCGAATTGCACTTCCACCAGCCATCATTACTCCCTTTTGTTTTTACTTACTTAAGCAACAAGCTCAAGGCAATTACTGATGCAAACCAAACTCCGCCAACAACAATAGTTATCCGATCTAGATTCTTTTCTACAACTGAGGATCCGCCATAAGTGGAGGAAATTCCACCACCGAAAAGATCAGACAAACCAGATCCTTTACCTTTG
>JACCDJ010720557.1_pt1 | contig 10055 bp, 5 predicted proteins | sample 7444481 | NCBI WGS metagenome assembly JACCDJ01 (sample SAMN15323435, study PRJNA562643) | freshwater metagenome | isolation source: river surface water | place: USA:Blue River Watershed | collected 2017-08-15 | reverse complement strand
GCCATCAAAATCACCGTCGGCAATGTGCTCGGCGATGAAGCTTCTTGGCACGATGCTGCGCGCATCGACATAGAACGGAATGCCTTGTAGCCATGCCTCTTGCGTTAAGTAGGCTGCGGGTTTTCTGCTTTCAATACGTTTCGTGATCAAAGCCTGACATTCATTGATCTGAGCCGTAGAAAGTTGATGCGCATCGATGGCAACACCCGTTTCGTCGATGGACTGTTGTAGTTCCGTGAGATCGTTTGACAGCGACAGGTCAATCGGCAATTTGAGCTGCCACAAGATCAGCCACACAGCTTCGTCATGGGCATTTAAAGTGCCATGCCCGTAAGCCACTTGGGCTTGTTCCAGTTGCTGTGCACTGGTCTCAATCAATTGATGAAGGTTCATGAATTAAGCCGTCTGAGACGCCGCCGCAGCACAGGCTTGGTTCAATCGAATCAGCACTTGTTTGTAAATGTTTTTAAGCGGCTCAATGTCTGCGATGGCCACATGCTCATCAATCTTGTGAATGGTGGCATTGGGGGGGCCCAGTTCAATCACTTGCGGGCATGTTTGCGCAATGAAGCGCCCATCGCTGGTGCCACCCGTCGTAGACAGCTCGGTTTGAAGGCCTGTCACTTGCTGAATGGCTTCTTGGACCGCCGCCACCAAAGTGCCAGGCGTGGTGAGAAACGGCAAACCACCCAATGTCCATTCAATCTCGAAGTTCAGTTGGTGTTTTTGTAAAAGCGCCGTGACGCGTTGCTTCAAGCTGTCAGCCGTAGATTCCGTACAAAAACGGAAATTGAAATCGATCACCATCTCACCTGGGATGACATTGGTCGCACCTGTGCCTGCATGCACATTGCTAATTTGCCAGCTGGTGGGCGGGAAAAATTCGTTGCCTTGATCCCAGACCGTGGCCGCCAATTCGGCGATGGCCGGTGCTGCGCGGTGAACGGGGTTGTCCGCCAATTGAGGATAGGCAATGTGGCCTTGAATGCCCTTGACGGTTAATTTGCCGCTGAGCGAACCTCTGCGACCGTTCTTGATCATGTCGCCGGTTTGTTTGACGGAAGTGGGCTCACCCACGATACAAAAATCGGGCGTCTCTTTTCGCTGATGCAACAATTCACAGATGCGAACGGTGCCGTCCAATGCGGGACCTTCTTCATCGCTGGTGAGCAAAAAGGCAATGCCCAGTGCCGGGTTAGGACACTCTTGAAGAAATTCTTGGGTGGCCACCACCATGGCGGCCAAAGAAGTTTTCATGTCGCTTGCGCCACGTCCAAACAACTTGCCATCGCGGTGTGTGGGGGTGAACGGGTCACTGGACCATTGGGCTAATGGGCCTGTGGGTACGACATCTGTATGACCTGCAAATGCCAAGGTTTGACCGGAGGTGCCGGCACGCTTGGCCCATAAGTTTCTAACTCGAAAGTGGTCGGGTCCTAAGTCAATCACTTCGCAATTGAAACCTAGGGGTGCCAGTTGCGAGTTGATCAATTCGGTACAACCGCCATCTTCGGGCGTGACGGAGGGTAGGGCAATGAGGCGCTCGGCCAAGCGTAAGGTCGCACTCATGATGCACGGCCCGCTTTGATGAAGCGAGCAATTCGATGTGCGGCCTCTAAACACTCTTCGGTTTCTGCCACCAAAGCCATGCGCACACGGCCTTGACCCGGATTGCGGCCTTGTGCAGTGCGGCCAATATAGCTGCCGGGCAGTACGGTGACGTTTTCTGCGGCATACAGCTCGCGGGCAAACTCAGTGTCACTCTGACCCCAAGCGGCTGGAATGCCGGCCCACAAATAGAAACTGGCATCGGGCAATTGAACGTCCATCACCTCAGCCAGGACTGGCGTGACTTGCGCAAATTTGGTGCGGTAGAGGTTGCGGTTTTCAACCACATGCGCCTCGTCGTTCCAAGCCGCGATGCTAGCGGCTTGGACCACGCCACTCATGGCACAGCCATGGTAAGTGCGGTACAACAAAAAGTCTTTGATGATGGCGGCATCGCCGGCCACAAAGCCACTGCGCAAGCCGGGCACATTGCTGCGCTTTGACAAGCTGGTAAAGGAAATCAGGCGCTTGAAATCTTTGTTACCCAGTTGGCTGGCGGCTTCAAGGCCGCCTAAGGGCGGTTCGTCACGGAAATAAATTTCGCTGTAGCACTCGTCGGAGGCAATGACGAAACCGTATTTTTCACTGAGCGCAAATAACTTCTGCCATTCAGCCAAAGGCATGACCTTACCTGTGGGGTTGCCCGGAGAGCACACAAAGACCAATTGCGTTTTTTCCCAAATGGCTTCGGGCACGCTGTCCCAATCGGCAGAAAAATTGTTTTCTGGAGCATTGGCCACGTAGTAGGGCTGAGCACCCCCCAACAAAGTAGCACCCTCGTAGATTTGATAGAAGGGGTTGGGGCTGATGACAATGCCGCCGGGCTGAGTGGGGTTGAGTACCGCTTGAGCCAAAGAAAACAAGGCTTCGCGGGAGCCATTGACCGGCAATACTTGGGTGGCTGCATTGACATCGACCTGATACCGGCGCTTGAGCCATTGGGCACAAGCCTCACGCATTTTGAGCTCGCCAGCGGTGGCTGGATATCCAGACAGTGCTGTATCGAGGGAGGCCATCAGGGCCTTTTTGATGAATTCAGGCGTGGCGTGTTTGGGTTCGCCGATGCCTAAGCTAATGTGGGCGCGGTCTGCCGGCGGTGTGGCGCCTGCAAAGAGTTGACGCAGGCGCTCGAAGGGGTAGGGCTGGAGGGTTGCCAATAGGGGATTCATCCCCCAATTATCCGGGATTGTGGCCTCAATTTCTGGGCTAATTTCAGGGGAAATCTGAGGCCTTGGTGGGTTTGGGTCGGTTAACATGGAGGCTTCGGGCACAACCAGTGCCTTTTGACCCAATTTCAGACTGCTGTGCGCCTTAATTCCATCAAATTATCAGGATTCAAATCCTTCGCAGAACCCACCAATTTTGTCCTGCCTGGCCAGTTGGTCGGTGTCGTAGGCCCCAATGGTTGCGGTAAATCCAACATCATGGATGCCTGCCGATGGGTTTTGGGTGAATCCAAAGCTTCAGAGTTGCGTGGTGAATCCATGCAAGACGTTATTTTTAACGGCACCAACACACGCAAGGCCGCAAGTCGTGCCAGCGTTGAATTGGTCTTTGACAACGCCGACCACCGTGCCGGTGGTCAGTGGGGGCAGTTTGCCGAAATCGCTGTCAAGCGTGTCTTAACCCGCGATGGCAACAGCAGTTATTACATCAACAACCAGCCCGTTCGTCGTCGTGACGTGCAAGACGTTTTCTTGGGCACTGGTTTGGGTCCCCGCGCATACGCCATCATTGGTCAAGGCACCATCAGCCGCATCATTGAGTCGCGCCCTGAAGAGTTGCGTTTGTTTTTGGAAGAAGCCGCCGGTGTTTCCAAATACAAAGAGCGCCGCCGTGAAACCGAAAATCGCTTGTCTGATACTCGCGAAAATCTCACCCGCGTTGAAGACATTCTGCGTGAACTCAATGCCAACTTAGAAAAGCTTGAAAAGCAAGCCGAAGTGGCGCAGCGCTTCAACGACTTAAAGGCCGACAGCACTCTCAAGCAACAACAGTTGTGGTTCTTCAAACGTGCCGATGCTGAAACCGATCAAGTCAAAATTAAAGCGGATGTCGACAAAGCCGTGATTGATTTGGAATCGCGCATTGCCGATTTAAGGCATGTCGAAGCCGATCTGGAAACGGTGCGTCAGGCGCATTACGCCGCTGGTGATCAAGTCAATCAAGCTCAAGGCTTGCTGTACGAAGCCACGGCCGAAGTCGGCCGCTTAGAAGCCGAAATTCGATTCGTGGTGGAAGGCCGCCAACGTGCTGAGCAGCGTTTGTTGCAGCTTCAAGAGCAAACTGCCAGCTGGTCCGACCGTCAAATTCAAGCGCAAGCAGAACTTGAATCCTTGGCTGAGCAGGCGCTTCAAGCGGAAGATCAAACCCTGACCTTGGCCGCCCAAGTTGAAGACCAAGCACAAGCCTTGCCCGATTTAGAAGAGGCCCTTCGCCAATCACAAGCCAAAGCCAATGAGCAACGCAGCAGCGTGGTGCAAGTGCAGCAACAAATTCAAGTGTTGGCCGCAGATCAACGAAACATTGAAGATCAAACACGCCAACTCACTTTGCGCCGCGAGCGTCTGGTGGCCGATCGCAATGCTTTAGATGCGCCCGATGAGCAACGTTTGAATCAGCTCAAAGCTGAATTGGCGCAGGCCGAAGAGTTGTCTAAAGAATGCTCTGCGCGCCTTCAAGAGCTTGAAGAACAGACGCCTTTGTTGGACCAAGAGCGTCGCGACAAACAACATGCGGTGAATGAAGAGTCTGCCAAGTTGGCCGACCTCTCCGCCAAAATTGAAGCGCTCAAGTCACTCCAAGAAAAAGTCAAAACCGATGGCAAGCTCAAGCCTTGGCTGAGCAAACACGGCTTGGACAATTTGCAAGGTTTGTGGAGCAAGATCCACATGGAAACCGGTTGGGAAAACGCCATGGAGTCTGCACTCCGTGAACGTCTTTCTTCTTTAGAAGTGTCTCGTTTGGACATGGTCAAGGCATTTGCGTCCGATGCCCCGCCAGCCAAGCTGTCGTTCTATACGCCGCCCAATGGCACAGCCACCACGCCGCGCAAAGGTTTGCCCGCTGCATGCAGACCGCTGTCTGATTTGTTGCGCTTGTCCGATGCCGGTTTGTCTGCCTTGCTCACCGATTGGTTGCAAGGTTATTTCACGGCGCCTTCCTTAGAAGACGCTATGGCTTGGCGCGATCAATTGCAGGGCAGTGAGTGCTTTGTGGTGCAAGCGGGTCACGCCATCGGTAAAAGCAGCGTGAGTTTTTACGCCCAGGACTCAGAGCAAGCAGGCTTGTTGGGCCGTGCGCAAGACATTGAAAATTTTGAAAAGCAATTGCGGGCCCAAACCCTGATTGCAGAAGAAACGCGTTCATCTTCTGTTCGTGCCGAAGCGGCATATTCAGATGCAGCTCAACGTTTGGTGAGTGTTCGCCAAGAAGCTTCAGAGGCCCAATCCAAGGCCCACGAGTTGCAGGTTGAAACCTTGCGTTTGTCGCAATGGGCAGAGCAAACACGTGCCCGCAGTGAGCAAATTTCGGGCGATTTGGCGGAAGTCGATTTGAGTTTGGAAGACCTGCAAGAACGCCGCATGACGGCGGAAGGTCGTTTTGAAGAGTTGGACATGCAATTGGCCGACAGCCAAGAGCGCCACGCGCAGCTGGATGAGCGCGTCATCGAAGCTGAGCGCAAATTGTCAGAATGTCGCGAGCAGCAGCGCACCCTCGAGCGATTGGCACAAGAGGCCACTTTCTCTCAGCGCAGTTTGGAAGCGCGTCGTTCTGAGCTTCAACGTGGCCTTGAAACAGCCGGTCAACAAATTCAATCGATTGCCGCCGAACAAGAGCGTGCCAAAGATGAGTTGTCCAGGTTGACAGATGCCGCAGCACAAGCTGGCTTGCAAAACGCCTTGGCTATGAAAATGGAGCGTGAACAAGTCTTGGGTGCCAAGCGCAGTGAGTACGATGATCTCACATCACGCCTGCGCGCCAGCGATGAACGCCGTATGAGTTTTGAACGCGAACTCGACCCACTGCGCCAGCGCATCACCGAGTTGCAACTCAAAGAACAAGCCTCACGTTTAGGTTTGGAGCAATACACCCAACTGTTGCAAGACGCAGAAGCCGACCTCGAAGCGTTGGCCAAATCGATTGAAGAAGGCAATGTTCGATTGACTGGCTTGCAATCTGAAATTGACAGACTGAACCGCGAAATTGCCGCACTGGGCGCTGTCAATTTGGCCGCTTTGGACGAGCTAACGGCAGCCCGCGAACGCAAGGTGTTCTTGGATGCGCAAACCGCCGACTTGACCGAAGCCATGACCACACTGGAAGACGCCATCAAGAAGATTGACGCCGAAACGCGTGACCTGCTGGGCGGTACGTTCAAAATTGTGAACGAGCACTTTGGCCGCATGTTCCCCGAACTCTTCGGTGGCGGCAATGCCCGCTTGGTCATGACAGGCGACGAAATTCTCGATTCGGGTGTGCAAGTGATGGCTCAGCCGCCCGGCAAGAAAAACCAAACCATTCATTTGTTGTCGGGTGGTGAGAAGGCCTTGACGGCCATTGCCTTGGTGTTTGCCATCTTCCAATTGAACCCAGCACCTTTCTGTTTGCTGGACGAGGTGGACGCGCCATTGGACGACACCAATACCGAACGCTATGCCAAGTTGGTCAAGAGCATGGGCAAGGAAACACAGTTCTTGTTCATCAGCCACAACAAAATTGCGATGGAAATGGCCGAACAATTGATTGGTGTGACCATGCAAGAACAGGGCGTTTCTCGTATTGTGGCCGTGGACATGGAAGCCGCGGTTTCCATGGCTGAGTTGACTTAATTCAATTTAACAAACCACCTATTTTTCACAAACTCACATGAGCTCATTGCAAAACAGTCTGGCCCTGGTGGGTGGTGTCACCCTCATTGGTGTGGTGCTGTACAACGTCTGGACTGCACGTCAAAACTCGCCGCGACAAGCCGTTCCTGATGCATCTTCAGGTCAGTCGGGTCCTGAACTCAAAGAAAAATTGTCTTCTGACGCAGGGCCGCAAGATCCTTCATTTTTAGATGACACACTAGACATCCTGCCTGTACCTGACAAAAAGCCGCCGTTGGATGCGCTGATTGATGTGATTGCCCCCATTGAAGTCGATGCAGCTGTTTCAGGCGATGCCGCCTTGGCAGCCCTCCCTGCAACACGTCGGGTAGGCACCAAGCCTTTTGCCGTGGAGGGTTTGAGCGACACCAGTGGCGAGTGGGAAACACCCGTGGCAGGTCGTCGGTATCACTCGTTTCAGGCGGGTGTGCAGTTGGCCAACCGAGTTGGGCCCCTCAATGAAATTGAATTTTCAGAATTTGTGATCAAAGCGCAAGCCTTTGCAGATGCCATCAATGGTTCCCCCGAGTTTCCAGACATGTTGGAAGAAGTGGCGCGTGCCCGCGAACTAGACCAATTTGCCAGCGAACACGATGCGCAGCTCAGTTTTACCTTGTGCGCAACTTCAGCCGCTTGGAGTCCTGGATACATTCAGCAGCATGCCTCACGCTGGGGTTTTGTTGCAGGCGTCATTCCTGGTCGCATGGTGTTGGCTGCCCCTGTTCAAGGCTTGCCACCCATCTTGTCGCTTTCGTTTGATACGCAAGCTGCGATGGCAGACGATCCTGCTTTGTCGGCCATTCGCGAGTTCACCTTGAGTTTGGATGTTCCTCAGGTGCCACGCGACGAACACGCATTTGCGCGCCTTCGTGAAGCCGCCAGAATTTTGGGTCAAGAGATGGATGGCGTGATTACCGACGGTGCAGGTCATGCCTTGTCTGACAACGATCTCAACGCCATTGCCGTCGACCTTGAGCAACTCTACGACGCCCTTGACCAACGTGAGTTGTCCGCTGGATCGCCACAGGCCAGACGTTTGTTCTCATAAGCCATCTGCGGCTTTGAACCACAGCACTCTATTTTTATCACTGGATCGTTCCTGTGAACCTAGACTTATTTGCCGACCCGCCTCATCACGACAGTGCTGAGGCTTCAGCGTTAGAGAAGACCACTCAGCGGGCCAGCGAGTTGCGTCAAACACTTCACCATTACGCGCATTGTTATTACACCCTCGATGCGCCAGTCGTGCCTGATGCCGAGTACGACAGGTTGTTCCGTGAGTTGCAATCGATCGAAGAAACACACCCTAGTTTAAAAGCGAAGGATTCACCTACGCAGCGCGTTGGGGGTGCCGTCTTACCAGAGTTTCAAACGGTGCGGCATCAGGTGCCTATGCTGAGCATTCGCACGGAAACCGACAATGAGTCGAGTGGCGCCAGTGCCTTTGATGTTCGTATTCGCAAAGAGCTTGCTCTGACTGAGGCCGACCCTCCCGTGGAATATGTGGCAGAACTCAAATTTGATGGTTTGGCCATGAGTCTGCGATACGAACAAGGCATTCTGGTTCAAGCCGCAACGCGAGGCGATGGTGAGTATGGCGAGGATGTGACGCACAACATCAGAACCATTGGTCAAGTCCCATTGCAACTGCCTGCCGGCGTCCCGGCCGTGGTGGAAGTTCGCGGGGAAGTCTATATGCGGCGTGACGATTTTGACGCGCTGAATGAACGGCAGCGTCTCAAAATAGAGGAGGGCGCCAAGGGTGAAAAAACTTTTGTGAACCCACGCAATGCCGCTGCAGGCGCTGTGCGTCAACTTGACTCCAACATTGCTGCGCAACGTCCTTTGAGTTTCTTTGCCTACGGAATAGGTGAAGTGCTGGGATGGCCGAATGAAGGTGCGCCTTATGTTTCGCATTTTGAATTGCTGCAAACACTCAAGTCTTGGGGCTTTCCAGTGGCCATCCAAACCAGCATTGTGAATGGTGCTGAAGGTTTGATAGGGTTCCATCAAAAAATTGCACAAGAACGAGATGCTTTGCCCTATGACATCGACGGTGTGGTTTACAAAGTCAACGCATTGGCGCTCCAAAATCAACTGGGCTTTGTCACGCGTGAACCTCGTTGGGCCGTTGCGCACAAGTTTCCTGCGCAAGAAGAACTGACCACGGTGTTGGACATTGACGTCCAAGTCGGTCGTACTGGAAAACTTACCCCAGTGGCTAAGTTGGCGCCCGTCTTTGTGGGCGGCGTGACCGTCACCAATGCCACGCTGCACAACGAAGACGAAGCACGGCGCAAAGATGTTCGCATTGGCGATACCGTTATTGTTCGACGTGCGGGCGATGTGATACCCGAAGTGGTCAGTGTGGTGCTAGAGCGTCGTCCTGAGGGCGCACACCTCTTCACCATGCCAAAGGTTTGTCCGGTGTGTGGCAGCGCGGCACTGCGTGATGAGGGCGAAGCCGATTACCGTTGCAGTGGCGGCCTTTTTTGCAGCGCTCAGCGCAAACAAGCCTTTCTTCATTTTGCGCAACGTCGTGCTGTTGAAGTTGACGGCTTGGGTGAAAAACTCATTGATCAAATGGTTGACTCGGGTGTGGTGCACACCTTGCCCGATTTGTACAAATTGGGTTTAACAGCTTTGGTTCAGCTCGATCGCATGGCCGAAAAATCGGCGATCAATATTTTGAGTGCCTTGGAAAAATCCAAATCCACCACCTTGCCCCGCTTCATTTATGGCCTGGGCATACGCCATGTGGGTGAAGCAACGGCCAAGGAATTTGCACGTCACTTTGGTACCCTCGATGCCTTCATGAATGCGCCTGAAGAAGCCTTGTTGGAAGTTGCCGACGTGGGGCCTGTGGTGGCTAAAAGCGTCCGAGCTTTTTTTGAGCAAGCGCATCACCAAGAAATTGTGGCGCAACTTAGAGCCTGTGGTGTGCATTGGGAAGAGGGCCCGCCTGCCGAGCGTTTGCCGCAGCCGCTGACCGGTAAGACCGTGGTCTTAACCGGAACGCTGCCCACCCTGAGCCGGGACGATGCCAAAGCATTGTTGGAAGCAGCAGGCGCAAAAGTGGCCGGTTCAGTGAGTCAGAAAACAAGTTACGTGGTGGCGGGTGCTGAGGCGGGTAGCAAACTTGAAAAAGCGTTGGCGCTGGGCGTACCCGTCTTAGACGAAGCTGGCTTGATGGATTTGATCAAAGGACAAGAACATGACGGTGCGTGAAATTCTCAAAATGGGTGATGCACGTTTGTTGCGTCATGCTCAACCTATTCAGCAATTCAACACACCCGAGTTGCTACAGGGCATTGCAGACATGAAAGAAACCATGCTGGCGGCCAATGGCGCTGGCTTGGCTGCGCCTCAAATTGGCTGGGATGTGCAACTGGTGATCTTTGGCACAGGACAAGTCATCCCGCGTTATCCCGATGCTGCACCAGTGCCTTTTACGGTGTTGATCAACCCTCAAATTACGCCCTTGAGTGATGAAGAGCAAAACGATTGGGAAGGCTGTTTGTCGGTGCCTGGTTTACGCGCGGTGGTGCCAAGATGGCAGCACATTCGTTACACCGG
>JACCDJ010584407.1_pt1 | contig 10057 bp, 12 predicted proteins | sample 7444481 | NCBI WGS metagenome assembly JACCDJ01 (sample SAMN15323435, study PRJNA562643) | freshwater metagenome | isolation source: river surface water | place: USA:Blue River Watershed | collected 2017-08-15 | reverse complement strand
TTGAGCGGCTTTGTCAGCTCTGAAGAAGATATCCGTAAGGCCGTTGCGCTGACCAAAGAAGTGAAGGGAGTCAAGAGCGTCAAGAATGATATGCGTGTCAGAGGCCGATAAATCTTGCTGGCTGGTGTGCGAATCAAGGGCGGTGACACGAAACAAAGCACCGCTCTTGTTGGATGCTTAACGGCCAATCAGATTGATTATGTTTGGTTAGAAGCAGCCACTCAACTCTTGCGCTCCATCATAATCAGCCTAGCGGCAAGTCCAACAAACACGACCCCCATCAATCGTTCTAGTAAAAGTTGTCGACGAGTGCTCGACAACAACCATTGACCAAGACTCCCACTTGCGATGGAAAGCGCAGATTGAAATAGCAAACCCAGGCATGCCAGAGCTGCGCCTAGTCCAACGATTTGTTGAAACATTGGTCCGTAGGCAGGAGTCGCAAATTGAGGTAGAAACACGCCTGAGAATAAGATGGCCTTGGGGTTAAGCAGATTCGTTAAAAATCCTCTCTGAAAATTCTTCATCGATGACCGAGATGTTACCTGCGTAGTTGTCTGCACTGGAACCGAACGGAAGCATTTGAAGGCGAGGTAGATGAGGTAAGCAGCGCCACCAAACCGAATGACATCAAATGCAAGAGGCGACGTAGCCACGATGGCAGCTACGCCAGCGGCAGCAAAAACCGAATGTACAAACATCGCCAAAGAAATACCGACTGATGCCCAAAGAGCGGGACGACGACCTTCTGTGACACCTGTTGCCACAATGAATGCAACATCGGGGCCCGGCGTTACAAGCAAGACAAAAGATACGGCGACGAAGACAGGTAGCACTGAAATATCGAATGGCATGATATCTCCTCAAAGCTTGCAATTTCTAAGCTGTTTCGATTCGATTTTATATGCAATCAACTGGATTACGATGAATAGCTGCTACGCGCCGATGTTTTGAATAGATGGAACAGAACAGCTTCTCGATCAGCATCTCGAGCCTGTATTGGGGCACGGTCTTCAAAATCTCATCGCCACCTGATTAAAAAATATCAATCAGATCAAGAAGTAATATATGCGACCGCATGGCCGCAGGCAAGCGCATTATTCACCACGAGCCCGACAGTGAGCCCGGTGGCACCGAAGACAGCCAGTGGCGACCTCGCAGTTACCACCTTTCCACCGACGGACGCAGATCCAGTTCAAATGTCCACGCATCGCGCGGCTGCTGATGAAGCCACCAGTATGCCTCCGCGATGTGATCAGGATTCAAGATACCATCCGGCCCGAATTCGGCAACGCGCTGCGCGAAATTCTCCCGTGCAAAGGCGGTATCAATCAGCCCATCGATGATCACATGCGCCACATGCAACCCCCGTGGGCCGAACTCCCTTGCCATTGACTGGGCCAGCGCCCGCAGCGCCGCCTTTCCGCCGGCGAAGGCCGCAAAACCCGCAGCACCGCGCAGGCTGGCCGTTGCGCCTGTGAAAAGAAGGGTGCCGCGCCCGCGAGGCAGCATGACACGCGCCGCCTCACGGCCTGCCAGAAAGCCAGCCATAGCGCACATTTCCCATACTTTGAAATACTTCTGAGCCGTAGTTTCAAGAATCGGAAAACGAACATTGCCGCCAACGTTAAACACCACAACCTCAATCGGACCAACCTCCGCTTCGGTTCGATTGAAGAAGCTGATCACCTGATCCTCGCGCCGCGCATCGAGACCAAACGCGATTGCGTTCCCACCCTGCTCATGGATCTGTTGAACGAGAGGCTGCAAGGCTTGTTCACTTCGTCTGGCCACACAAACCGTGTAACCCTCTTGGGCAAAGCGTCTAGCTATTGCCGATCCTGTTGCGTCACCTGCGCCAATTACGCAGCAAACACTTGGCTTAGACATTCTCATCCCCTCCATGCTGAAGCTAGGCTCTAGCTGTCGGACGTGCTGTCACCTCGGTAAACCAGCGAGATAGTTCGCTCATCTCCGTTGGAATACGCAAGCCAACTGCCTTACCCAGAACCAAGGCGCACTGTGCAACGATGTCGGCGATTGTGTAGTCCTCACCCGTGATGTGGCGGCGCCCGGCGAGCTCGTGATCGAGCCAGGTCATCGTCTCGAGTGCACGACCACGCGCCCAGCTGGCGACTTCCGGTATTTGCTCAACACGCCCGCGGTAGAAGTCACTGCTATGTACGAATGCTAGCGCAATCATTTGTGACAGCTCATGGTCCACCCGCAGAGCCCACATCTCGATATCAGCTACTTCACGTGGCGTGCGGCCCATGAGAGGCGGATCAGGATGCATCGCCTCAAGGAAGCGGCAGATCGCAAGGGACTCGGCGATCGCACTGCCATCGTCAAGTTCAAGCACGGGCAATTTACCCAAAGGATTAAGCCGGATGAATTCTGGCGTCGCATTCGCGCCTCCTGCAGCATCCATCTCGCGACGTTCGATCGACACACCCTTTTCCGCCAGAAAGATGCGCACGCGACGCGGATGCATTCCTGCTGCTAAATCGTGAAGAATCATGGACTAGCTCCGGTTAGGTAGTACAGGAATAGCGCGACCAATAATTGCTGCAATTCGTCGATCTCGTGTTCTGGGTGCAAGCGACCCAAGGGTATTTAGTCGACCCGCCACCAATAAATCGGCCAACCCGTGCGCGACGGCCCATGCAGCGGCAACATCGAGCATCATGGCGCTGTCTTTTTTGGGCGAACTCTTGTCTTCGGTGACGCCCCTGACATGTTCGACCAACTCCTCGAAAGCAGACTCGGCAACTTGCTGAAGGTCAGGGTCGTCAAAGTCGGGACGATCAGAGGAAAACATCAATCGAAATATCGCAGGATTTTCCAGAGCAAAAACGACATACCCTACCCCGGACGCCTCTAACTGAGCACGCGGATCTGAAGGCGCGCGCTGTCGAAAATCGCGCTGGCGCTGAATAAATCGCTCAAACCCTCTTGCGGCCAATGCAGTCAGCAAGCCGTTCGCATCGCCGAAGTGATGCGCTGGCGCTGCGTGGCTCACGTTTGCACGTTTGGCGACGCCACGCAGTGAAAAACCTTCAATGCCGCGCTCAATCAACTCTTGTTCGGCCGAATCGAGCAGCACCGAAAACAGATTGCCATGATGATAAGGACGCTCTTCGACTGGTTCGATCGTGGTCTTCATGGCTGTAATGATTACCTCAAATTATGACAACGTCAAGATTAATGTTGACAGTGTCAAATCACCCCATTAATCTTGACACCGAAAAGATAAAACAGCCTGCTGAACTACTTGATTTCAAATAAGGAGGTAAACAATGCGCCAACATTGCCGTGACTACCTTGATTACTTTGTCCGTAGTACATCGTTTGTGGCTGCAATGGCTTTCTATGCCACGCCAGCGTTTTCTGAATCTCCGTCGAACGTTCTAATCGAGGTCTCAGGATTTAAAAATACTCGAGGCACGCTCAACTGCCGCCTGTTTACCAAAGCCGCAGACTTTCCAGATGGCGAAGGTATTGTGACCTTACGCGTACCGATTACAGGTCCAAATACCAGCTGCAGCTTTTCAAATGTTGAGCCTGGTACCTATGCGATAGCCGTTGTGCACGACGAGAACGGTAACGGAAAACTCGATAAGAACTTTGTTGGCGTCCCGAGCGAAGGGTATGGTGTCTCGAACAATAAAACGTATGCCCTTTCAGCACCAAAGTGGGATGAATCGACTTTTACACTCGGCACCACTGAAAGCAGAGCACTTCTGGTAAAGCTTAGATACTAATTTTCTTAAAACGAATTACTTTAAAAATAGTGCCTTTGCTATGTTTAAATATCTCAGTGTAAATACATAATGTTTTTAATAATTATTCAGCGTAGCTAATCTTATCGGAGTGCTTATGAGTCAGCCAAAGACTGTCCTGCTCACCGGCGCCAGTAGCGGTATCGGTCGTGAGATGGCGCGAATGCTCGCTTTACAAAAACATCGCCTGATATTGGTAAGTCGAAGTAACGACAGATTGGAAGAAATCGCCACTGAACTTAGGCACAAAACCGGCGCAGACATCGTGGTTCATGCGCTTGATCTCAGCTTGCCACGGGCTGCGGATCACTTGGTTGGATATTGCGATTCGCAGCGGTTTCAGATCGATATACTGATCAACAACGCCGGGTTTGGCCTTCTAGATGAGCATGTCAATCTTGAACCCGAAAAACTCAGGCAAATGCTACAGCTGAATGTGGTGACGGTTGCCGAGCTTTGCCAAATATTCGGCGCAAAAATGAAGCAGCGAAGAGAAGGCGTCATTTTGAATGTCGCCTCTACGGCAGGGTTTCAGGCAACGCCCTATTTTGCGGCATATGGCGCGTCTAAAGCGTTTGTGCTTTGCCTGTCTGAGGCACTTGCCAAAGAGCTTGAAGATGATGGCGTGCGGGTTTGCTGTCTGGCGCCCGGACCGACCGATACTGCTTTTTTTGATGGGATCAGTCCGCAGCAGATCAATGACTATCACTACTTCAAAAAAGCGGGCCGCACGGATGTGCGTCGCGTTGCGCAAGCTGGCGTAGCGCTATTGATCCATGGCGGTACTACGCGTGTTGTAGGACTGCTTAACCAGATTATGATCCTTGGCAACCGATTTGCGCCACGGTCAGTGGTTGCGGCTATATCGAAGCGACTTCTCAAGCCAGTTAACCTCAAATAGACGGACAGCAAAATAGTGGGAGGCTCCAAATGGCAAAGCTGAAGAAAATACTGCTAACGGCTACGCTAATCGTTGCCACCCATGTTGTTTTTAGTCAGCCAATCGTACCCAAAGACCGGCCAATCAGATTTCAAAATAATTATTTGAATTTTGAGCCGCCGGGTCTGTTTGAGTTTTTTAAGTGGCGCTGGCATGCCCTGATCGATGGGCATCCGAAATCAGCACGGGCGCCCACCCCTCGAGTTGATGCCGACTTGGTATTCATTCATGCTAATAGCCAAGCAGGCAGCCAGATGCAGCCCACAGTGACTTGGATCGGTCACGCCACTGCATTGGTTCAATTTGCCAGATTGAGTATTCTGACGGATCCGATTTTTTCAGATCGTGCCTCTCCGCTTGCACTGGTTGGACCGAAGCGAGCCCATCCGCCTGGCATCGCATTGAAAGATCTTCCGCATATCGACTTAGTGCTCATCTCGCATAATCATTACGATCACCTTGATGAGGCAAGTGTTCGTGCGCTTTCGACCCAAGCTGGTGGATCTCCCTTGTTTTTGGTGCCATCGGGTGTAAAGGCCTGGTTCAAAGAAGTAGGCATTTTAAATGTCATCGAGCTGGCCTGGTGGCAATCCCATCGTATGCAATCCCCTTCGGGAACGGTAGAAATCGTTTTTACACCTGTACAGCATTGGTCAGGCCGTACTTTGACTGATCGAATGGATACCCTTTGGGGTGGGTTTGCAGTATTTGCCGATGACTTTCATTTCTTTCATGTTGGCGATACTAGCTATTCGCCCGATTTTCAAGACATTGCCAGACGCTTCGCCGATCGACAACCCGATCATGGCTTTGACCTGGTATTGATTCCAATTGGTGCCTATGCGCCTCGCTGGTTCATGAAAGATCAGCACGTCGACCCCGTGGAAGGCGTTCAGATCCATAAAGATTTGCGGGCAAGGCAATCGGTAGCCTACCACTGGGGTACTTTCAGTTTGTCGGATGAGGCGCTCGACGCGCCCCCCGCTGCACTTGCCGCTGCTCGACAGGAGCACGGTCTATCCGAATCGGCTTTTGCGGCGATATCAGTTGGGCAAACGCTACGTTTACCCTTACGAACCGCGCACTAGACCCAAACAAAAAATTCAACAGCAAGAACGAAACAGGAGTGCTGCCATGTCCGAAATACCGAATGAGTTAGAGAGACGCTGACTAACCCCACACTTTGTGGCGCGCCAGCGCAGCTGTACGACGCGAGGCCCAGCCAAATCAAGGGCTTAGTGTGATTTGTCTCGCCACACAAGTTACTAATTTTATTTAATCAGTACTTCATTAGGCGTTTCAATGCCAGTTATCATCGTCGGCTGATTGATCATCAGCCATTGGCATAATGTCTGTCCCCAGTAGGTCAACAAACAACCAATACAGGAGAATTCCGATGAATGCCTTATCGCGCCGTGACTTCCTCCGCCAGGCCGGCTGGCTCAGTGCACAAGGTCTGCTGTTTGGAACCGGACTGGTATACGCCAGTCCCTCTCTGGCACAACACGAAACAGGGAAAGCCGTAGATGGTGTCAAGGCAATGGTTTTCGACGTGTTCGGCACACTCGTAGATTGGCGCACTTGCGTGGCGCGCGAGTCCCGCATGATTCTTGAGCCCTTGGGCTACAAACTGGACTGGATCGCCTTTGCCAATGCCTGGCGCGCTGAATATCAGCCGGGGATGGAAGAGATCCGCGCTGGCCGCAAGCCCTTCTCGCGCCTCGACGTGGTACATCGCGGTATGCTCGATCGCGTGCGTCCTCGCTTCGGACTTGAGTCGCTCGATGAGCCGACGCTGCGCAATCTCAATCTCGTGTGGCACCGGCTCGATGCCTGGCCCGGCGTCACCGCCGGCCTGCATCGTCTGCGCCGCAAGTTCATGCTGGGGCCGTGCTCTAACGGTAACATTTCGCTCATGGTTGATCTGGCCCGTCGCAATGAGTTTCCATGGGACGCCATTCTGGGTGCCGAGATCGCTGGAGACTATAAGCCTAAGCCTCGCGTGTATCTTGCCGCTGCAGAGGCGCTTGGCATCGAGCCCCATGAGTGCATGATGGTGGCGGCACACAGCAATGACCTTGAGGCGGCTTCCAAGGTGGGCCTGCGGACTGCTTTTGTGGCGCAACCAGATGAGTTCGGACCTAACACGGGCGAGGCGATACCCGCACTCAAGGTCGATATCGCTGCCTCCTCCTTTCAGGAGTTTGCATCGCGCATGGTGCCCTGAGGCGGAGTGCCCTGCCGCCTTCTCTACGAACACAGATTGCGCTCCACGGCGGCGACAAGGGGCTTGATGGCGGGGACTAACCCCGCATGGATGGCAAAGCAGCTCGGGCACGGTCTGGACGTGTTTTTCCGGGACTATGCGGATTGGATCAATGGGCAGCAGGACACCCATGAACTGCTTAAAATTGAGGCACAAATTGCCCAATTCTTCCCTAATTCTTCCCCGAGATCGCAAAACACAGCTTAACTCGTTGATTTTAAAGGGAATATTTGGCGGGTGGAAAAAGATCGTAGCACCAACCTGCTCAGGTCGGGATGCATCATTTTTTGATGGGATCGGGGATTCGAACTCACATCTGCCACATGGGTCGGCTATCGACCCAGAAGCCGGCTGCAGCCTTCTTGGCGAACGACCGGTCTAGCCTCGGAACGTGCCCCATGGCGACGACGGCGAGAAATGCAGCGCTGGCAACAGCAGTCGATCGGGCGCATGAGCAACGATCTCCATGGGCTAGAGCCTGGGGGTTGCGGCAGACGACGAACTGACGCGGCTGACCCAGTTAACTACTCACTGAAATAGTACAAGCCCTTTCGGGACACCACCTCGAATTTTGGATGGTGTACAACAGCAATAGGCCTCAGCCGAATGTAGCTTGGCCGTGGCTGTGATAACGTGACGCAGTCCCTGCGTGGACCGAAGCACAGACCGTCCGAACCTCACCCTTGACCTTGATTCAGCATGAGCAATCCCTGGCTATCGATCCCTCTGCACGACTACGAAGGGCACATGGCGCTGCCTCATGTGGGGCAGGCCAAGATGATCGCAAACGAGCTCGAAGAACTTCTTCGAACCTACGTTCCCAGATCGGTTGCGATCATTGGCTGCGCAGGTGGCAATGGTTTCGAAGAAGCTGCCAAGGCAGGAGCTGCGCGAGTTATCGGCCTCGACATCAATCCGACCTATATTGCAGACGCGAAGGCCCGGTACGCAGGGCGTATTCCGGGCCTGGAGCTCTATTGCGCGGACATTGAGGAAGGCACGCCGGATATGGGGCCAGTCGACTTGGTCTACGGCGCCTTGGTTTTCGAGTATGTGGACGTTGCCAAGGCCCTGAAGAACTTGCGGGCGATCTGTCTGCCCACGGGGCTGCTGGCCGCAGTCTTGCAGTTGCCGAAGGAAGGCATGGAGAGCGTTTCACCTTCCCGATTCGTGAAGTTGAAGGAGCTCGGCTCGATCATGCGGCTGGTTCCGCCGGACGATCTTCGAAAGATCGCTGAAGGACTGGGGTTTGAGCTCCTTAGCCAAAAAGTGACCACCCTTGAATCTGGCAAGCAGTTTTCCGTGCAGCTCTTCAAGATCATTGCAGCAGGGTGACCGCTTCAGGTCGGGCACGCGCCGAGCCCGACCGCATGGCTTAACTGCGGGGACCAGGGATGGATATCGACCACCCCCACAAGACAGTGGGCGACTTATTTGGATGTTGGAGAGCTGTCGAGCGGCCGTCATCCTAGACCCGCAGTGCTGTGGAACCGGTCGTTGGCGACATGATTTTCTGGAGGCCCGAGTGACCGCAAGTGGCCGAAAGCAGCCTTGCCTACATAGCGCCACGAGCAGCGAGCCCCTGCTGAGAAAATGCGCTCACGCCGCCGGTATGAACTTGTATGAAATCACCACGTACAGGCATCAACGCACAAGCCCATCGCCCCACCACCTCTTCTGCGACACCACCTTCTGAAAGCGTAGACTTCCCCGTCAAGTAGACAAATTAAAAATAGAGGTTTCGGCGTTAACCACCCTCGGCAGATACGCCAGCGGCGTCTTCTTCCCGAGGGACTCATGAGAGCGCACCGTGTTGTACTCGATGCGCCATCCTTCCAGGATCTGCTGTGCCTGCGCCAATGAGTCGAACAGCCCGGCATCCAGCACTTCTTGCCGCACACTCTTGTTAAATCGCTCGACGAAGGCATTTTGGTTCGGCTTGCCGGGCTGGATGTAGCGCAACTCAATCCCTTGCTGTTCGGACCAGCTGACAAACCTTGCCGATGTCATCTCCGGCCCGTTATCAATCCGGATCGCCTTCGGCTTGCCGTAAAAATCGATCAGCTCATCCAGCACACGTAGCAAGCGGCTCGACGGAATCGAACTGCCGCACTCGATCCGCAAGGCTTCCCGATTGCCTTCGTCGATCACATTCAACAGCCGGAACTTACGACCGTCATAGAGCGTGTCGTGCATAAAGTCCAACGCCCAGACCTGATTGACGGTCTCTGGCGCTACCAACGGCTGCCGTTCACGTGTGATGACCCGCTTCTTCGTCCTCCGTGGCAAGTTCAGCTTCATGCTGCAATACACGCGATGTACGCGCTTATGGTTCCACCCATGCCCTTGGTCTCGCAGCAGCTGGAAACACTTCCAGAAACCCCAGCGGCCATGCCGCCCGACGGTTTCATTGAGCGCGTTCACTACTGGCGCATCCCGCTCGATTCGATCGACTCGCTCTCGATATAGCGCCGCCCGCGAGAGGCCCGCAATCTGGCAGGCCTTGGCCTTCGACAGTCGGTGCTCCTGCACCATCACCTGGACTGCCGACCGCTTCGCCGACGGCGCTAGAGCTTTCGGGAGAGGACATCCTTGATCGCGGTGTTCTCCAACGCCAGCTCGGCGTACATCCGCTTGAGCCGGGCGTTCTCGGCTTCGAGTTCCTTGACCCGCTTGAGCTCCGGCAGCGACATGCCGGCATATTTGCTCTTCCACTGGTAATACGTCGCATTGCTGATGCCGTGCTTGCGGCAAATTTCAGCAACCGGAATCCCGGACCCACCTTCGGTCAGAATCGCCAGGATCTGGCTTTCCGAAAATCGTGATTTCTTCACTGATTGACCTCCCAAATTGCCGGAAGTCTCTATTTTTACCTTGTTTCAAGTTCGGGGAAGTCTACGCGAAGACCTGTCCTAGTGCGATACCGACAACGATACGCAGGAAGACCTATAGGGTCAGGAAACGTTCGAAGAAGCTCATGCCTTACTCAGCTTCTGCAGTTCGGATTGAAGGCTCATACGGTCGAGCTTGTCGATAGGCAGTGCCGCCAATCGTTCAATGCGCTTGCGA